>Ga0208618_1000525_pt1 | contig 17281 bp, 21 predicted proteins | sample CryBogCBE18Jul08_FD_184585 | JGI IMG/M metagenome (GOLD analysis project Ga0208618, IMG submission 184585) | Freshwater microbial communities from Crystal Bog, Wisconsin, USA - CBE18Jul08 (SPAdes) | ecosystem: Environmental > Aquatic > Freshwater > Lake | place: Crystal Bog, Wisconsin, USA...
GGCCATTTGCGTTTTCTCTTTTAACTACTGCTATTAGAACGTACCGCCGGAAATACCACCAGTGATCGCGCCAGTGCTTGCATTGAAAGTCAGACCAGAGTTGATCTTAACAGCATTGTTACCCGATGTTGAGGTAACAAATGCCAGATAGGTCGTGGTGTCTGACGTATCAGATGCAACAGCTACGTTTGCAGCATTGGTTGCGTTGGTGACTGCGGATGTACCGATTGCAGAAGCGATCTGTGATCCAGTTGCAGCAGAGAATGCAGAAGTACCATTTCCGTAAACAACACCAGAGATGGTGGTAGCACCCGTACCGCCGTTGGATACAGCCAAAGTACCAGTTGCATTGTTAACAGGCACATTGGTAGCGTTGGTCAAATCAACAGCACTTGGTGTACCAAGGTTCGGTGTCACCAAAGTTGCGCTGGTAGCCAACACTACGTTGCCAGAACCAGTGGTGCTGGTTGACGATGCGGAAGTCAACTGACCTTGAGCATTAACAGTGAAGTTGCCCAGAGTGTAAGAACCAGCGGTCACTGCGGTATTGCTGATGGAGAACTGAGTACCGGTTAGTGTTAAGCCTGTACCAGCAGTGTAAGTACCCGCACCAGAGAACTGCGTAAAGTTAATAGCAGTTGTACCAATGGTTCCACTTGCAGAATCAATACTTACCCATCCGCTGCTGGCATTAACAGTACCGTTTTCAATAAAGATAAATGCGCCATCAACTTGCGCCCATGTATCCATGTCGGTAGTACGGGTCAGTACCCAATTGGTTGAACCGGAACCCAAAACGGTAACAGAGTAAATACCATTGTATTGCGCAGAGGTTTCGTTCTTGACCAAAATACGGTCGCCAACCGATGCGGAATATCCGTCAACAGCAAATGCAGATTGTGAACCTGCGTTGGTCAAGGTAGCACCAACACCGGAAGTACCGTTGTTGTAAGTAGCGTTTAAGTTTGCAACGGTTGCGGCTTGTGCAGACTGCTTGGCAGACAGACCTTGTGCAGTGCTATCAACATACTGCTTGGTTGCCAATTGCAACGCAGCAGTTGGGTCTTGAGTAACAGTAACTGATGTCAAACCAGCCAAGGTCAGTGAAGAAGAACCCAAGACAATTGCGGTTGTACCAACAGTGACCGAATCATTAGCCAACTGTGAATTGCTGATCGTGCCAGACAAAACGCTGGTAGGAATGGTGGTCGATGCAGTAAATGCAGAAGAACCATTTCCAATGATGTAGCCAGTGAAAGAAGTACCACCAGTACCGCCATGACTAACAGACAATGTGCCAGTAGCCTGATCGACAGGTACGTTGGTTGCATTGGTTAAGCTGATTGCAGTAGGAGTGCCAAGGTTAGGAGTAATCAGGGTGGGGCTGGTTTGCAGAACCAGTTCGCCAGAACCTGTTGCAGTGGTTGTGCCTGTACCACCAGCGGTGATGGGCAATGTACCAGTGGTCAGAACGGATGAGGAACTTGCATAAACCGCACCACCAGAGGTGAATGAAGTTAAACCAGTACCACCGTAGCCTGTTCCTAAAGTACCGGTTACAGTAATTGCGCCTTGGGTGGGGGAGTTAGGCAATAAGCCAGTAGAACCAAAAGACAGGCTTGATACGGCAACGGTTGATGCGTTGACGAAGGTAGGTGCTGATGAACCGTTTGACTTCAGAATCTGTCCAGAAGAACCAGCAGAAGTAAACGCATAAGCACTGCCATCACCGTAAGCCACTGCACCAGCAGTCGGAACCGCTGAACCGTTAGTACCACCATTGGCAATCGCCAAAGTGCCACCAAGGGTGATTGCGCCAGAGGTGGGTGATGAAGGGGTGAGGCCAGTTGAACCGCCCGAAAAGGTCGTTACGCCATTACCGCCAGCTTCTGCCAGAACTCGAACTACGCCGTTGGTATCTTTATAAAACAGAATACCGTCAGCAATGTTAAGTGCTAACTCACCGTTGACAAGGTTCGATGCGGAGGGCGTTACGCCAGTGTTTGTGCTGTAATATAGCTGAATGGGTGTATAACCGCTTGCTGCCATAATATTTCTCCTAAAAGTTTAAAACGAACCGCCGGACAATCCAGAGGTCGCGTTCAAAGTAGTGAAATAACCACTGGCAGGGGTGGTTCCCCCAATAGTCGTTCCATTGATAGAACCGCCTGTTACAGTTAAAGATCCTGCGTTTTGTGTTGCCATACTTCCCAACCCGGATACATCAGTGTAGGGAATCTGTGCTACTGCTGATAGGGGCGATGTTCCTGCCCCCTTTACATATCCGGTCAGGCTCGCTGATCCGGTTCCACCATGAGCAACTGAAACCTGCCCAGAAGTGACCTGTGAAGCATCAATCGCGATGCTATATTGTGCCGCGCTAGTAATCTGACCTTGCGCGTTGACTGTAATAGACGGTACGGCAGAATTGGTTCCATAAGAACCTGAACCTACGCCTGTATTGGTAATTGAAAAAGTGCTATCGGAAAGCGTTAATCCTGTTCCTGCAAAATAAACTGCACCGCCGCCACCCGAAATCCACTCAAATCCAGTGCCAGACCATGACAGCAATGTGTTGCTGGTGGTCGGAGCCGGAGCAAATGTCGATACATTCGCGCCCGCTTGAAAGACTAATTGGTTTGCCGCACCGCCATTGATCCCACTCGCAGTCGCTGCATTGCCGCTGGGTGTTAAATAGTCAGTACCGGGAACCGCTTGGGTTAATGCACCACTTAATCCCTTGACCATCCCGGTGATGGATGTGCCAAGAGTAATGATGGGAGCGTTGGATACAACCGACAATGTTCCCGTAAATCCATTGCGAGACAGAATCTGCAACGGATCAAAGAGATGGCCTACGGTTGTTTGAAGTAGATTCTCCCCATCAACCGTCATAACGGCTAAGGAAGAACCAGAGATCGGGAGTGTCGCTGGTGCTAACTGATTAACATACGCATTCGATAGACTCATGGTCAGCCCTTAATTGGCGATCCAACTCAACGTATCGGAAGTATTCTGACCCAAAATGTAAATCACGTTTGTATTCTGCACAGCAATCGTGACACTTTGATTGGCAGCCAATACATATCCGGTGGATGTCGTTACGCCAGATGGGCCAACATAAATCCTGCCAGTATTAGATGCGCCAGTGGTGATTGTGATGCTGCGGACAATAACGTGTGAGGGAAGGGCTGTTGCAGTGGTGGTTACGGTAACTTGCCCCGTCAAAATACTCAGGGGGTTTTTCACGGGAGTCTGATCAGATGCCCATACAACCGGCATCGAGTTCGCCATTAGTTCTTGTCCAAATTGAGAGGGTGCAGACATGGCGACTCCTATGAGAGATTTTTCGCTATTGTAGCCTATCAATAAGCGATTGTGGTGCTAATTGGCGCACCTTGTAATGTCACCGCATTGACGGTGTAAGACGGGTAAGTTGCTGGGTTTCGCGTGATAATTAGGCTAGAAAAATATTGAGCAAAGTACGTTTGCACCGCCACAACAGCAGTATTTGGAAACATCTGTGTGACCACACTCGGTTGTGCCGGAATGCCATTGTTGGCATAAAAAGGCGACTCTTGCTGGTTTAGCAATAGATTTTGGAGCAAAGTCGTAAACCAGACGTTGGAGTTATCTCCAGTTCCGGTTGTGGATATTTCTACCCAAGTGCCAGTGCTGTCACGACCATACGTTCTCATATTGATGGTATCGGGGGAACAGAGATTGAACAGTTGTTAAATTTGCCACTTGCCGCAGCCACCAATGTGGCTATTGTCGCCATTTCGGCAATCAATGCGGCATTTTGCGCTTGATACGTTTCGTATGGCTTTAATGCCGGAGTTAAATAGAGATTGATAAAGCTAGTTAAATATTGAATGACTTCTTGTGGTGTTGAGGGTGGATGAAGCAAAATTTGCATAGGTGCAAGTAAATTCTGCTGCTGCAATGCCGCTTCTTGTTGAGCAATAATAGAGTTATATGCCTGTGTCACAATTTGCTGCAATTGCGAACAACTGGTGGCATTTTGAATTTCTTGTTTGATGCTATTAAAGTAGTTCAAATTCAATAGCGTAATATTTTGTGGGATCATGGGTTTCCGAAGATATTGGTGATAATACCGCCTTGCACGGTGACAATTTGCCCCGTACCCGTTGTAAACGAACCACTGATACCGCTGCCAACCGTCATGTTCTGAGTAACCACCACGTTTGGCGCATCTAAGTCTATCTCAACCAAAGACATGATGTAAGTCACGCTATCAAACACAGCCGACCAATTTACATTTGTCAGCGGAACAAAAGCCAACGCAGATAGATTGGTGGGGGGCGTCAAATCCGGTGTTTCATTATTCTGACCCGTAATTCCAGCCAATAGTGCATCCGCTGCAATGCACATTCCCGTATCACCCGCAGCCACAGGGATGCGTAAATATTGCGACATCGCAATTGGAATAGTGACTTGTGGTAAGGTGAATTGCGAGTTGACCGTAAAATTAACCGTCACCAATCCTTGGTTCATCGAAACCACGGTACAGGGCAATGCTTGCCCTAGATTCTCTATTGCCTGCGATACTACATTACTGGCTAGTACGTTTAGCGATTGCGCAAACGGTACTTTTTGATTTAAGTCGCTCATTGCGGTGCTTGAATCGCATTAAAGATGGTCACCCAGCTGTTCCCATCCGGTTGACGGAAATTTCCTACATGACGCATCTGATTGATAATAAAGTTGTTTTGCAAAATAGCGGTATTTCTAAACGCAGGATAACTTTTAGCTGTCTGCTGGAATGCAGCAGGTGGCATTTTGACGTATGTATTTAAACTCAAATCGTGCCGTAAGACGGTTTTAAAACTGATGGTTTGAAAGTTCAACCATGTAGGCTGACCAATTAAGTCATTGAATTCCAATGTTTTGACAGGATTTGCGACCGTTCCATCATAGACTTCAATCGTATTTGTATTCACGTTCAACGCAATTTGTACACCAAGATAATTGGCATCTTTGATGGCTTTTTGACTGATCGTGCGTATAGATTGTGCAAAATTGGTCAAGGTCGGATAGTTACCTTGTTGATCTTGTGTCGACACAATATCTTGCGTGATATCCACCTTAATGTTGGTAGGCGGTTTATATGCTGTTTCTAGTGCTAGTTTAATTGAATCACTTAAATTAGTGCCTTTCTTCCATTGCCATACCAAATTGTTTGGATTTTGCGTGACACCATAAACGACCATAAAATCTATGGTCAAAACGGCTGCTTGCCAATTTCCTATCGCTTGAAAGATTTGCCCCTCTAAGATTGGCCCTTTTTGAGAGGGATTCGCTAAAGGCAATCCCTTAGACATCCCGGCTTGCAAGACTAAAATCTGTTGATTCCAATTCCCTGTCTGTCCAATATCTTCAAGGCTAATCCCCCAAATCCGCACATTGGAACTGCCCATTGGAGCGGCATAATTATATGCGGTGACATCAATCTCTATATTTTGAGAGTTGGGATTAAAGTTGCCTTCTTGCGGGCCTTCCAAATATAGGGAAGACCACTGACGCATAATTTCGCCTGATTCCGCATTGATGATCTTCAGATCGTAATAACGCATCAGCCAATCTCAAACTGTTGCGGCATCTGACGGAAGACTAGCGGAGTCTTAAAATAACCTTGGCACAAGTTAATGTTGTAATCAGGCGGTGATCCAATCAATGGTTGAGTAAAAATCACCACGTTTTGATTGGTGCGCAAAGTGATGTAATACCGCAATCCAAAAGCATTCCATGTAATCGTGGCAGCATACGTTGCGCCATCTAATTGTGGAAAGAATTGGAAGTTAGCATTGGTAACAGGCGTAAACGGTATTATGGTTGCCATTATCCACCTATCTGTGAAGTGACGTTTTGTGGGCCAGAATTCGTCATCGAACCCGGCACAACAAAACCTTGCTGTAACTTAGTCATCAAACCGTTGGTTGCTACCGCTGCTTGCGCGTTAGTGAGCAATGGTTGAATAAAATCCCATTGGTAGACAGACTGAACCTGCAAATCTTCCATGCTAGTAATGTCGCGCAATGAAGTCAGCAAACAGGTTTCATAAGTAAATGCCGGAGTCATCACTCTAAATGTGCCGCCCGCAGCCACATGATTTTGTAGCGTGGTTTGCAAATTGGTTAGGATCGAGGATCTGGCTTCCAATGTAATTCCATTACTTGCCGGACACATCATCAATAATGACACCTGCAACGGCTGAGCAATACTTGCATTTGCTGCTACTGTACTGTTTGCAAAGGGATAATTAGCAATTTGCCAGTTGGTCAGCATTGATCCGGGTACGGGTTTGAAGTGTGCAAAGTAGGTGCTGAGATTACTCAAACCCACTTCGCTCGTTTGCGTGTAATTAGTAATCGGGATTTCATTACCCGCAACACCTTGCGCGATTCCACCCACTAAAATAATGGGAGAAATCTCATACTGACTTTGATAATTAGTAAAACTCATGCTTGTGCCTGTGTCAGCCCGGTCGCTGCTTGAAGTGCGTTGGTGACTAAACTAGAACCTGTGGCATTGTAAACCGCGATTTGCTGCGGTTGAATCACTGTAAAACCATAGCCAGACGATGTTTTTGCAGGCGCGGCAGATTGTAGTTGATTAAGTTTTTTCACTCTTTCATCGTAAATCTTACCTTGTGGGCCAAGTTTGGTTGTGTAATCCCCGTCACCTTGTAAAATCGCTTCACCCGAATGATAAGCCGTCATGGCAGCATTCAAATCGCCCTTAGATTTAACCAGCAATCGTTTCATGTGTTGCGCTGCAAGATTGGCGGCTTTGTCTTCGTCATACAAGTCTTGCATGGATTTGGAACCATAATCACGCGCCGTACTAGGTTTCATCTGGAAAAACCCATACGCACCTTGACCAGCATAACTTAGGTTCTTTCCACCCGACGTTTCTAGTTGCTCAATTTTAGATAGCGTTCCTGCTGGCAATCCATACTGCTGCTCATATTTAGCAAAGTTAGATTTGTTGTAAATCGCTGACGCGCCAAACGTACCCGCTGTAATGTTTTGCATAGCAGGCGAAGATAACTTGGATTGCTCAATTGTGGGCTGAGGCGCAGCACGATATTTGCCATAGTCACTGGCTTTTAATTCTTGCTGTAATTTCTTGTCATCGTATAAAAAGCTAATATCAAAAAAATCATGTATTGATTTATTGATTTGACCCAAACCCATGATCAAGGATTCAGTAAACGTAGTCCCTGCCTTTTGCGCCACATCCAAATCCGGGGCAATTTGTCCTATGAAAGTTGTCCAAGCATTTTGTATTTTGGTCAAACTTTCTTGTGTACTGGATGCCAGATTTTGAATGGCTTCGCTTGATTCTTTGGTTGCCCTGCCTTCTTCTTCTAAAGCCTTATTGCGACGCAAATTGGCTTCATACTGTTCTTTAGAAGTTTGTTGCGCAATACGCACATCTGCTTCGGTATATCCCAATTGTTTCAACAACAAACCAGATGCGGATTCCATCTTGAATCCTGGCTTATTGGCTTCTCTATACAAAAATTCATAGGATTTACGCATCATCTCGGAGATGCCTGCGTCTTTGGATAATCCTACTTCTTGCTGTAATCGACCTTTAAGATATTCACCCTCACCCACATGGAGTAAAGCAGAACTGATTGTAGATACAATTTTTGATGGATCGCTCAATCCATACGCCAAAGCAGCATCTGCGGCTCTCTTCTCACCCAGCGTCAAACCAACAGACTTGGCTGACTTGGTTTCGCTTGCCACGTCCATCGCATAATCAAACGTCAGCTTCTTGGCTGCATATAAACCGCCAATGCTTAAGGCAAAACCCATCCATTTTTGCAATAAACCAGTGGTTTCGCTGACATCATTTTTGATCCCTTTAAACCGCTCAGAAATTTCTTTCCCGGCTTTAGATGCCTCTTTATTGTTTTGCTTGGCAAGCCGATCCAGTTCCGCTTGTCTGCGCTTTTCAGCGGCAAGTTCTTCCTTTTCACGGGTTGCAATCGTTTTAGCAATTTCTTTATCAATTGCTTTTTCTTCGGCAAGACGCTGTTTTGTTAATTTGTCCTGCGCTTTCTTTTGAGCCGCTTCTTGACGCTCTTGTTCTTTGATGACGGCTTGCTGATATTTCTCTAAGGCTTTTTGCTCGGCAGAGGCTTTATCAGCGGCTTCTTTATCAGCCTTGTCTTTAGCCTTTTGAATGGCTTTCTCTTTGTTGGCCTTATCTGCTTCTTCTTTATCTAACTGCCTTGTCCACTTCTTCCAAGCCAGTTTCTCACTGGTCTTGGCAGTAGGGGGCATAATAGATTTAATCTGCTTCGCGGCATCTTTTAAAGAATCGCCAGCAGATTTAGCACTGTCTTTGACTTTCTGAAGATTCTTGTCTACTTTTTCCGTAGACTTCGCCAGTTGATCAGCACCAGTATTGAGATTTTTGAGGGAATTTGCCGCAGTTGCAGCTTCTTTAATGGCAGCACTGATGGACTGCCATTGCTTCGGCATCTTGTCCAAGGATTCTTTGTAGCTATTGAAAGCCTGCAAGAACGCCGTAAACTGTTCCGCATGGACATCAATGTCTATAACACTGCGAAACTCTGCCATTAAAAACCTCGCGTCTGAAGGGCTTGGATCAAATACCGTTGCCTAAATTCTAACGCACTTGAGTAGTCTAGTGCCTTAAAAACTTCAGCAAACCCTGCCCCGGCTCCCCACTCTAATGCGGAACAGACGATGTTTCGGGTGGGGAAGACTCTTCCGGCGTCAATTTCGGCAATGTATCGATCCATTCCATAGGCGATAGCGATGTCAGTGACCAGTTGTGCATTTCTGCGGTACTCTGGATCATCCGCTTCCGTATGATCTTCGGTAGGCCGTGCCAGTTTAATGTAAAAAAAACTGCCGCACTGGTGACCTCATCCACATTGTCAGCGGAAATACGCTTCTTTTTAGCCGCCGTTTCTAAAGGCCATACTTCCCAGCCTTTATCCGTCAACAAACATACATTGGTAATTCTACGGATTTCATTGATAAATCCTTCACGAATTAAATCGCCTTGCCCCATTTCATCAGCCACGTCTTGCAGCAAATATGCCGCAATCTTTGGGCCAGACAACATATTGATTTGTTCAGCGTGAAGTACGCTAAATGCCTTAGACAAGGGCAAATAGAATTTCTTGAATACTTCTTTGGAAATCGGGGTGGAATGTACCCACAAGATTTTATCTTCTTCTTCAATCGGAATAGCCAGATTGAAGTCATTCGTAATCGTGACATCAGACATGGGGGTGGTTCCCTAAGTTAAAACGCCCCCGAAGGGGCGGTGTGTATTACTGTGTAAACAGCGTAGAGTTGATGTAGTAGGTTCCTTGAATCGTCACCATAAATCCTGCATCGCGTCCGGTCATCGGTAATTCAGCCACTTCAACAATGGCACAATTGCCAATCTCATAGTTGGGCAAAGACAGGCTGTCAGGGATAATGGTAATGTCACCAACTAAAGTATCCAATTCAATCTGTTGCTTATACAACGCTGCCAGATTTTGAGTACGCAGTAAGTGCATACGCAACACAGCAGTTTGATAAGGAGCAGGTGAGGTCACCAAACCCGTTAAGCTAGGCAACATATTGGTTTGCTCGCCAGTAAATGACAGGCTCACACCATCTGTACCCATATAAGGAGAAGTAACGTTCAAAATAGGATAATCCGAAATCACGACCGATGCCCGTATCCGGTTTAATGTGCCTTGAGGCGTAAATTGATTGCTCATTTATTTAAACTCCAATCGGGAAGTCAAGGACGGTCACATTGAAAGTGATCTGCTGGAATCCAGTAGTCGGTGTGTAAGTGACAGACAAACCATTATAAGTACCAGACGAATAATCTGATGGGTACTGTGCAACATAAGTCGCAAACGGAACCGCTGCTACTTTAATCGGTGTTAAAGCCAAACCATAAGCAATTGCAGTATTCATAATGCTTTGTGCAGTTGCTTGCAGACGGTTAATACCGGGCTGGTTGTAGTACAACGGATTGCTGGTGGTATTGCTGCCATTGATGATCGCTGCACTCAATGCAGTATTCGCATTGATCTGCACCCAATCCACTGAGTACCAGAATAAGAAATTGTTGCCATCGCTTGCGGTTCCCCACACTTGCATCGTGTTGGAAATACCGCCTTCTGCACCCGTAGTCACCCAATTCACATGGGCTGCTTTGTATGCAGTCTGATTTGCACCGCTTAATACATCAGCAGTCACGCCCTGTAAGTAACGGAATGAGAAAGGAGGCACTTGAGCAGAAGGGCTTGGCGCAGCGGAGCAAACTTGCCATGCCATTGCGGAACCATTCCATTCTGTTGTGCCTGTGGCTGCACCACTTTGATACCAAGCAAATACTGACTTCAAGCCAGAATAATGTGTAGGAGTGCTAGAAGTTACTGGTGCAAAGAAATAGGTTTGCGCAGTTGTTCCGGTGTAGTTGCTTGCCAGTGATTTAAACGCTGCGATGGTATCCCAATATGAAGGAATCACATACACATAGTATTGCAGGGGATGTGCAACTAAGAATGCGCTGAAGTTGGTAACAGCGGTTGCTGGTGCTACGTTACCTAATTCCAACACGTAAACACCTGTGCTGCTTCCTTGTGCAAACCATGTGGTTGCCATTGCCAAAATTTCGGTTTCTGCTTGCAACGCTGCCATGCCGACAACAGTGGTAGGGCCGGGATTATCGGTCAACGAAAAGGTAAATGTATCTACAGAAGTTGCAGTTGCTTCCCATGTTCCGTTGTAACCAGCAGGTGTACAGCCAGAAATGGTTACGCCAACAGTGGTTCCAGTTGGAATACCTAGATCTGTGGAAGTGGTAACTGTTGCGGTTCCTGTTGCCCAAGAGATACTGGCAATTTCTGCTGAAGGAGCAAGATAAGACGTTAAATCAGATAGCTGCGTCAAAAAGATCGTGGATCCTTCTGACAAAGTTGTGCCGCCTTGTGAAACCAAGCAGCCTTTCTGCTGAAGATTTGACGGTGTGGATGCGGCTTGTACTGTAACCGCTACCGTGACGATTTGGTTAGACATGGCGGTTCCTCAATTAAACGTATGCAACAGCTAAGGTTTGACCAGTTCCGGGCGTCACAACCAAACCATTGGTGAAGGGGAAATCAATTTGATACACGCCCACAGTTGTAGGGATGACAGCCATTTCGTTAGCCAACGCTGCACCGCCAGTAGTTGCGGAATCATTCACGCCACCCACACCGGAACCTGCTACCAAAACAGATACGCAAGCAATGCGACCTTTACCTGCTTTAACTAAGGTTTGTGAAGTAATGTTAAGACGCGAAGATACGGAACCGCCTGTAACGGAAACACGGTTTGCATCGCTAATCCCCAGCACAACCGAGCTGGAAGGATTCGTTAGGGTTGCTACTGATAAGGGGCCGATAGCCATGTCAAATCTCCTGTTAAGGGGCTGGGGTCATTATGATGCTTTTACAGCGGTTCCACAATATACGACATTGTAGCGTGTTCAATAAGTTTTTGGGCAATCTCTAACGCTGCGGTTTGATAGTAAGACACTCTGAATTTGATCGTCTTTTTCTGCGCCAGCGTGGTCAATTCTTTTTGCGTCCGTTTCATGTCTCGAATTGCTGGCATACTCATTAAACCCATCTGGTTGTCGTTCAACGTAATCCAATTCAATATATCTTGCAGATATTGCAAAGCATCGTTGTTCCGTAAGCCATATAGGGTAATATTCACATCGTCATACACTAGTTGCCACGGATTGCCATTTTTATCAATCACGGGCAAAGCCTGTATCGCATTGGTACGATCCGGCTCAATGTGAATTACCGCATAGGGTGGCTTCGTGTTTGCCGGAACAAGATAACTGGTATACGTCATCGGCACATTGGTAGAGATTGACAGCCAATATGGCAGCGAATTGCTGACAACCTGCATGGTATTAAAATCGGCTGCGCTATTGATGACTTGACTTGCCATCGCGGGTTCAACCGCAATACCTGTGTAGTGATATAAACCCGCTTGATCATAATAAGCGTGTTGTTTTGAAAATGAATATTGCACCCCGGCAATCGTTGCTAAATACAATGCTTGGGGAGCCAATTCATTTAAATCTTTAATCTCTTGATTGGTCGTTAAAATAATTCCGGTTCGACCAAACGTATCGTCTTCGCGCTGCTCGGTTTCAATCGTGTGGTGCAGGGATGTTGGCGTGATTGTTAATTGTGTAGGCGGCATTTGCGCATTAAATAAGTGCATCAAGGCCACGCCGTTTACTTCAGTAGACAGCACCCAAAATAGGGTTTGATCCACTGGCAATACCTGCGCAACATATAACGTGAAGATAATCGTTTCTTGCGCCGATAGCGTCTGAACGCCAGTAATCAACCCGGCTGCAATCTGACTCTGCGATCTTTTCGTTAAGGCGGGCATTATTCAGAACTCATTCTTACAGCAAAGGCGTTTAAATAATCACCAGAATCAATAAAAGACTGCCGTGGCACTCCAGTTTCTTCTCCACGCACAATACCTTTTTGAGCCGCCATCGTAGGGATCGGTTTTTCTGAATCCGGTACAAAACCATCTAATTCTTTGTTTTGCAGAAACTCTCTAAATCTTTCTTCAATTTGATCTTCAGCAATATCAAAAACATCTACGTTCCTATCTGCAATAAATGCAAGATTATCATTGATCGAACTTGCTAATGAGTCTGCTATAAATTGTCCATTTTTATGTCCAAAATAGCCCATTACTTGATAGGTTGACTCCAACTCTAAAGCGACTTCATATACTGTTGTTGCCGATTCAGTGTCTTCTGACCAATGGGGGCCATCCATGACACCTAACTCTAAATGAAAAGTTGATCCGCTATTTGAAGATTCAGATGTTTCAGAACCCAAGATTGTGGACAACGATGCAGTTAAGGATTCGCCAATCTGCCGTCTTTCTTCACTAGAAAACAGCGTTTTAGGAATATTAAAATCGCGTCTCACGTCAATCCCCACAACGTACCAGTGGACTGAGCAATTGCTAAATAAGCGCGACCATAGGGTGTACGGAATTGATTAAGGGATCCAATCGTCATGTTCTGCATGGCTTTGGATACGGCATAGCTACTTTCTGTGCCTTGGTCGCCCGCATGAGTTACCAATCCGGTCATCGGAGTTTGCAAATTCCATTCTTGCTGTAATCCAGAAAAGAATACTTGTCCTGATTGATCCGGCGACCAGTTACACAGCCAATCCGCTGCCCAATTGTAGACAGCCAAGGTGTAATCAATTGGAATCAGCGTGGCAATTAAATCATATACGTTGGCGATGGCATTCTCATAACTCCACGTCACCCATTGCGTAGGCAGTTGTTGTGCGGAAATTTGCGCCACCAAAAGAGCTTCGGGTTCTGCCAATAGAGCCGCTTGTGCCGCTACGGAATCAATAGCCAAATTAGCCGGAGTTTGCACAAAGATGGCTTCGGCAGGAAAGCCTTGATTCTGCAAGAAGGTAATATAGCCCTCAAGGGTTGGCGGGTAGAATGGCATTACGACTACAGGCATAGTCACCTCTTGCTTGTGATGCCATCATTGTAAACAAAAACGCCCCAAAAGGGGCGTATCGTTACTTACGTGGACGGCCCCGTTTCGGAGCAATTCCTTCCCTTGGCACTTCAATCGTTTCACTAATTAAAGGACGTTGTTCTGTCGGATTACTTGATTGCTCAGTAATCTCAACTTCAGTTAATCCTTTTTGCGTCATACCCATTTCTTGCGCCTTCTGCGCAATAATGTTGTCCGTCACAATCGCACCAATTTCGCGCATATCTGCTGCACGGTCATCAGCGTCTTGTTCGATCTGCGCAATCCCAGCTTCAATTGTTTCCAAAGCAATCGGCTTATTGATTGAGTAGCAATAGCCCGAAAATTTCTTCGTGACCTTTCTTGCATCCACAAAACCATATAATTCATGTTGACCAATAATTGAGTCAATATGATCTTGCGGCATATCAATCTTAATCTGCGCGCCCGCACGAATCATTTGCACAAAAGGACGCGGATTCTCTGGAAGAGAATAGCAAAACATCCGTTCTTGCTTAGTGCAATTTGCAATATAAAAACTTGGCATAAATGTGTCTCCGGTGGTTGGATTAGATATAATCGGTCATCCAAGATTGGGGGGTGGTTCCCCATACCTTGGCTAGAGGGCCGGACAGTCAAAAGCTGTTCGGCTTTCGCTATTTTAGTCTTTATTCACAGATGGGGCTATATCTGCGTATTCCCAATGATACCCTGCACAACTTTTGTATTTTCCTTTGCAGGCTTTGATAATACTGGATAAATCAGGATATTTTCCCGAGATACTTTGAACCCATTCGCAAGCCAGTGTAGCAGTATCAAATATTTTGTTGGTTTCCACACAGCGTATCCTACGGGCAGATGGATTATTTCCACCGCTGATCCGCAAACGGTGTTCGGGTCTTTTCATGTAATGCGCTTCGCCACGATGTAATAACTCTGGCTTTTTTCTAGTCCAATGGTCATTGCCGCGTAAAATTTTTTCTGGATATTTTTTTTGCCAACTGTTTTCCCCGCTGCGTTTTTTTATGTTTTCTGGTGAATTTAACCCTTCAAATATTTTAAAATCCTTCCATTTTTCTCGATATTTTATTCTTGGGTGGTTTTTACCTCTTAATAACTTATCGGCATTTTTTCTTGCCCAACTGTTATCTCCAGACATTAGTTTGGCTTTTTCTTTTCTTGCTCTTTCAAACAACCTAGAATTGGTGTATCTGCGCCCATTTTTGTGCATCACAAAAGCATGAACTGCTTGCCACTGATTTCCACCATATATTTTTGCCAACAAAAAATGCGCTATAAAATGTTCTCGCGCAGTCAAAACAACTAAATTGTTTTGGTCGTTTGAACCGTCCATCGACTTTGGGATGATATGGTGTGTTTCTGTATATCCATCTAAATTCAGTCTTTCAAGGGCTTTTTTGATAAGCAAATCATAGTGTTTTTTATAATCCATTACCCACGCTCCACTTCTGGTTGGGTAATTATATAACAAAAAAACCCCCGTAGGGGTTTTCTTGTAAACACTCAATTAAGAGTAAAAGGCCGACAGAACCGTGAGAGCTTCTGGTCTTAAAACCCACCCGCTCGTACTTCTAAGGGTGTATAACACAGTCAATGCTGCATCAGGTAGGGGAGTGGGGATCTCGGTAGGCGCAGCCACGTCAATCAACATCAGAGACACTGCCGTGGTATTCGGGGTCAGGGTCGCAAAAATGTTGGTGTTGATTTGGTTGTTAGCCTTAGGAATCTTGATCTCAGGAGCAATCAACAAGATTGCGTCTGATCCACCAGCACCTTGACCAATCAGGGTATCGTCCACTGCGAAAGATACATCGTCACCGCCCGCCCATTGAGCGACAGTCTCGATGACTCCAGCAGCAGTCTCAACACCAGCACCGATACGTTGGAACTGAGTCAACTGCACGATACCGCCGTAAGACAACTGGCTGATTACGCGCTGGGGAGCCAAGAACACTAAACGCAAGGGCTGACCAATTTGCAGGGTACGAACTTTCAAGCTACCGATCAGGTTCAAGAAGAACTGAGCCAGTTGACCAGAATCCCAAGTAGACAAAGTGGTGTTGCCGTTGCTGTCAGCGGGCAAGTTCACGGTGGTTGCACCAGCGGTATTCAACAGACCTTCACCAGAATTGGCGTTGTTGAAACCGTACAGAAGCGCATTACGCATCTGTTGTGCAATACCTTGACGTGCAGCTAAACGCATCGCTTCGGGCAATGAGAAACCCCAATGTCCAGCAGCAGTCTCATCAAATCCGTCATATTGCGCACGGGTCTGAATGCGATAGGTGGGGGTGCTGATCATGTTAGGGATAACAGAAGCACTGGGTAACTGGTTCACGGTGCTTTGGTTAGCCGAAACTTGAGTGGTCAATTGCATTTTCTTGGCGTACACATACAGATCGCCAGAACCCAAACGGGTCATGGGCTTCTCAGTTGCCAAGGTGGTGAATGCACCCGATGCCAATGAGTACTGAATAATGTACTCAGGCATCATGAAATGCGGGTTAGCGGTAATAAATGATGGGGCAAATGCGCTCATGGCTAATTATCCTTTAAGTTAAATGAGGCACAGGGCCACATATTCATTGGTTGCCCAATTCGCATTACCCGTACCGGAGTTATACGAAACCGTTCTGTTGTTCGATACAGAAATACGCAACACTTTCACGGGGAAAGCATTGGAACTGTCGTAAGGAACCAACTGTTGTGCAGTGTAATCGTAGGACACTTGCTGGGTGATCAAACCACCATCTAGTGACACGAGACTTGAAGAACAACGCAGAGGAATACGTGCGCCAGATCCGAAACGGTAGAAGTTGACCGACATACCGGGTGAGAACAATGGCACATCAGACTGAGGGGTGGTGATACCACCGTAAGCCTGATTGAACACGCAAATACCAGTAGCGTTTGCATCGGCGGTTGCTTGAATCACAGTGCTTCCCAATACGCCAGATCCGGGAACGGTTGATGCAGCAGGAATGTCCTCAGAAATCGGCACACCACCCCACAGAGGGCTGGTTGCTGAAGTGGAAAGAACACCACCAGCTAGATAAAACTTAACTGCGGGATCGTCCTGAGCATCACCTTGGGTGAAGCCGTTGGAGTTGGTTTGGAATAAGCCAGCAGCGTTGGTGACTGCCATTGGCTGAAGTGAAATAGATGCGCTCATGTTGGCAGTCCTTATTTACGGTTGTTTTGGGTGTTAAAAGCAACAACACGCTGGGCGGGAACAGTGAAACTTTCCAGCCAAGCATTTACGTCACCTTTGAACTTCGTAATGGTACGGCCCGCACGATCACGCTCTTCAATTGCGATCAAGTTGCCGCTACCAATTTGACTGTCATTGCGAGCCGCAGCGTTCACTGCATCAGCAAAAATCTGTTTCTCAGCCAAAGCCAACAGTGCTTTGTCTTTGATATTACGCAGATCGATGTCTTTGTAGGCATCGCTATGTGCTTGCAGACCACGCAACAGACGCTTGCGATAAGCCATCAAGCCTTCGCCCTGTAAAGGACGGCTGGCTGATTTGCCAAATGCAGAGTAAACAGAATCAGCTTTTGCTTGTGCATCAGCCATCATCATTTCTTCTTCATCGGCTTTCTTGGCCTTCATGTCTTCTTCTTCATCATCTGAATAGCAA
>Ga0208618_1000534_pt1 | contig 17158 bp, 21 predicted proteins | sample CryBogCBE18Jul08_FD_184585 | JGI IMG/M metagenome (GOLD analysis project Ga0208618, IMG submission 184585) | Freshwater microbial communities from Crystal Bog, Wisconsin, USA - CBE18Jul08 (SPAdes) | ecosystem: Environmental > Aquatic > Freshwater > Lake | place: Crystal Bog, Wisconsin, USA...
TAGTAGAATCGAACTCTATGCTATTGCTAACACCATCGGTTTTCAAGACCGTGCCAGACCCAGTCTGGTTAACTCCCCATGTATATAGCAGTTGCCTTACGGCCATAGCCCGTCAAAAGGACTATGTCATTGTTCATCTGCTGTATTCTAAAGTGCAGTAGTAATCTATCGTCCCGCTCAATGGGACTGCATCACGCAATAGGGAGTAGCGCTGCCAACTATTCATCTGCCACACTTTAGAATACCCTGTGTTGCCACAGGATATGAAGGGGTCTAGCCCCTCCCAGGAGTCTTACAGTCTGCGTTACCACCACAGAGTTCATGTATCCTGTCCGCCCGTTTGCAGCATGTTTTGAGTGCGCTGCCCAGTCCTCGTTACTGGTATCCTTCACACTATAACCTTACGGTTGCAATGTACGTTCTTCCTGAACATATCGGTCACGTGCAAATCTCTCTGCACGTTCCAACTTCTCTTGGATCAACTTTTGCAGCTGATCTTCGCTAAGTGTATGTTCAGTAATGAACTGTACTTCACGCATCCGCTTTTTCAAATCAATCTTGTTCATTCAGTTCCTACAAATAAAAACCCCTGGGTGTTTAGTCCAGGGGTCTTAGTTAAAATTGTGTATACAACACTAGTTCTTAACTAAGACTCCTGCGTGATTCACGATCCCCAAAAATCTCAGATGATGGCAAATAGCGGGCTGTGCTCGCTAGGTTCATCTGATAATGTTTAGTGATCTGTTTCATAGTGTTCGTATTGTATGACAAATTTATTTATATGTCAATGTCTTTTGGACAAATTTATTTATGATTTATTTTTAAAACATTTGTTTTAGAAAGTAACCGCTGTCATGTATTATACAACGGTTACTGTTCAAGTGCAAACAATTTGGTTAACTGTTCAGTACTCGTGCCACACTGGTCATTACTGCGGCAATGCGTCCAATGTCACGCAAGTTCTCTACTGTGTAGCCTTCAGCCTTGAGTGTTTCGTAGTGTGCTTTAATCATTGATGTTATACACCTTTGATAATGCCTGTGTCAACAAACGATGATTTTCTTGTGCGGCTCGATACCCATCATCGTATCCTTCTTTGTACATAGGATGGTCATCTAACTTTGATTGATCCTCTTTAAGAGAAGCAAGTAACGCTCTGAGCCTTCCTTTGCCACCTTCTGGCAGCTTTGGAAATTGATCATTATTCATTCTTCGTCCTCCACAACAGGAGAAATCAGTTCTTTCCATTTACCATCTTTCCAAACACCTTGTACTCCAATATTGGCTTTATACGTAATTTTAGGATTTTTAATATATGCCTCAATCCAATGAAGCAAAAAATCCATTTGTGGTCTGATGCTATCAAATTTTGTACTTCGAGCCATGCCTCCTAGCCAACTGTCTCTTAGACAATCATCTGGCTTAGGATTTTTTACTCTCATGTAACTATATTCCATGTACTCTGCGGCAATGATTTGTGCAGGGTCAAGTTCTTTGTCCTTGGTTCCCATGATGCCGATAATTTCATTGCCTTCGATGTTTGACAATCTATCAACCAAAGAATATAGATTTAGATTATTGCCCCAGATTTTGTAGGCCACTAGTAAAGCAGCAATAATAGCCTGGCTTTTCATCTTTGGATGGGCTGGATCTGTAATAGTGTTGCCAGATCCTTTAGGAATACTATCTAAAAATTTTAATCCCTCAAAACATTGATTAAATGCTTCAAAGACATCTGGTCTAGTTTTCATGTCGGGTTCTGTAGATGCAATGTCCAATGCACTTTTATATCCACCCTTAGAAAATATTGGCTGCCGTGCTTGCCAGTTATATCGTTTAGCAAGACCTTGCAAAATTTCTCCAGACTTTTCTACACTTTTTTGACTATTATATGGGTAATATGCCGCATTAACATCTCGCACAGATGATAGATAATGTATTTTGGCTGCTAATTTTTTAATTTCTTTTGCTTTTACCGGATAAGCCTTCCAATAAAATGCTCTAGTATTTCCATCAACTCGATACCACTCTCCCTTTTTATAAGATCGAATTAGCATATTTGTATCTGGATCAATATCGTCAAAATCTTTTATAACTACACCCAACGCTACTTCAGTTAGTGTAGTCTGATATCCGTCTTCGTGTGCCGGATCGAATACTTTTTTCATTTTATGAACACGACTTGCACTATCTCGATTTGTAGGAATAGGATCAATATCAATCCAATCTTGTACCGACAGTTCTATAAAATCGTGATCGCCAATTGTAGTAGTTTTGTGACCGCGTAGGTCTTTTGATGGTGTCGCAAGGACAGAGATGTTGTTCATTTGTTTCTCCTTAAATTAAAATAAACATTGTCTACATCTAGAAATAAGGATAACATCATTGTCTCCAAATTTAACAGATATAGTACAACTCTTTAAGTTGTGCTATTAGTATAGCAAAGATATTTATACTTGTCAACAAATAGTTAGACTAATATTGCCAAAAGTTATTCTTTTGATTTACAGTTGTCGCCGTGCCAACGATTGAACATTCCAGAACTAACCGTTTTACTACAATGTGAACAGGATTTTTTGATTTGACTCGGATGTGTGCCGTTAGCCAGTTGATTCTTCGCAGACTTTCCGCCCAAAAAGTTATGGGTGCCTTCTGCTACTCGTTTCTCATTAGTTTGGCGGGAAACTGCTCCGCCCAAAAACGGATGTGTTCCGTTCTTGACTTTTTCTAACTCTTTTTCACGAGCCCAATCTTTATCCAAAAAAGTATGGTTGCCTTCTGCTATTCGTTTTAGATTTCGTTGTGATGCTTTTTCACTGTCTTGCCAATGATGCTCACCTGCTTCTACCAAACGTTGTTGTGTTTTCTTTTGTATCTCACCGCCTAAAAAATTATGAGTTCCGTTTTTTACCGCTTCAAGTGCCGCTAATCTTGATAACTCTGATTTTTTTTTTGGGGAAATATTTAATGCTCCAGAAATCAATAAACAAGCATACCAGTCTCCTTGACTGTAGTGTATGTCGTAATGTTCTTGAATAGATACTGCTTTGAGATTTAATGGATTGTTATTAGAGTGATCCCCATCAATGTGATGGATTTCAAAAGATCGTCCATCAGCATCAACAGGGATTTCACCGTAGTACTGTTTGTATATTTTTCTATAAGATCGGTCTCTCATAGAAATATTTATCAACTATTCAGCACCTTTGCTAAACTATTAACCACAGCCGCTATTCTACCTATATCTCGTAACTGCTCAACAGTATACCCCATCTTTTTTAATCCATTATAATGGGCCGAAACACAGAACTCGCATTTTCCAACAATGCTTGCGGCAAGGCTATATGCCTCAAATCGTTCTTTAGTCGTACCACCGTGGGTTGTGATTGCGTTCATTCTGAGTTGAGCCGGAAGACCTTTAAGGTTAGCATCTTCTGCCATCTCTACATATGGATACCAAGTGTTGTTCATCGACATCAAAGATGCGGCAGTGAGTGCGGCATCTCGCTCTTGTGAGTTTTCCATAGAACTTTGAATAAAGGTAACTAATTTCCCGTTACCTGTGCTCATTGCGGCGGCCAGCGCACAACCTTCTGCTTCCTCAACTGCTAGAGTACTACGCTTAATAACAGCGTCCAAGTTCAACTTAGTGTCCTTGGCGTACTCAGGCAGACCTTCTTTAAGTTGATCTACCCAGGCAGTCATTATAAAGTCTCCCCGCCCACTGTACGGTTACATGCACATAGTTCACCAGTTTGCAATGCGTCGAGCAGTCGCAAGGTTTCTTCTGGGCTACGACCAACATCCAAGTTGTTCACAGTAACGTGTTGGATAACATTGTCTGGATCGACAATGAATGTGGCACGTAGTGCTGCACCTGCTGGAGCATAAAATACGCCCAACTGTTCAACCAAGCTCAACTCACCGCGCTGTGTATCAGCAAACTGGTGATGTGTGATTTTACGCAAGTCATCGTGTGATTTTTGCCATGCTACTTTACAGAACTCGTTGTCTGTTGAACCTGTTAATAGAACTGCATCGCGGTCCGCAAAGTCTGCGTTCAATTTGTCATACGCAACAATTTCTGTTGGGCATACGAATGTGAAGTCTTTTGGATAGAAAGCAATTACTTTCCATTTACCTTCAAAACTTTGATCAGTGATGGTGTAGAAAGCGTCTTCGGGTTGTCCGGGACGGACGCCTGTTACTGCAAAATTTGTGATTTTATCGCCAACTGTTTTCATGTGTTACTCCTTTGTTTGAAAACTAACAGTACTCAGTGTTTGTACTAAGTTCTATTGTATAATTATTTAACATAGAAATCAACTATTTTTCTGGTATTTTCCATTGTATTTCTTAATGGCAGCAATAGCCATTAAAAAAGCACCCGAGGGTGCCTAGTGTTGGTTACGAGTTCCAACTCTGCTCTATCTTTGCAGCCGGTTTATTCTTCTTCGCCGTCGTCTTCGTCTGGACCGTAAATTGCTAGTAAGTTCATGGTATGCTCCTTAAGAACTAAAAGTATTTATGGTCCAGAAGATTACAGATCTGTTACTTAGACAGTGGCTTTTAGCGTTTTGTTTTTAACTGCGTCCAAGCAGGCTTTGAAGATTTCCACGGCACGTTCTTCTGTGTCCACTTGTGTAACATAACCTGCCTTGGCATTGTATGCAGGAGTCAAGTTGAACTGTGCCATGAGTGCATCAAACGCAAACTTGAAAGCTGTGTCAGTGTTGCTAGGATACTTTTTGTAGTTGGGGCTGTGGACACCAATGTTGAAGCCTTTTGCCTTGGGATCCAAACAAACGTTCAAATCGCCACTGTTGTTGCTAACATAGTTCTGTCCCGAATGTGTAAACAGATCAGGGTTATTGGCTTTCAAACTGCGTACAGCATCAATTGTCTTGGGATTGACTGTACCACTACGCTCAATTTTAGTAGCAAGTTCTTCAACGTCATTGTCGAGCGCAACTTCTGCATAGCCCATGCGGTCCATAAAGCCCGACAAGCGATCAGTCAGTGTGCCGTCATCGTCATTGAACCATTCACCTTCGCTACGCACATTATCTAAGAGATCGTGAATAGCAAGCTCTACTCGGTCAGTGTCTTTGCCAGTTTGCCAAGCACGAAGGAAAGTGTAACCAATGGGGCTTTTTGTGCGATTAAGCGATGCCTCACGTTGATCCAAGTTGATTGTCTTACCAATCTTCTTTTCAAGCGTTACATACTCGCCGGCCTCGTCAATAACGCTAATTGTGCCCTTGTGGCGTGTATGGTAATAGGTACCAAGGTAAATGTACATGGATGACTCCTGTTTGTTGCAATGTGTTAATTATACAGCCAAATTTGGATATTGTCAATATAACACCAAAGTATTAGTTGTATCTCAAACGAAGAAAACTGGCAACGGGCGAGTCTTCTAGCGTTATGGTATACTCACTACCGTGTCGAGTAATGGGCATGTGCTTGATATTGTTGGCCTTGAGCAGATTGACCACTGCTCCAATGTGTGCTTGATCAATCAAAAGCGTAGTCATTTTCATCCTCTGCTTCCCAAAGTTCTTCGATCCAACCGCCTTTCTCATCATATGCTTGATAGTAGATTTCGTTAGGCGCAAGGATGCGGAAACTGTTGGGATACTTCAACAGGGCTAGTGTAAGCTCGTGTTCATCCAACAGGTCACAGATAGCCCAACTGCTACCACAGGCACCCGAGACTTCTTTAATCTTGCTGTGTTGGAACTCGCCGGACTTTAATGCGTCCCACATCTTACCGCCCCAGCTCATTATGATACGTGCCGCTTGTCGTTGTGGATGCTTTAGCCAAGCATCTGCGATACCCAACTTGGATATAGTAGCATTGTTGTCAGAGTCTATGGTTAACTTACACTTCTTAAACTTGATGCTGCCCTTGGTCTTGTCATTGTCGGGCGTTTCCTTGGTGCTCCAAGGCATTTCAGAAGTAACGTGATTCACGTAGAATGTCACGCCATGTGCTTTAACGACCCACATAGGTATGGTCGGATCTGCCAAATGTCCCTTGTTAAAGTGAAACACTAGGTCTTTACAGCTATATTCAATCTATTGTTGTGTCATTTTGTTTTCCTTAGTTAAAAATACAGGGATTCCACCTGCGCCCACCTCGTTTTAGAGTCCGCGTGTCCAGGACTTTCTTGTCATCCTACACTGTAGGTACAAAATTATTTATTGTTTGGTGCGCCAGGCGAGAATCGAACTCGCGATTCGGAGGTTTAGAATCTCCTGCTATGCCACTTAGCTACTAGCGCATGTGTTTATTTTAGCTTGGGCTCATTGGCCTTGTCAAGCTCTTCTGGTGTCGCAAAACGTGCGGGTTCTGTGTGCCAATTGAACCAGCCCAAGTTTTTCCAGTATTTGGCAATTAGATTGTTAATTACAATGATGCCGATTGTGACAACCACAAAGCCCATCATTGTCAATATTGATCCAGCCAAAAAGACTGCTGCTTGATCCATGTCCATTTTTGTTTTTCCTAAATTAGTATGGTGCGTCGAACAGGACTCGAACCTGTGACCAATCGATTATGAGTCGACTGCTCTAACCAACTGAGCTATCAACGCATCATGTCACAATTATATGCTAGATGCCTTTATTGGTCAACGACGTTCTCTGCCTAAATTGGCTGCTTTTGGTGCTGCTGCGCCTTTTGGACGTAGTCCGCTTATGCTGTGCGCTGTGCCAATTTTCTTAGAGTGTTTTTCAACTGTCTCATCGTCCCAGGACTTGGTTTCAACTTTGGTTAGTTCTTCCAACAGTTTGCCTTTTTCAATGATGTTACGAACATACAGGTCACCGCTGGGTTTAGTTTCAATTTTGGCACGAATTGTAACTAGAATGTTTTTAGGATTGTGTACATCATGAATGTTGATTTCTGGACGTGCTTTGCCTTCAACAAATGTTGCTGTCAAGTCTACTGTATTCAACTTGTGTGCTAGATTGCCAAAGCGTAGGATCTTGAATCCACCCTTGTCAAACTGTACCAGTTCAACACCAGGATCGCCCAGTGTAGCAAAGAATGTAACTGCATGAGCCAGATTGTCAATAAAATTAACCTCAGACTTGACACCGGCTGCTTTTAGATTACGTGACAGCTTGTCGGCTACACGTTTGTACATCATGGCAACTGCTTCAAATTGATCACGTCCACGTAGGGCATTGTACTCTTTGACCCAGGGTCTAACGTCAATACCAAAGTAGTCCCACAACTTGATCATGCTGGTGTCTTCGCTGCCACCAACTTGTCCAAACTGTTTAACTGGACCCGCTTTTAAACTGGCATTGAGTTTAAGTCTACGCATACCACCGTCGGGTGTGCGTACTGCTACCCATACGTCAATCTTGCTGCTGCTTTCGCTGGCTGCACCATCTGCAATAACTGCAATGTCGTCAGCCTTGCCGTTTAGATAAAAGTATTTGCTATAACGCTCTGCCATGTTGCTGTTGACATAGCCGGCTGCGCTGGCGAACTCGTTCTTTAGTGCGTCACGATTGGCAGGGTTCATCAAGTCTTGGTACGGCTTGGTTTTCAACACCAACTTGAAACTGACGCGGTCTGCGTGTTTATTGTCTGCATCTTGTACATCAACTTGATATACATCTTCACTGACCTGTTGTAGCTGTTCGAGCACCTGCTCAATGTCTCTAACTGTGACTGTGCCAATTTCTTCTTTGCCGCTGCGTTTAGTAAACTTGGCAAACATGGCTGCACCAAGGATACCTTCAGAGATTTCACCTCTATTGGCCAGTTTCTCACCGTGTACAAAGTAACTGTTGGGGTTGCCGTTAAAGATCCAAACTGTTTCGTTTGCATCCATAAAGGGCATGGGTGTCTTTCCTGTGCCAATTTGTATTTCTACACTAGCAGGGTCAATTGAGCTGGGATCAACGCTGATCATGGGGTCAACTACATTAACGCCCATGGGTTCTAGTTTGGCTGCTAGTTCTTGTCCTTTTGCACCATCACTGAGTAAGAATGCACTTCCCCAGGGATAGTTGGCAACGGTGGCTTCGTTTAATTGGTCTAGTAAAGTTAATAAATCACGCATTGTGTATTTATTAGTTCTTTGCGAAGCGCCAGTCCTTGTCTAACCAGGTAAACATGAGATCTTCCTGTCGCACATGGCCCCATTTGTTGAGACTCTGCATGGCACTGTCACTGATGAGTCCACGTTCTGCTAGATCAAACCAGCTGGTTGCAGCTGGATTCAAAGGCTCGTAGTTCTTGTATACGCAGAAGTGAATCCAACCATAGTTGGGAGCCATGTAGATATAGCAGTCCCTACAGTCAAATCCGTTTACAGCCAACATGTACATTAGATTACAGATATTGTAGGTATAGTAGCAGCCACTAAAACTGCGTGTCTGTAGCCTATCATAACTGTAGGTAGTGTGGATAGGAACATTCAATGACAACATGCCATTGGTGTTCATTTGATTGTTCCAATGACTCAGCGTTTGCAAGGGATTCAGCGTGAACTGAAAACTGTCGTGACACCAAACAAAGTCGGCCTTGCGTGGCAAATGCACACTTGAAAAATCGCCCTCAATGGGTTTGATGTTGGAGTGCTTCAACACATCCGGTTCAATTTTGGATATGTTTTGATCTACTGCAAACACTAGATAGTCATGCGGCTCCGGAGGATCGTCTCTAGTATAGAGCGTTGCCCACCATTCAGCATCTAGTCCTGCACCGCAGCCCATGTCTGCAACAACTTTCAAACTGTCCATGAAGCTGTCATATTGATACAACATGTCCAGTACATCACGACTGTGTTCGTGGCTTTCGCCCGGGTTTTTAAACACTCACATCCTCCATGCCTGCTGTGCGTAGGCGTACCACGTGCCCTAACATGAAGTTCTTGCTTTCAATGCCCTTCATCACACCAAGCCATTTGTTTCGTAGTAATGCCACTTCGTTAATGATGGTCTCCATGTCAATTACTTCATCCTCAGCTTCAGCATACTTTTCTGCATCACGACTGGTCAAGGCACGTTGGTACGCTTCAAGATATTTTTTATAATGCTTTTGTCGAATCTTGCGTAACTGTATGTTAAGGTAATTGAGTACTGCTTCCACTTCTTGCAGTTGGTTAAAGCGATACTCAGTAATGCCCGGTAGATTACTGACTGCCCGTTCAACGTTGCCGCTGATACTGATCTCGCTTTTGGCTGCGATCAGTTGTTTTTCATAATAGTCAATAAACGGCGGGATCTGTGCTAGATCCTGCACTACACGGTTATACCACATTAGTCTTCGTAATCTTCTTCGGGTTGATCTTCTTCGCCTACGTACTCTTTAAGAGCACGTTTAAGCGCACCGTCAGTGCCGCCAAATTCACGAACGTCTACATCGTTGAGATAATCAACCATGACGCTCATGATATTGTCGGCACATTCTTGTCTGTCCTTGCTAGGAACGTACTGCTTCATGATAGTGTACAGTTCGCTTAGGACTTCTACTTCGATACTCATTCTGTTGCATCCTCTGTTGGTGCTTCTTCGACTGTGGTTGCTTTGTCAAACATGTGTGGGTTAGCAGTAATGTCGTTCATCACACGATCCAAACAACCATCATCATTGCGTTCCCAGCCCTTGCGGAACTTCTTGATAATCTCGCCGTCAGCAGTAGTATATACCAAACTGTTGCCTTCCTTCTTTAAAAGTTCTTTGGCTTCAATCAAGTCAGTTAGGCCACTGTAGGGATTCATACCTGTTTCGTATGGGATCTTGACCTGTACTGATTCAAAAGGTTTAGCATAGCGTGTCTTCATGATCTTACAGGCTGCACGAATACCTTTGACTTCGGAGATCTTGTTGCCATCCTCGTCCTCTTTCAACTTCAACTTACGCATAGCAACAACGATACTGCTCGCATAGATAAAGCCTTGACCGCCCGAGATCTTGTCATCGGGATCAAACATGTCCTGACTTGCGTAGGTGTGGTTTGTAGCAACAAGTCCAATGTTTAGATCACCAAACATGTTTACGCAATTACGCACCAACGCGGTCAGGGCTTTTGGCTTGCGTCCCAGGTCCCCTTTCAAATCACCAGCTGTGAACTGGTTAACGTCGGTTGGCGTTAAAAGCATACCCAGTGAGTCTAGCACGAACACCACTTTAGGGCGAGCATCTTCTGCCAGTGTTTTGTATTCTTTAACAAACTCACTGATCATTTTGGCCACGTCATCGATCATGGCCATATTGAGTTTAAGTAGTTTATCTTCGCTTGTGTCCACTCCGAGTGCGTGTAACCAAGCCTCGTCAAGAGCATTTTCTGTATCAATAAGAATGGGATAAATGCCTTGGGCTTGTGCGTTCTTGATAATATTTCCTGAGCAGATATAGCTTTTGCCTGCACCAGATTCACCAGCAAACACAGTGACCTTTCCCATAGGAATACCTCGATTAAAATCACCTGAGATAAGATAGTTGAGAGCGAAGTTGTTGGTTGAGATCCAGTCTGTGGGATCGTTAAATCCAACTGAGATGCCGTCAATGCTTTTAGTAATTGACTTACGAAATTTGCTTACGTCGAATGGTTTAGTTGCCATGATAATTTTCCTTTAAGTTAGTTTAGTTTATTTTTAATGTTGTGTCAATGATGTATCTATTCATTAACTGAGTGAAATCTTCCGCATGTTGTGCCTTGGGCGCACAGTAACCGCATCTACAAGTGGGCTTGACACATTTGATTACTGGCATTTCTCCAGACAATTGCCGTTCCAATTGAGATATGATTGTGCTGTATTGATCAATATAGCCCAATGGTTCGACTAGCCCTGTTGTACTGGTCATGCAATCTTTATTGGTATAGACCGCGCCATCTAATTGTCTTACAAACAAAAAGAACCAATTAACGCTACAGTGCCAATCTGTAAATCCCTGCTTTGCCACAAAGGTCTCACGCGATTTTAAATTGCCATTTGTACTTAGCAATCTTCCTCCGCAGCACTGTCTTCCCTGTTTGATAACAGACCCAGAGGGTACAAAATCAATTTTTTGTTCTCCAGGTCGCAAAAACTCTATTTGGTCTTGACTATAGGCCCAAGCACTGTCAATATTGTCCAGAGGTTTTACAATGTACTTGATATCATGCAGTTTGCAAAAAGCAATAGCAGACTGACACCTAGCCCACATTGTGGGATGGTTGTGCATCAGTACTACACATTTAACACGCACACCACGTTGGTGTATGTCTAATAGATTAGCCAGCGCCTGCTCGCGTTGCTTGTCCAATCCTTCTGCGTGAAATGTAACTGTAAACTCGTCAATCGAGGACAGTATTCTGTCTAATAGATTTTTTCCAATAACTGCATTGGTAGTGCAGGTCACAGTTAGATTCCAGTCGTAGGGCTGGTGTTTGATTCTAACCTGTTCTAGTATTTCCACAATGTCAGGATGAAACAGACTTTCGCCGCCGTACACATTCAATATGACCTTGCGTTGGTTGGCTCGTTTGTGCTGCATATAGAGATCAACATATTGGTACATGAAGTCAATGCTGTCTAGACATTCAGACAGCGGCGGATGAGCAGTGGTGTTGTCGTGTCCGCCTTCTAGTCCAGTACTACAATAGGTGCAGTCTAGATTGCACAGCTTGGTAACTTCCCAATCCAGTAAGAAGCTGGGAACATTGGTAGGGTCTAGTGCAAAGGCGATTGAGTTAACATCAGTCATTGATTGTAATACTTTTAATAAATCGATGTTGTCTAATTTTATCCAACGAGTCTAGATCTACTGTGCCCAAGGGTATACGACCATGCCCCTGTGTTTTATCATATGGATCAATGCCGTTGCTTCTAAGCCAATCAAAGTAGCCCGCAATCTTGCTGTATTCAATTGGCACAAACGTTAACATAGCTTCGCCACTGTAGTAGTGTAGGTTGGAAAATCCCTCGTAGTCTAGAGGCAGTCCGTCTTGGTAGAGATCAATGTACTCTTTGCCCAGCTCTGCATAGTGCAAAAATAGTGTGCCTGGTGCAAAGTCTAGTTCAAAATATTTGTAGTCTTCGGGTTCTAATGGTATACGACGATATTGGTCTTTGTTGAAACTGATATAGAATTGACTAGTCCTTGGACGTTGTTCTTCTACACGGTGTACATAATAGTTTAGATCACGTATTGCCGATTTGAGTTCATCGTTGGCAATACTAAACAAACGGGTGGGCCTACCAAAGCTGCCACTTAGCTGTTCAAACTTTGAGTGCAAGTAATTGAAGTATTCTTGAGAATGGTCTGTCTCAATTTTGATAAAACCCTTCAGGTACTTGTTGATTGTGACACAAGCATTGTTTAAAATTTGTTCAGCTTCGCTTAGAGTCAGTAGGCCCGAAAATGATTCTTGTTGATTAAAATCGCAGTTGTCTAGGCACCAACGCAATTCTTTGACCCATTTACGAGTAAAAGAATTGTCGTTAAGCGTGATGTCGAAAGACGCCTCGCCGGAGGCGCCTAGTACAACCGTCAGGTGCATTACTGCTTGTTTTGACGATTACGAATCATAGCCAAAATGTCTTCGGCTTTTTGACTCTGTGCTGGTTTAGCAACAACTGGTGCTGATGCTTCAGGTACTTCGTCGTCTGCTGGTTCCCAAGGTGCAGATTCTGCTACAGGAGCAGGTGCTGCTTTAGGAACTGCTGCCAATGTGGGCTTGGCTTGTGGAACTGGAGTTGCTGTAGTTGTTTCACCATCGCTGCCAGTGCCGGCCTTGAAGCCGCTGGGTTTGAAGTAGTTGGCCCAACGATCTGGATCGTATGGTTGTCCGTCAACTGACGCTTCAAACATTTCTTTCAACACTTGAAGTTCAACGTCACCTGGCTTCTTAGGCAAGAAGTCGCTCAAGTTGTACAAGCCAAATTGTTCGATTGCTTCTGCTTCTTCTGCTGTAAGTGCAGACTCTTTACGTGCCCATGTGCTGGTATTGTAGTCAGCGTAACCACCTTTGCTGGTCTTCTTGATGTTGAAATCAAGGCCTGCTTCGTAGTCAGTTGGCAAGTTTTCCATATCTGGATCCATCAGTGCGTTCTTGATCAAGTTAAAGATCTGTGGGCTGATAATGAATCGACGAATTGGATTCTCTGGTGTTTTGTCGTCGCCAATTGGATTGTCACGTACAAAACCTTGGAACAGGTAACTGCGCTTTTTCCAGTACTTGCGACCCATTTCTTCTAGGTTAGGGTCTTTAAACCAAGGACGTACTTCTGCCAAGATCGGGCAAGCCTCGCCCCACATTTCCATACAAGGAACTTGTACAGTAACTGGTTTGCTGTCTGCTTCACCTTTGATACCTGCGAATGGTAAACGAATCATTGCTCGTTCAATCCAAAAGAAGTTGTTCTTGGTGTCTGCGTCGGGGAGGAATCTTACGCGAGCTGTGGTGTTTTCTGGAATGTTCCAGTGTGCGTAAATGGCGTTGTCGCCTTGTTGTTTACCGCCTTGTCCACGGTTTTCGTTTGCTTGAAGTTTTGCGCGAATTTCTGCTAATGTCATGGCCATAATAGTTCTCCTTAATGTGTGCCTTAATAATGTGCCTTAATGTATACAGCACTCCCGCAGTATACAATTTTATTTATGCCTAGGTCAAGGAAAAAGGCACATTATTTTGTGCCTTTTGGCGAAGTTAGTTTAGGTTACTTTAAACCGGCCAGCTTACGCATCCAACTCAATTCATCACGGCTTTCTTGCATAGCCGGATTTACTGCTGGACTTGGTTCTGCGGTACCAACACCACCAAACTCGCCTGCATTGGCCTGTTGTTGCTGTGCCTGTACTGCTGCGGCTTGTTGCTGTAGTCCTGTGTCATCTTGTGTAAACAAGCTGTCGTATTTGTCAGCAAGTTCGGTATAGCTGTTGTCACGTAGCCAATGTACAATGGTCGGACGTGCATCTGTGTCTGGACCTTCTGCACTAGCCAAATCGCCCAACTTGTCAAACAGTTCATCATCGCCAATGATGTTGTATAGTGCGCCGGTTGCGTTTTCAGCATTGTCGCCTACTTCTAACTTTTTGCTCATCAGTTCATCAAGCGATTTGGTATCTTCGGGAGTATCTGGTAGTGCCCAAGATCCTTCAACAACTTGGTTAGCCCAGTCTTCAAATTGGTTAGCCAAGGGGCTTTCTAGTGATTCTTTTTGTTTCATATGTGCCCTATATACGTATGGTAACGCTGCATCAAATTTGTCATCGTAAATCTTTTTAACAAAACGTTCGCGTAAATCGTTAATGTCTACGTCATCTGCAATTTCATTAACTGGTGTGTAACTATCCTTATAGTCACCGTAGCCACGATGTCCGCCAATGTGACGTAGTTTATTCTTTAGTTCGTTGTAGTGTTGTACCGCCGAATGTGCCATTGCTGTTGTGTCAGCATCTTCAAATTGTCTACGACCCACGCTGCGTACAAAATGGCGCATGGCATTCATTTCTTCTACCATGCCACAAATGCCTTCGCCTAGTTCGTCTTCAATACGCCCACCTTGGCTGCAATGTTGTGCCATTGCTCGTGCGCCATGTAGGTTTTTAAATGGCAACAGGAAGCGTTCGCCTAGATGTGTTTCTAGGAATACTGACTCAATGTTGCGTGTACGTGCGCCACGTTTTTCTTCATCCACATTGTTACTGTGACGTACAATAATACGCACAGGACCGCATTCTTGATAGCTGCTGCGACTTGTGCCAAACATGCGGCTTTCAGTCACGTTCATTTCTTCTGCGTCAATAGTATCATCTGCTTTGACCTGTTGTTTAACATCTTTGACTTGCAAGTTACTCTTGGTAATGTCACGTGTGTCAAATGTTAAGAGGTTGCGTTTAGCAAATTGGCGGATACTGCGTAGGAAGTTGTACCATTTGGTTTCATCGTCTACACCCTCAGTTGGCGGTTCCTCACGCTCTGCATCAATCTGTTTGATCTTGGTAACAATGTCACGACCAAAGTAGAGTTTGAGACTGCTTTCATCAATCAAACTGATTGTGATTGTGCCAACTTTTTGTCCGTCAACTGTGTAGTCAAAGTTAAAAAATCGAGCCTTTTCAGGATCGGTTGTGGCCTTGGACTTTTCATCGCCTAGTCTGACATTGTCAAAACGGGTACGAATCTTGTCAAATAATTCTGAGGAGATGTTTTCAATTTCACGCATAGAGTATTTATGCTCACATCATGATAAAGGGCATTGGGAGAATTTCCTCGTCATCGCTGCGTAGTGTTTCGTCAACATCAGCATCAAAGTTCTGTATAACCTGCATCATGCGTATGGCCAAGATCATACTCATTACCAAATCGTCAGTCTCGCCAATTTTGGCTTCATAGCTGAGACCTTTGGCCACAAAGTTTTTAAGCTCTGACACCAACATCTTACTGGCAATTTTTAGTTTGCCTGATTCTACCCAACTCTTTAGTTTGCTACAAGCAGCAAGTTTGCTCTTGCTACCAGTATTGAAACCCTTGCGGTACATGTTGGTGCTGCCAGGCTTGCGTAGTTCACTTAGAAAAATGCCACGTATGTTTTCTTCGCCAATGTGACTAATCTCAACTAGCGCTGCTTCGCCCAGCGTATTGTTTTCAACGCTGTAGTAGATGTCAGTTTCGTTTTGAATTTGATCATTGATATACTGTGTGATCTCTTGTAGGATCTTGACTTGTCGCTGGACTGGTGTTTTGTTATCACGCCATTCAGCAACCTGCATCATGCTGGGTAATTCAATGACTTGTATGGCGCTAGGGTCACCGCCGGTGCCCATGCTGGGGTCTAGTGCTATACAATAGATATTGTCTTTGGTGGGCTTTTTGTACCAACGTACTTGTCCCTGCTTTTCAATTGGATCAATGCCAGCCATCTCAACCAGTTTAAGAGGATTGATTAGAGTCTCGTCGAAAATAATGAACTCGCAGTCCATTTCACGACGGAAGCGTTCTTCGCCTAACTGTGCTCGCATTTGATCGGCCCACTTTTCATCACGGTCTGGATGTTCTTGCCAAGCACTACGGAATGCTTTGAAGCCGTTGCGTCCTAGTTCAGTCTCGTTGCCTTGGTCATCAAATGTGTTGTTAGCACCTTTCCAGATCTGTGCAAATTGGTCTTCGTCACTGTTTGGTGTGCTGGTAATAATACACTTACCACCAGTTGCTAGTGTAGGTGTAATAGCTGTCCAGAACTCACTGGCAATAGTGGGTCGTACGAACGCAAACTCGTCACAGTAGAGGAGCGAGATAGACATACCCCGTCCAGTGTTTTCTGTAGTTGTTGCGCTGACAATACGTGATCCGTTTTCAAAGTCCAGCGACCCTTTGTTGTAACTGGTAACACCTGCACGTATGTAGTCCGGGCAGTTTTCATAGGCATAGCGCACACGTTGCATGATTTCTTGGGAACCAGTGTATTTGTGTGCGGCTACTAAAATAGTACTATCTGGCACAAACATAGCGTACCAAAGTAGGTATCCGGCTGCACTCGTTGATTTGCCAGTTTGTCGCGGCATCAAACTTATACTAAAACGGTTCTCGTGATAGCTGTCAATCAAGCGCTCTTGGTACTCAAATGGAATGTACTGCATGGCACCCTTGGTAGGATGCTGTATAAAGAAATAGTTACTCATGAAGTAACGCGGTCCTGTAACAGGATCGGCACATTTGGCAAACTCAAGGATCTGATCCTCGGTCATTGCCATTTTTTGGTAAGGATTTCGGATAATCGCTGTTGCTAACTCTTTGCTCATAAATGAATTCTGTGTTATTATATAAGTATATTTAACACCTTTCAACAAATAGGTAATCAAAATGAGCGATACACTACTATTGAACTCAAACTACGAGCCAATCAGTATCCTACCATTGAGTGTGATCGATTGGCAACATGCTATCAAGTTGATGTACTTGGGCAAAGTACGCATCTTAGAAACTTATCCAGATTGGATAATTCGCAGTGAGCGTGTGACCATCAACGTGCCCAGCGTGTGTGTAACTACTGACTACTTCCATTACAAGAAGAATGTTAAATTTAGTCGTTACAACATGTACCTGCGTGACCTGTTCCAATGCCAGTACTGCCAAGAAGTCTTTGACTTTGAAGATCTTACCATTGACCACGTTAACCCACGTGCCAACGGTGGTAAGACTGTGTGG
>Ga0208618_1000537_pt1 | contig 17095 bp, 13 predicted proteins | sample CryBogCBE18Jul08_FD_184585 | JGI IMG/M metagenome (GOLD analysis project Ga0208618, IMG submission 184585) | Freshwater microbial communities from Crystal Bog, Wisconsin, USA - CBE18Jul08 (SPAdes) | ecosystem: Environmental > Aquatic > Freshwater > Lake | place: Crystal Bog, Wisconsin, USA...
GAATAATCAGCGCGTTTCTTGGTGATTAAATCAGCGGCATTCACATAATGGACGCCTGCATCAGTTAACGCATGTGTAAAGGGCCGCAGCTTATCTGGCATTGCGCTCGCATAAGGCGCGCAAATAGCAAAAGCAGGCAAGTCCTCATAGTAGCGTGCTGCTTTTGAGGGTGAAATCACATAGATAAATTTTTTGTTTAAAGAAGAAAGCGCGCGTTCAATATCAGAGATTGTTCTTGCCCATTTCTGAATATGTTTTTCATCAAATTCCGCTGAGCGTGAACAAAATTCGTCAATATAATATTGTTCATATAATTGATTATGTCGACCAATGACAACACCTGAGGCTGCTGATTTATTAAATAGCGAAAAAATAAGCTGGTTTTTAGCCCTCACAGAAATTGGAAATACCGGCGACACCCGACCAAGATTCATCGATACAGCTCTTTGTGTTTCTCCAGAAAGAAAAGCGTCAATTGACCAGGGCGCAGGCTTTATTTTCGCAACGCCGGCCAGCGGAGACGCACTGCGAATGCGTAAATGAGGCCAATCGCGCTCGACTGCGAAATTCCAGATATTGGCCATGAAGAGAAAAGCAATAAAACCGGCGCATCCATATATTGGCGCTTGCTGGATAAGTTTGCGGATCATGACTCTAGAACCTGAAATAAATAAATGGTTTGAATGGATCTGCTAATCCCTTGGCTAGAGCGGCAATAAATAAAAGCGCAAGACAACTATTTATTGCCAAAGCATATCTTAAATGCAGGTGACGCCACTCGAGCTGATATAGGCTCTCACATATGCGCTGTGCGATACAGATAACAAGCCCAATGATCATCATGATCATAATTTCTGGCGCAATCGTTACAGCGTCGTCTGCGCCACGCCATGGCTGCATCATAGCCAACAAAATATCGCTCGCTTGAGACAATGAATGAGCGCGAAAAATTGTCCATCCAGCCATCACGATGAGCATCGTGATTAGATTGGCAAGCCAAGCTGGGAAGGTTTTTAATTTATCTTCTAAAAACAGTCGATCTAGAATTAAGAAAACACCATTATAAGCGCCCCAGAAAACATAAGGCCATGCAGCCCCATGCCAAACGCCAGAGGCTAAAAAGCAAATCCACAGGTTGATATAGGTGCGTCTTTCGCCACACCGATTGCCGCCCAAGGGAAAATAAAGATATTCGCGGATCCAACTTGTTAAAGACATATGCCAACGGCGCCAGAAATCGGTGATGCTCGTTGCGATATAGGGCATATTAAAGTTTTCGAGCAATCGAAACCCAAACATGCGCGCAAGACCAATCGCCATATCCGAATAGCCAGAAAAGTCAAAGTAGATCTGTAGTGTAAATAATATCACGCCAAGCCATGCGTTTATGAAACTGATACTTGAGGAGTCTTGTGAGAAAATCAAATCTGCGCCAGTCGCCAGTGAATCAGCTAGTAAAACTTTCTTGATGACGCCCAACATAAATCTAGAAAAACCATCTAGAAAATCAGATCGATCGGCATGTCGGCAGTCGTCAAATTGGCGCGCAATATCATGATATTTTATAATTGGTCCCGCTAGTAATTTTGGAAAGAAGAAAACATAAAGCAAATAATGACTAAATTTTTGAGCAGGGATTGATACGCCCCGGTAAATATCTACAAGATAGGTTATTTTCTCGAAAACGATAAAGCTCACGCCAATTGGCAAAGCGATTTGCGGTATATTTATTGACGAAAATGTCAATGACCGCGCTAAGACGTCAATATTTGCGATGATAAACCCTGTGTATTTGAAATAAATCAGGATGAGGAGATTCGTGGCAACGCCAATCATCAACCAAAGCTTACGGGGCATGATTGAGCGATCATTGGAATGGATACGCTCCCCGACAACCAAATCAATGATAATTGATCCAAAGACTAAAAAAATGAATGTTGGCTCACTCCAACCATAAAAGAAAACACTCGCAAGAATAAGTATCAGGCTCCGCGCTTCCCGGCGCACGCCAAAAAGGAGATAAAGCAGATACACCGCCGGCGCAAAAACAAACAGAAAGAGCGGCTCGTAAAAAAGCATGTCACTCCCTTATACAAAGCAATTTAGTTTGAACAGGTTCCTAACAAGAGCCTGAAGCAAGGTGAAGCCTCTCAGTCGCTTGAAACCCTTGATAAAACAGCTTAAGTCATGGCGCTATCGCGTTTGGACGTCGATCAGGCGATACCCCGGTCTGACAGATCCTCAACCCCGTATTTTGACGAATGCAAAACGACTTCATACCTAAATCTGACTTCTTGCAGGTGCTGCTTCAAAGAGGCTTTGTTCATCAATGCTCAGATTTCAGCGGGCTAGATGAAAAAGCGCTCGCAGGCGGCTTAAAAGCCTATATCGGCTTTGATTGTACGGCTCCCTCTTTGCATGTTGGCTCCTTGCTCCCAATCATGATGCTGAGCTGGCTGCAAAAGACAGGCGGACAACCCCTGCCCTTAATGGGCGGGGGCACAACGCGGGTCGGAGATCCTTCAGGCAAGGACGAGAGTCGAAAGCTGCTGACAGTTGAACAGATCAATGAGAATAAGGCGTCGATTCACAAAATATTCGAACGCTTTTTAACATTCGGCGCAGGATCCGCCGATGCCTGCATGCTGGATAATGCCGACTGGTTAGCGGGTCTAAATTATATTGAATTTCTTCGTGATGTTGGACGTCATTTTTCCGTTAACCGCATGCTGACCATGGATTCGGTTAAAATGCGCCTGCAGCGCGAGCATGAGCTTTCCTTTATTGAGTTTAATTATATGTGCCTTCAGGCCTATGATTTTGTTGAAATAAATCGTCGATATGGCGCCGTTCTTCAAATGGGCGGTTCTGATCAGTGGGGGAATATTGTTACTGGCCTGGATCTTGGACGCAGAATGGGCGCGCCTCAACTCTACGCCTTAACATCGCCCCTGCTAACAACCTCCTCAGGAGCCAAAATGGGCAAAACAGCTGCAGGCGCCATCTGGCTCAATGCAGATATGCTCTCCCCTTATGATTATTGGCAATATTGGCGCAATAGCGAAGATGCAGACGTCTCTCGTTTTCTGAAACTCTTCACCTTCCTGCCGATGGATGAAATATCACGATTAGAAAAACTTCACGGCTCGGAAATCAACGAAGCAAAGAAAACTCTTGCAACAGAGGCAACTGCGCTTGTTCACGGCCGCGACGCGGCAGAACAGTCGGCTCACACAGCGCGCACCACTTTTGAAGAAGGCGCGACGGCGCTTTCCCTGCCAAAAATTTCCATATCTCAAGCAGAATTCGAATTAGGATTTGGCGTGCTCAGCGCTTTTGTGAAGGCGGGTTTGGCGACATCTACAGGCGATGCAAGACGTCAAATTAAAGGCGGCGCTTTACGGATAAACGATGTCGTCGTCACCGATGAGCGCGGCGTATTATCCGAAGACGATTTCAAAAATGACGGTGTCGTCAAATTATCAGCAGGAAAGAAAAAACATATTTTGATCGAGCGCAACTCATCAATCCGATAGAGACATGTTTGAATGCGTATTATTATTGCGCAGCGCCAGGGATATGCGAGGTTCCGTCGATAACGCCCATAATTTTTCGCATCAGCCCTGGGGCAATAACCGAAAGCGGATTTACCGTAATGACAGGTGAAGAAATGGCTCCAGTTAATCGATAATTGAGCGCAAAAATCCCCTCATGCTGCCCACCTGTAATGACAACTCCTAACACAGGTATATTAGATAAAAGACTATTAAGGGCATATGCTGGAACATAAGAGCCGGCAATATCCAATCGATCGTGCGGCATATCTAAAAAACCATCGAAGGTCAGACCAATTGCTGGCCCTGATAAAACACCTTCATGGATTGATAGCCGACCGCCTGTCCAAGTGAAATTCGCCAACAATTGCCCAACTTGGACAGAATCTGGATCAAATCTGGCATTCCCACGCTCATCAATGCGAGAAGATCCGCCTTGAGCCATGAGCTGACGCATCATGGGTTCGCCTTTTACGTAAAAGTCATGAATTTTAACAATGCCGTCCGCGCGATCTTGACCAATTTGTATTGTCGCAGAAATAGCTCCGCTTTCCATTTTACGATACAAATCCAAGAAGGAAAGCAAAGAGCCAGCGTCATGCGTCGCGATTTCCAATTGCGGTAAATTATTTTGATTACGCATAATAGAGGCGGCAATTTTTTCTTGCCCAAAACCACCTCCAAACGCAAGCGTGCGCGGACGCCCGCCTCTACTCTCAAGTTTCAATTCTACATTAGAGAGAATTTGTTTATTATGTCCCGTCACAATCGGTGATTTAAAATCCACGTCATAATCGCCAAGGACACTGGCTGCCCTTGAGTTGCTGCTCGTAGTGACAGAATTTGTCTTACGAGACCCGTTAGATTGTTTTTGACGATCGCCCCCTGCCCGCACAATCGTTCCAAGCATGGGTCGCGCATCAATATTGGTTGCACGGACGATGACTTTTGTAACGTCGTTAATACGCTGTATATCGAGTTTCATCTCATCGCCAGGAGATAAGCGAACAGGCGATAATTTTGCTAAATGCAGCGCTCCATCTTTGTTAAGCTCAATATTTCCCTGTGCGAGGGATGGGCCGGCTTCAAAATTGAATTGTTCAAGCGCTAGATTGTCGCCATGCCGCACAATATGAAAAGACGCTCGTCCTGGCGTTCCTGCAGCTTTAACGAGGCCTGGGATAGGATGGTCAAAACTTGTGCGGGTAAAATCAAGTTCAACATCTGTTTTCAGCTCGTCGATTGGAAGCTCAGTTTTAACGATTGCTGATATAGGTCCCGTCAACCCATCAATAACATAACCTGCGCGCTGACGCGCTGCGTCATCAAATACAAGAGATATCTGTGCCTGAGCCGCCCCTTTGTCGCCAAAGGCGCGTTGTAACGTCATCGTTGTTGGCGCACCATAGATGCGACCAGCGCCATCCACATGTAAACCATCTGAATTTGCGACAACATGCAATGCTGCAGCTTCTAGTTTCTCTTTGCCAATTAAATTATCGACGGATAAATCCTTAGTTTTTGCGTCAATAGCAAATTTTGTTTTTTCTTCGCGCGCAAAATCCCCAACTTCAAAGTCAAGATGAAGACTGCCATCTATACGTCCCTTTAGACTGGAAGCGGCAACCGGCAGACTTGCATATTTTGCGATAGAGGGGACATGCAAGATATCCGCAATTGCCTCAACATTTCCTCCCAAGGAGATATCGAGTGTCGCTGGCGTTGGACGCAATGCGCCATCAGAGACCGCAAAACGACCCTGCGTAAGACTGAGCGCACGTCCAGGAGCTGTTTCCATAACGCCAGAAGTCGCCTGAAAAGAAGATGTGCGCCCCGTGACATGCAACACGCCTGTTATGCCCTTAACGGAAGCCATTCCGGGCAGAACATTCTCAACCGTTGCATCAATAATCTCTGCATCAACATGGACAGAGTCATCTGGCGGCGGCTGTTCATAGCGCATCGAGACAATAGCATCCGCGTCAAAATCTCCAGATAGGACAGCGTGTTTAATTGTTCCTGCAGTTACATGTTCGACAAACCAGACGCGAACAGGAGGCGTGACATGTGAGGGCCACAGTCGTGCAATGGGACGAATTTGTGTGTCAAATGCATCAAGTTGATATGAAATATGAAATTTGTCTCTGTATTGAAGCTCTCCCGTAAGACTGGTTTGAACTTCTGGACCAGAAAATGCGAATTTATCAAAATAAATTTTTCCTTGACCGTTCATCAACCGCGCATTCAGAACGCCTTCATTAATCTCAACTATTTCTTCTCCTTTACGCTCGGGGAAGACTTTGCTTGGTTTATTAAGGCGCAAGGATATTGTCCAAGCGTCTGATCCAGGATCGGCGCCTACTGGCAACTCCGCAGGAGGTTCCGCGATACCCGATAGGGCTAAATCAAATCCACCCGCATTAAATGTCATTGGCGCTAAAATGAGCTTTCGCTTGCTGCTATCCCAATATGTAGAAAGATCGATATTTTGAATCAACACCGGCTCATGATCTGGCTCGTCAAGACGAAAATAACCAGGGCCTACTTTAAGACGACCGCCTGCTTGCACAATGTCATCGTCAGATCCAAGCGTGAAATTTAAATCCACAGACATGAGTGCGTCCGTGTCAAATCCACTCACACGAAAACCTCCCATCAATGAGACTTCATCAAGTGAGAGATTTTTGATTGAAGCGCGAAAATCTCGTGTATTGCCGGGTTCGCCATTGGCTAATGCTTCAGCCGTCCAATTGCCATTTGGCCCTGCCGCCGCAAGATTAAGCAACAAACCCTTCTTACTTCGATTCAAGCTGACCGTGACATCGCTATATTTAAAAGAACGATCATTCGTACGATCGTCAACAATCAATCGCCCATGAATAACGCCAACATGAAATAGCGAACCAATTTCGCTATCTGGGCTCGTGGCAAGATCCATTATACCACGCAAGGCTGCTGCTGCTGTTCGCAGCAGTGCAACATGAGGGGTCGCATTCGCCTTAGCCGCCTCAAGCGCAGGATTCTTAAAAGGTTTTGTTTCAAGTCGATCGGCGCCAGCTGAAACAGCAACAGAACCGTCGGGTAAAACAACGAGATTTAAATCAAGATCCAGAACATCCAGGCTTCGCGGTTTCACTTTTCCGATCAGTAAAGCCAGATAATCAAGCGACAATTGCGCTCTCGGCGCAGCAAGAATTGCGTGCCCCTCTGCCTTGATCACGAGACCTTTAACAGAAATTGTCGGCCCTTTATCTGATTTGATAATAGAGGCGTCGGCCAGTTGAAAAGTAAATTGTCCTCCGGAGAGTTCAGAAAGAGAGGCGACAATTTCTGGCGCAAGCCATGATAAATTTATCGGTCCGCGTGAAAGAGAGTAATAAAAAACGCCCACAGCTGTTGAAAGAAAAATGCCAATCCCAAGAAGCACGCTCAACAACCATCTTTGCTGCGAACGAAACACGCTCGAAGCTATAAAACGCGGTTTAGGCAAAAACCCTTTTTTTTGATCGCGACGCTCGCGCGCGCTATCGCTGTCCAACGCGCTTCTCTCCCAACGCTCTTGCCTAAACTTGCTACCCCAGAAATGCGGTTGATAGCTTTATTTTAAATTGGCTAAGACGAATTTCCTAAACTAGATTGTCTTGAGCGACTGAACTTGCTGAGGCAAGACATGTCTCAAATCACCCACTGATTTTAAGGATGGATACGTCGAAAGGATGGCGCCGTGCCAACAAAACCAACCAGCAAAGCAAAATCTCCCCTCAGTGAAGGAGATCTCGCGCCTGATTTTAACCTCCCTGGGGCAGGCATGGAGGTCGTTTCCCTGAGCGAATTAAAGGGTAAAAAAATTGTTTTATATTTTTACCCAAAAGACGACACCTCCGGCTGCACTAAAGAATCCATTGAATTCAATGATTTAAAAGATAAATTTACCCGCGCCAAAACGATTGTGATCGGCATGTCTCCTGATCCTGTTAAGAGCCATGATAAATTTCGTGAGAAATACAATCTCCGCCAGCCGCTTGCTTCTGACGAATCGAAGAACACGCTTCTTGCTTATGGCGTTTGGTTAGAAAAAAGCATGTATGGCCGAAAATATATGGGTGTGGAGCGCTCAACATTCCTCATTGATGAAAAAGGAAAAATCATCAAGATTTGGCGAAAAGTTAAAGTACCTGGACATGCGGAAGAAGTGTTAGCCGCAGCCAAAGGGCTTTAAATTTCTACTGCGGCAAACCGACTAGTTATGATCATGTTCGGGCTTGGGAGCCTGATCAACTGGAGGCGGTCCGCCAGAGGATTGTTTTATAATTAACCCCGCCATATCAGCCGAGCCCTTCTGGGCGACGGTTAGATTGGGTTTGATAGTGAGCGCAGCATCATAGTCTGTCTTAGCACGGGTAAATTGTTTCATGCCCCGCCATGTATTGGCGCGATTGATCAATGCGGCGATGTATTTCTCATCAATTGACAGCGCTGTGTTGAAGTCTGCTAAGGCCTTTTCATAATGCGATTTGGCGTAATAACATGCGCCACGACCATTGAGCGCAGTTGGGTTCTTGGGGTCTCGTCGAATGGCTTCCGAGTAGTCAGCAATTGCGCGTTCATGCTCCCCTGCGCCGTGATAAAGCGCTCCCCGAGCGAGATATGGGGCGCTTGTTTTCTTATCAAGTTTTACAGCCTCATTGAGGTCAGACAGTGATTTGTCCTTTTGTCCCTTCGCGCGCCAAGCTGAGGCGCGGGCAAGAAAGATCGTGGCATTTTTCCCGTCTTTAGCAATGGCGCGGTCGTAGTCGGCAATTGCCTGATCAATTTCTCCTTTGGCGTAAAAAGCCGCTCCCCGCGCCAGTAAGACGATGGCGGAGGCGGGCTCAATGTCGAGCGCTTTGGTATAATCTTCAATCGCATGGGTAAAATCCCCTTTTACCTGATAAGCGCCAGCGCGATTGATATAAGCAGACAATTGATTATGTTTGGTTTCAGCGGCTAAAGCGGCAATAACCTGCGAGCAGCCTGCGATACGCTCATCTGGATTTGTTGATCGACACAATGCCCAGCCAGGACTGAGTCCATTATTTTCATGTTCACATAAGGCCGAGGAAGGCTCGAGCAAAAGAACAGCGATACTGATGGCAAGGCAGCGTGCTGAATAGGAAACAGACCGTGTATCAACCATTTAGAGTGGCTCCCTCATCAGAAAGTTTCCTCGAGACGACGAGTGTGACGATGATTTATCACAATTTAAATTTTATTTTTCTTTTCAAAATCATGCCTGTGCGAAAAGGGACAATTTAAAAAGATCGTGGAAGATAGGGATCATTTTGGTTCAAGGCTCCAGCTTATATTGTCCTGACTGCCAAAGGGTGGTTGGGTTCAACAAGCATCACACTTGATCGATTCTTGAGTCAAATTATGAAACTATTGACAGAAAATGCTGAGCTCGTTGCCGTTTGTGAACGCTTTTGCCAACATGAATTTGTTACAGTTGATACTGAATTTCTGCGTGAGACAACCTTTTGGCCTCAGGTATGCGTGATTCAAGTCGCCTCTCCTGAAGAGGCTATCGCAATCGACGCGCTCGCAGAGGGCATCGATCTAACGCCGTTTTTATCGCTCATGGCGAATCCAAATATTGTTAAAGTTTTTCACGCTGCTCGACAGGACATAGAAATTATTTGGCGGCTGGCCCGCCTCATACCTACCCCACTTTTTGACACGCAAGTAGCTGCAATGGTCTGTGGGTTTGGAGAGCAAGCGTCCTATTTGGAGCTTGTAAAAGCAATCACACGCGCAAATATCGATAAATCATCGCGATTTACTGATTGGTCCAGACGCCCATTATCCGAGGCGCAAATTGAATACGCAATAGCCGATGTCACCCATTTGCGTGACGTTTATGTGGAACTTCATAAGAGACTGAAACGCTCAAATCGTCTTGATTGGCTAGTCGATGAAATGCAGATCTTGAGCTCGCCAGCCACTTATGAGCAACATCCCATGAACGCCTGGGAAAGACTAAGGCATAAAATAAGAAAACCGCGTGATCTTGCCGTTTTGATGGAGCTTGCCGCGTGGCGCGAAATTGAAGCTCAAAGTCGTGATGTGCCACGCTCTCGTGTCTTAAAAGACGATATTCTGCTCGAAGTCGTTCAATCTGCTCCACGAAGCATCGATTCATTGGGCAATTTACGCTCATTTCCAAAGGGCATGGAGCGTTCAAGAACAGGCGCCGACATTGTCGCGGCAATTGAACGCGGTCTCGCGCGCGATCCTGCAGAAATACCAAAAATTGAACGCTCCAAGCGTGGCGCCAATGCAGCAACAGTTGAATTATTAAAAGTATTGCTCCGTCAAGTCAGCGATGAAACAGGTGTGGCCGCCAAGCTGATCGCAACAGCAGATGATTTGGAAGCCATCGCCGCTGATGACGATACGGATACTCAAACCTTAAAAGGATGGCGGCGCGCTATTTTTGGAGAAAAAGCGCTAAAACTAAAAGCTGGCCGACTGGCGCTTGCTGTCGAGCGTAACAAAGTCATAACGCTCGATTGGCAGGATGTAGAAAATACATCAGTATAAATTGGATGCGGGGACAGGATTTGAACCTGTGACCTTCAGGTTATGAGCCTGACGAGCTACCGGGCTGCTCCACCCCGCGACAATGAGCTGGCTTGTAGGCTTAGCGCGCCTGTAACGCAACCCCTTTTATGTCATAGTTATGAAATTTCTTTATTTCGAAGCAACATCGACAATAAAAATCACGACATAAATTAAAGCTAATCGAGCCACAATGCGGCATATACAGACGTTGAAAATAGCGGCGCGCTTAAGCCGCTATTTTCTTCTAGTGATAATTTTTACTTACTGGCATCTTGAAGGTGGGTCAGCGCTTCTTCAGCATGACCTGTTGCTTCTTTAGCATGTCCCTTTTTACCATGCAGAATAGCTGCCTTCAGATGGGTGATCGCTTCCTTTGTATGCGCATTGTCTGCGGCCTTTTCGGCTTCTTCTGCATGCTTCAACGCTTCTTTCGCGTGGGTCACGAGCACCTTAGCGTGACCAGCTTTCCCATGTTCAATGGCTTCGCTCGTATGTGACACAGCTTCTTTGAGATGCGGCGCAGCAGGAGAAGAAACTGAAGAGCCTGGAACAGCATCCGCCGCTGCGCCGAGCACGCCGCCCACTGCTTGAGAGATTGGATCTTCAGCTCTGGCAAATTGGGTAGAGGCAAGTATCAGGCCTGCAGCGCCAGCTGCGAGGATTATTTGTGTTTTGTTCATGGTGGTCACTCCTTCCCTTCGCCTGTTCTGTTAGATCAGCAAGGCGTTATCGTTGCATAATAGTTGAAGACGCACTGTCATGTTACTTTAAAATTTATGCTCTCGTCGCGTCCTTTCGTCGCCTTTCAAAAATCGAACTTTGCAAATTCTGCCATCCCCCTTTTAAGGCCCAGCAAACTTCCCTCGACAAACTGATCAAAACCCCAAGTATTTAAATCCCACATTGATCAAAAATATAAGAAAGACATTGTCATCAATGTCTCAAAATTCGCTATAATTTATTGTTTAGATGGGATAAATTAAATCTTGAGGCTTGGAAGCCTGTTTAAAGCAGCAGGCTTGCCTTAATTGAGGTTGAATAAAAACAAATCATCAACTTTATTTCTGGGAGGTCCGTATATGCTTGTAAATAAAAGAAATATCAATTTAGCGCATAAACCTACTGCTTTGATAGGACTGGCTCTCTCTTTGCTTTGGCCGAGCTTGGCGCTTGCAGAAAAAGGTTGGGTCGACCCAGGCGCAGCCCAATCAACGCCTGCCGCCCCTGCCCCAACAGCACCTAGCAACAACAGCCCGACGCCACCCAAGGCAACTACAGCCCCTGCCCAGTCTGACGCCGCTAAAACAACAGCTCAGTCAGAGCAACATGTTCGTCACATGAAACCGCGGCACAAGGGCGCACGCACATTTTCCAATGCGGAGAGCGAGGGAACGAAGATATCCCAAGAAGCCTCTAAAACAACAATTGAGACACCCGTAAAACCAAAAAAGAAGGTTGTTAAAATTAAGCCAAAATCAACCCCTGCTGATACGAGAGCGCCAAGCGCTGAACGCAGCAATGATTACTTTCCAAATCTTTTTAACGATGACTGATTGATCCAAAAATCAATAAAATGGGGTAGGAAATCATAGGTTTCCTACCCCAAATCTTTTGGCGCGCCTCTCAAAATTTATTAAATTATTGCTCAGGAAACATCGCCCTTTTAAGAAAAAGACTGCCTAAAAAGAAAAGCCGCCAGCAGAGCTGACGGCCTTAGAAATAAGGGAAAACCTGACATGAGAGCTAACAATCGCTGGAAATAGTTCCTGCGTTGTGAAGGCCTATACCAGAACCAAGCTCACGGAGTAGCTGGGGACCGACGCCTCAACAGAGGCCGATCATTTTCCAATATTGGTAGATATTAGAGACGCGTCAGCGTAACAGCGCAGATGATGACCATGGACAACATAGCGATAGGAACAATCCAACCCATAATAACCTCCCATTAGGTCCTGCCAATTAGATGGCATCCATTTTTACGGCCTCGGCCGAAGGGTAGATTCACAGTGAGGCCTCCTCTTTGTCAAGAGCTCGTTAGAATTAAAACCTAAATTATTAAAAAAATGAGCTTTACTGGCGCTACGCCGGCGAGGATCTGGCGGCATTAATCCCAAAAACGATCGGAATCGTTGATCCTGATCAAAAAAAGCAAAAACTTATGGTTGCGGGGCTCCTTACGCGTTCAAAGAGGGAGACGAACTCATGGCCAAATTGTCGTCGAAAAATTATTGGTGCTGCGATCTTCCTTAATCAGTTTTTTGACCCCAGGGTCCAAAATAGGGTTACTAAAAGCGGCAATCCCGTCGGCGGCCTATCAACAAGACAGCACGGCGGTCCCGCCAACCCCATGCGTTAGCCCTCCTCACAATCTAGAGAACAAGACAGTTCAACCAGATGGCGATCAGAAAAAGAACACGCGTATGACGAGAGAGAGATCACTATAATAAAAAATTATCAAAGATAAATTATTGAAAAGGCAACTTCTATGAGATTATATGGGTTGTGTAAATAAAATCGCCGTCCAGTAGTGCCAGAAGTCGTTTATGGAATATCTCAACAATCAGAATAACGGCCGAGACAGTTGAAATGAGAATCTATTCGTCTTTTTTATTTTTCACCACCTGCAGCATGTTGACGATGAACGCCCTCAACTTACAGGCTTCAGAGCTCTATTATGAAGATTGTAAAGAGAGCAGATGTGTAAAATCCTATATCTCTCAAAAATCAAAAATTGGCGACAATATATATGCTGTTTCAACAATGTCTTTGAATTATAAAAGCAGAGGGTCAAACACAGCTGATGAGGATAATAAGTCAGCAAAAATTTATTGCGATAAGATAAACGCTAGTGTTGTGTGGGGAGGCGGAAAAGCACAAAAAATAGATAAAAGTGTTTTCGTAAAGCCTTCAAATCCAAAAAAAGGAAAGCCAACACAAGCAGATGCAACAAAAAAATATGATGAAACAACGAGTCTATGGAAAGCAATTTGTCCAATCAAATAGCTGAATAAACACACAATGAGGCCTTAAAGCATTAAAAAGAAACCTCAAAATCAACCACGTCAACGTCAAATCACATATTTTGCTTTTAAATAGCTTGCTAAATAAACAATAACTATGATTGCAATAAATATTGGCAACACATAGTAACAAGCATCCCCCGCCGCACTGAGCCAAATAGAACCCGTTTTGTCAAAAACATGCTGCTTGAGACAGGTTGCGCTATCTTTTTGAATGGAACTTGCACAAATTGAATCCCAATAGGATAGCTGATTTGTTGCACCCCGATAAGTCAAATATCCAAACAGAAGAACCGCAAACAACAATGCTATAAAATAGCTAACGCCAATTTTCACATGTCACTCCTCAATAAAACCAATTAACCAAATATTTTATACGACATTCAACCGCATATTTATATGCTCACCTAGATCAATATTGAGTAAAGATGAATTATCTTATCTACATCAAAGATTCAAAAGCCAATAGCTCCGAGAAGGATAGGTTAAATCATGGACTGATAACTCCTGAAAACCTTGCTTGACATATAACTTTCGCATGCTGATTGCATTAATATCTGTTCTGCCAAGCCGATAGTTAAATTTTAACCTGCGCAGCTCATGAATGAGCTCCGATGATAGGCTTTCGGCTAGTCCTTGACCTCTGTATTGACGAGCTACGCCAATGCCGCTGACATAGAAAACTCTTTGATTATTCGCAAATAAATAATCAAGATCGCGACGCCCTGAAATTTTAAATAATGTTTGGTCTCTATCATCACTCTGATCCTTAAATATCTCTTGTCCTAAAATATATCCAACAATACTCGAGTCCTTTTTGTTCATAGCAACGAAAAGTATTGAACACTTTCTCATCATCTCAACGCCTAGACCAAACATAAGTCGTGATGAAGAAAAGCTTTCAGACCAAGGAGGCTCGCTGAATACCTCGGAAATTAAAGCAGCTATGTTAGAAATAATAAAACCTTCGTGATCATTTCTAAGATCAGAAAGCGTCAATCTCTTTATTTCATAATTATGATCCATCGTCTTGTCACTGCTGCTTGCTAGAATAAATTTATTGAATAGGCTCCATATGTAAAGAAAATAGAGATATTTAATTAATTTTCAAACTCGAAAATAATAAATTTAGCTTAGTTGCTCTTTTTAAAGACAGCACAAACCTTAAATTTTGGGGCGAAAACTCTTCGAATTTGATTAAAATAAATACGCTCGAAATCTAAAATAGCTGATTTGCCTTCATTAAGCCTGCTAATTTCGTAAAAAAACTTCTCACATCTTTATAGCTACACAGAAAGATTATGCTCAGGCATATTTGACCCGACAATTAAACTGGTTAATCTGACATTACTTTGACCCTATCGCTGGTCTCAAGAAGAGCCCTCTAAAGGCATATAATGGATAATCTTTTTAGTCATAATCTCCAATCTCTCGTCATCGCCATGGTGATTGTGGCTAGCATTCCCGCACTATTACCGCGGCTGGTTGTACCTATAGTTGTATTGGAAATCATTACGGGTGCGCTGATTGGACCACAAGCACTTGGCCTCGTACACCCCCATCAAATTACAAATTTTCTGGCTCATTTTGGGCTGGGATTACTATTTTTGATGACAGGCTTCGAAATGGATCCCTCAAAATTGAAAGGAGAACCAATAAGAAATGCCGTCCTTGGCTGGTTAATGAGCATCACAATAGCATTTATAATCGCCAATAGTTTATATCGCTTCGGCTTGACTAAAAATATTGCGTTAACGGCAACAGCCATTTCAACAACCGCCATTAGCGCAATGCTTCCAATTTTAAGAGACTCTGGGCAGCTTTCTCCACCCTATGGCCCATACGTGCTTTCAGCTGGTCTGATGGGTAAGATTGGTCCTCTTTTATTTCTGGCTGTCATTTCAAGCGACAGAGACCCATTTAAAGAGATATTATTAACGGTATTTTTTCTTGCTGGAGCAATCATTGCTTTTTTCATATTGCAAAAGCTAAATGGATCGCATCTTTCAAAAATTATCGGTAAAACAATGCATACATCGGTACAATTTCCGATGCGTTTGGCTATGTGCGCGCTCATACTGCTGGTTTCACTGTCAGAATATTTAAAAATTGATACTGCTCTTGGCGCCTTCGTTGCTGGTCTCTTGTTACGCGCAATTATTCATAGCGATTATGATGAAGATATTAGCGCCAGATTTGATGGCGTAGCCTCAGCCCTACTAATACCAATTTTTTTTCTGATATCAGGAACACGACTAGACATACCCTCATTGATAGCAAACCGTGAAGCTATGTTTATGATACCAGTATATTCTGTTTTGATGCTGGTTGTCCGCGGCGCTCCAGCGCTACTACTCTATCGATCAAGCCTTAATGTTAAACAAAGATTTCGGCTCGCCTTACATTCAAGCACTCAAATTTCTTTAGTAGTCGTCATTACAGATATTGGGATTGGCAAAGGCCTTATATCAAGCATGCAAGGAGCTCAGCTGGTTGGAGGAAGCATATTAACAATCTTAATTTACCCAATAATAGCAGAGATGATTTTTAGAAATTCAGAAATATACACTGCTGACACAGATACAAGTTTTAAAATATGATCTTCATTTACAAATAATTCCTAACTGCATAACTGCCAAAAAAATTAATAGTTGTCTTATTTAACAATAACTTCAAATACTATGATAGATGCTGCTCAATATCGTAGGTAGATATTTTTCCTATATCTTTTGAGTGTCTACGCAAGAAATTTTCTGCAACCTTCCTGCCCTCATCACGTAGCATTATTAGAAAGTCCCACTCAGCGTTCATTTTTGAACTGACCCCGAGCTCAAGCATAAACTCACTTTTGAGAAGATGAATACGTTGTTTTTTCCAAAACTCATACTGTGCGTTTTCTCCAGAAACCCGACGCAGTAAAGCCAAATATTTTAGCTCTTTGACAAGGACTGCATTAAATGAAATTTCATTGACCCTACTTATGATATCACGGGCATTTGTCGGAAGATCTCTGCGGACATAAGGGTTAATCTGAACGATCAGCGTATCTTCTGCATCACATGCCTCAATGAGCGGCAAGAGAGTTGGATTTCCAGAATAGCCGCCGTCCCAGTAGTAATCACCATCAATCTCAACTGCCCTAAATATTGTTGGCAAACAGGCTGACGCTAGCAAAACCTGAGAAGTTATTTCCGAAGACAAGAATATGCGACCGCGACCAGTCGCGACATTCGTTGCTGTAATAAAAAGTTTTATTGGTCCATTCACGAGAGCTTTAAAATCAATGATCTCATCTAAAATGCCTTGCATAGGGTTAAATGCACTGGTCGGCAGATCATAGGGAGACATGACCCGGCCCATCACGTCGGCAAAAGCATAAGCAGCAGAGTAATCCAGCGTCCATTTTCCAAGAAATCGATCAAAAAAAGAACGCTGGAACGGACTAAATTTTGCGGCCTCGGAAATCTTACGCCAATAGCTATCAAGCGCATCTCTGGCGCCAGATTTACCAGAGTTTGCATAACCGCTCGCAAGAACGGCAGCATTCATTGCTCCTGCAGATGTGCCCGATATTCCTCTTATTGTCAGCCCATCCTCTTGTAGCAAACGATCCAGAACACCCCAGGTAAAAGCTCCATGAGCACCTCCGCCCTGAAGGCCTAAATTTATAAATTTTACTGGGGGACCATTTGCAATTTCTCCCATGGTAAAATTACTCCTTTGAGCTTTTTTAAAATTATTTTTAATATGTTATATCATTTTTTGACGTAAGTAATTTTATTATTCTAAATAAATCACCTAGCCGCCAAGGATTAACTTATAAGGATTCTTCTAAAATCCTATGCGTCAGAGTAGCCAGTTTCTGCATACGCAACATTGTCATGTAATTTAAGTTTCTAATCATGAATTGAATGTTTCTTT
>Ga0208618_1000541_pt1 | contig 17017 bp, 17 predicted proteins | sample CryBogCBE18Jul08_FD_184585 | JGI IMG/M metagenome (GOLD analysis project Ga0208618, IMG submission 184585) | Freshwater microbial communities from Crystal Bog, Wisconsin, USA - CBE18Jul08 (SPAdes) | ecosystem: Environmental > Aquatic > Freshwater > Lake | place: Crystal Bog, Wisconsin, USA...
TTGGTTTGTCTATTTTGTACCCTATGAACACGGCTCATCCAGTCCCTGGGCAATATGGCAGTATTGGGTCCGACCCCTTGCGCATAGTAGCCATGCGTTTCATGAAACAAAGACCCCTCTCCAATTGAACCATCAATTTTGTCAGCCAAGTCGGGTGACTGAAGAGGGTATATATCGACCTCCATGGAAACTGTGAAGATTCTTTCAGGGTAGGGCACTGCACCCAGCATGGACTGACTCCCGATGATGACAAACTCATACTGCCCAGTGACCTCAGCGCTTGCTCTGATGATGTGTTCTAATTCTTCGCGAGTCATTTGAATGCCTCTTCAAACTCTAAGGTCTTGATGCCCTTAGATTCATTGGAGAGGACCAAGCCTCTTTTCAGACTGCTCACCTGCTTTAATATTTCTTGACGATTTGCGTCAGGAAGAATGGTGACCAAAGGTGAGCTTTGTCTGAGTTGTTGAGCTCTTCTGGTATGACCCAGCACCTGTCGCCATGAATGTTCTTTCAAAATTTTGTCCCATGCAATCCATAAATCTGCAGATCGTGCATCTCCATGTTCAAGCCAATGCCTCAATGTTTTTTGCGCTTTCAAGAGCAGCGCGGGTTTTGTTTTGACCAAATCAACGGCAGCTTCGTGAAGCGCTAGGCTTTGGAGATCTTGGAGTTGGTGACCTGCGCTGTCAGCAAGAACCTTGACTTGAACAATGGGTGTATTTGCAAGGGACTTTGTTTTTACTTTACTTGTTGTTGGCGTGTGCAGGATGTCACCAGCCAAAAGCGCAAGTTCAGCGCTCACGCCTAAAACGGACATGACTCGAACATAAGCACCAATCGATGGAGACGGGTCACCAGCCTCCACGGACCTGAGAGTATTGCGGGTTAAATTTGCTCGCTTGGCCACTTCCACTGTTCCTAGTCCTTGCGCTTTGCGCAAACTCTTTAGCCTGTTACCCAGTTGCAATAACAGTTGTCTTTCTAAAAGAGGGTGTATAGTGGAATTGATCATTTGGTCAATATTTTAACCAAATATTTATAATTTGGTCAAAAAAATGATCAATTATTAAAGCTCAATTGCGTGAATTGGAAAAACCAAAACGAATGCCCAGCTGTCAACAGCTCACTCCGAAGGGTTCGTGAGAAGCCAGAAAAGTGGCTTCCATTGCAACTTTGAAATGCATTGCCCTTTGTTGACCCAATGCACATTATTGGGTGTCGGGTCATTGTTTTTAGATCAAATAAATTCAAATCGAATAAAAGGAAAGCCCACGGTTTGTGCCCTTGAGTTGGATCAATCGAAAGACTCAAAATAAATGGTACCCTGTGAAATACTACCAATTCGAGAGAATAAACCATGGCTTTACACAAGAAATTCTCAAAAGAAGATTTGGCTCTTTTGTCCACTCAAGCTTTGCTTGAAAGGGGGCTCAATCCAAACATTTCCAAAGAGGCGCTTGAGCAACTTCATGGCATCGAACAAGCGGCCATGGAGAGCGGAGCGGGCATTCAAGATCTGCGAAATTTACTCTGGTGCAGCATTGACAATGACGATTCAATGGATTTGGACCAGCTAACGGTTGCCATTCCTGAAAAAGATCACGCAATCAGGTTGTTGGTGGCGGTGGCCGATGTGGACGCTCTCGTTAAAAAAGGCTCGCCCCTTGATCTTCAAGCTCAATTCAACACGACCTCCGTGTACACCTCGGCTCGAATTTTTCCGATGTTGCCGCCAAAGCTCTCCACCGATCTCACCTCGTTGAATTCTGGTGTGGACCGCATGGCCATTGTGTGCGATATGCGCTTTGGTGCTGAAGGTGAGTTGACGGGTTCTCAGATTTACCGCGCTTGCGTTCACAACCGCTGCAAATTGGCTTACGACGCCGTCTCGGATTGGCTCATTGCCAAGGGTCCTCTGCCCAGTGCTGCAAAGCACGTGCAGGGGATGGATGAACAACTCCAAATTCAAGACCGCTTGGCGCAAAAGTTAAGAGCCAAGAGGTATGCCAACGGTTCACTGGAGTTTGAGAGTTTTCAGCCGATCGCGCAGTTTGATCAGCAGCAAATCACGGGTCTGTCCCTTCAACCTCACAACAGAGCTCGGCAGTTGATTGAAGAATTCATGATCGAGGCCAATGGTTGCATGTCTCGCTTTTTGTCTGAGCACACGCGAGCCTCCTTGAGGCGTGTTGTGCGCTCTCCTGAGAAGTGGATGCGCATCGTGGAAGTGGCCTCTCATTACGGTGTCACCCTTCCCTCGCAAGCAGACTCCAAAGCGCTTGAGCAATTTTTGGCTCATCAGCACAAAATCGATCCCTTGAGATTTCCAGACCTCTCTTTGGTGATCGTGAAGTTGATGGGCCGAGGAGAATACGTGGTGGAGCAAAGCGGCAAGCACCCCGTTGGTCACTTTGGTTTGGCGGTGAGGGACTACACCCATTCGACAGCCCCCAATCGCCGCTACCCAGACATCATCACCCTCAGGCAAGTCAAGGCCATCTTGGCCAAGGAGCCATCCCCTTACAGCAACACTGAACTTGAGAGCTTGGCGCTGCATTGCACGCAGCAAGAGGACGCGGCACAAAAAGCCGAGAGGCAAATGCGCAAATCCGATGCCGCTTTGCTCTTGGGCTCACGTGTGGGGCAGTACTTCGATGGTCTCATCACAGGTCTGAATGCAAAAGGTTCTTGGGTTCGAATCATTGACCCGCCTGCTGAAGGCCGTTTGATTGGCGTGCTGCCTGCATTAAAGGTGGGCCAAAAGGTGCGGGTCAAACTCACCAGCACCGATGTGGTGAAGGGCTTCATTGACTTTGCGCTCACGCGCTAGGGTGACCCCGGTTTGGGCGTGAGCCCTCTGTCCTGGGGCCTGGTAATTTAGTGGAATTCCCAACGCCAAAACACCGAATTGTGTGACCCAAGCCAAGGGCTTCTCAAAAAACCATTAACATGAAGTCATGAGCAAAACACACTTTGGTTTTCAAGAGGTTGATGAGTCAGAGAAGTCAGCCCGCGTTCGTTCCGTTTTTGATTCGGTGGCGTCCAACTACGACGTCATGAACGATTTGATGTCTGTGGGGCTGCACCGCTTGTGGAAGCGCTACACGGTGCTCGTTTCTGATCTCTCCTTGGGCATGAAGGTGCTCGATATTGCTGGCGGCACGGGTGACTTGGGACTGGCTTTTTCAAAAAAAGTGGGTACAACTGGAATGGTTGTTCACACCGACATCAATGAAGAGATGCTCAAAACGGGCAGAGACCGCTTGGTTGATTTGAATGTGGTGCTGCCCACCTTGGTGTGCGACGCAGAGAAACTCCCCTTTGCCGACGCCTCCTTTGACCGAGTGAGCGTGGCCTTTGGGCTGAGAAACATGACGCACAAAGAGGTTGCCCTCGAAGAGATGTGCCGAGTCTTAAAGCCTGGCGGCAAGCTCCTCATTTTGGAGTTCTCCAAAGTCGCTGCCCCTTTGCAAAAAGCTTACGATTGGTACTCATTCAACGTGTTGCCTAAACTTGGAAAATTCATCGCCAAAGATGAGGACAGTTACCGCTATTTGGCTGAATCGATTCGCATGCACCCTGATCAAGACACGCTCAAACAAATGGTCAAGGCGGCCGGATTTGGGCATGTGGATGTTCACAATTTGAGCGCGGGTGTGGTGGCGCTTCACGTGGGCATCAAATGCTGAGAGTCCTCCCGTTGAGAATTGCGTGCATCTTCTTTGCCGTGTGCTTAGCGCTTCCCAGCGCTTGGGCCGTGGCCTTGGAGTCTCAAAGCCCAGATGCATTCAACTGGATCCCTTTTTTGCTGATCTCGGTCGTGGTCGTTGCTTTTTTTGCAGGATTTTGGTTTCGTCGCAAAAGAGCCAAGCAGCATGCTCCCGGTTACGCGACACAAGCGATGACTGTGACTTGGAGCAAGTCTGACTCCAACGTTTTGCCTCAATACAACCCCAAAAATGTCGGAAATGACGCTTCAGCCAGACCATGGGAAGGTCCCTCTTTTGAGTTGCGCGCAACCCTCCCAGAGAACTCAAGTCTTGAGGCCAGTGACTACTCAAGGTTTGACAGCCATTTGGTCAAACCTTTGCAGGTCAAAATGCCCAATTTTCAGCCTCATGCGAACGCCTTAGAGCTTCAAAAGACCACAGATGGTGTTGAGCTGCGTCAAAAGGTGTTTGCCAACACCCCTTGGGTGCGCGCGCATGGTGCGCCCAACATTGACCGGGCACAATTCTTGGCCATGGCCAAGGCGCACTTTTTGTCTCTCCAAGAGGCCTGGGATCACCATGACTTGACCCGGGTTCATGAGTTTTTGAGCGAAGAGATGTTTGCTCAAGTCCAACTTCAGGTGCAAGGACTGGCCAATGCTCAATCAAGCACCATGACGCCCTCTGAGGTCCAGTGGCTTGAGGCGCAGTGGATGGGATTGGACGCAAGCGGTGACGATCTCTTGGCCAACGTGGAATTGTCCGGTATGGTCAGAGAGGGCTTGAATGCGAGTCCCACCCCATTCAGAGAGATTTGGACGTGGAAGCTCTTGAATGCATCCGAGCAAACTCCTCAAAACACGGGTCTGGGCCGATGGGTGGTGTGCGGCTTAGAGGCTTTGCAGTCCTAGTCTGCCTGTGCCCTTCAAAAGGGTGTTTTCTCACCCCTTGCTTTGGGCAACTCCTCACTCTCACGTATGATGTGGGATTGTCAACCTGAGGGAGCTGTTCCCTTTGCTGATCAACGAAAGGGTTCAAAACCATGTTGGATTGGATTTACCAAGGACTCGTTCGCATGGAGCGCGAATTCTCAAAAATCGAACCGCCCAGTTGGCTCGTTCGAGAGGGATTGTCTCGCGCTGTCTTGTTCATCAACCACGTTCTCTTGCAAGAGCCCGAGGCCATGGCACGCATCAAGCGCCAAAAGGGCAAAACCATTCATTTGAGTTGGGCCAAACTTGAGTGGCGAGTCGCCTTGACCCCAGCGGGTTTGGTGGAGTCCCTTTGGACCCCTCAAGAAGAGGCAGAGCATGCGGATGTTTTGATGAAACCCGCTGACTTGCGAATCGTTTGCTTGGACGATTCCATGGTCTCCATTTTGAACACATGGAGGTTGGGTGAAAAGCCACCCCTTCGCATTGAGGGCGATGTCCAATTGGCGGCCGAAGTCAATTGGCTTCTCTCCAACGTGAACTGGGACTACGAGGAGGATCTCTCCAAAGTGATTGGAGATGTCAACGCCTACCATGTGGCTCGCACCATCAAAGCGATTCAAAGTGCTTTGGGACAATTTGCGCAAAAGGCACGTGCCTGGACGCAAGGCTCCAAAGAGCGCCAACACCCCGAGCATGGAGTGGGTGCTTGATGAGTCGTTTTTACCGGGGTTTCTTTATTGTTTGGATCGTCTGGGAGCATGGCCTAGATGACTTGGTGCTCTCAAGCGTTCGCCAACCTTGGCTCAGAGCCATTGGGCGTTTTTTAAGGTTCAGGCGCGATCTCTCAAGCCCCAGGGGCGTGAGGCTCAGGGAGGCTCTTGAGCGACTGGGCCCCATTTTTGTGAAGTTCGGTCAAGTGCTCTCCACCCGAAGAGACCTCTTGCCACAAGACATTGCGCTGGAGTTGGCTAAACTCCAAGACCGAGTACCGCCCTTTGCCTCTGAGGTGGCTGTGGCCACCATCGAGAGAGCGTTTGGGAAGTCTGTGGGGGAGATTTTTTCTCACTTTGAGCACGAGCCCGTGGCCAGCGCCTCCATTGCCCAAGTCCATTTTGCGCAGATGAAAAACAAAGAGGGCCAAGACATCGAAGTTGCCGTCAAGGTGATCCGACCCAACATGAAGCGAGTGATCGAGAAAGATCTCGCACTCATGAGAACGATGGCCCAGTGGCTTGAGCGTTTGAGCCAAGACGGGCGACGCTTAAAGCCCATTGAAGTGGTGGCTGAATTCGATAAGTATTTGCACGATGAACTTGATTTGGTGCGCGAGGCGGCCAACGCCGCTCAACTCAGGCGCAACATGCAGGGGCTCAACTTGGTGATGATTCCTGAGATGTACTGGGACTACTGTCACCAAGATGTGATCGTCATGGAGCGCATGAATGGCGTGCCCATCAGTCAGGTCGAGCAGTTAAAGAGTGCGGGTGTGGACATCAAAAAGCTCGCAAGAGACGGCGTCACACTCTTTTTCACACAAGTTTTTAGAGATGGTTTTTTCCATGCGGACATGCACCCTGGAAACATCCAAGTGAGCCTGGATCCTGATAGCTTTGGGCGCTACGTCTCGTTGGACTTTGGCATCGTGGGCACGCTCACCGAATTTGACAAAGAGTATTTGGCGCAAAATTTCACGGCTTTTTTCAGGCGCGACTACAAGCGAGTGGCTGAGCTTCACGTGGAATCAGGTTGGGTGCCGGCCAAGACTCGCATCGATGAATTGGAGGGGGCCATTCGAACCGTTTGTGAGCCCTATTTTGATCGCCCTTTGAAGGAAATCTCTTTGGGGCTGGTGCTCATGAGGCTTTTTCAAACGTCCAGGCGTTTTGATGTGGAGATCCAGCCTCAGTTGGTGCTCCTTCAAAAAACACTGCTCAACATCGAGGGCTTGGGGCGTGAGCTCGACCCCGATTTGGATTTGTGGAGCACGGCCAAGCCCTTCCTTGAGAAATGGATGATTGACCAAATGGGGCCGAAAAAACTCTGGGAACAATTCAAGTCCGAGGCGCCCCGCTACGCCAAGCTCATCCCTGAGTTGCCCCGATTGGTGCACGAGTATTTGCGCGTGCCGCGTTCTGCTGGGCTCAACGATGAGGTGCTTCGCATGCTGCAAGAGAGTCGTCAAACACAGGCCACCCTCATGCGCATCATCTGGATTGGATTGGGGTTTGTGGCGGGCTTGGTGGTGATGCAGTGGGTCACGCAAGTGAGTTGATGAAATGAGACCCTTGGGGGTCAATCAAAAAGGGAATTGAGATGTTGTTGGGTCTGGTCTTTGCTTATTTGTTGGTGACGATTGCCATTGGATTGGTCGCAGCAAAACGGGTCAAGAATTCTTCTGACTACGCCATTGCGGGTCGCAATTTGCCCATCGCCATGATCATCACCACCACCTTTGCGACTTGGTTTGGGTCTGAGACGGTGCTGGGGATTCCAGCCAAGTTCGTCAATTCTGGACTCAACGGTGTGGTGGAAGATCCCTTTGGAGCCGGCATCTGTTTGATACTGGTGGGTTTGTTTTTTGCTGGCAAGCTCTACAAAATGAGTCTGCTCACCATTGCTGACTACTACCGCGAGAGATTTGGCAAGCACGTGGAGGTGGTGTGCACCGTCATCATCATGATCAGCTACTTGGGTTGGGTCTCGGCCCAAGTGAGTGCCCTCGGGTTGGTTTTCAATGTGCTCAGTGACGGTGCGATTTCCATCTCCCTTGGGATGTGCATTGGTGTCGTGTCCATTTTGGCCTACACGCTCTTTGGTGGCATGTGGTCTGTGGCCATCACGGACTTCATGCAAATGATCATTTTGGTGGTCGGTTTGGCCACTTTGGCGGTGTTCTCGGCCACCCAAGCAGGCGGATTTGAGCCCGTGTTGCATTTGGCCATGAGCAAGGACATGTTTCATTTTTGGCCTGAGGCCAATGCGCACGACGTGATGTTTTTCGTCGCCTCTGCGCTCACCATCATGCTGGGCTCCATTCCGCAACAAGACGTTTTCCAGCGTGTGATGTCAGCCAACAACATCACCTCCGCCACCCGGGGTCCCGTGATTGGAGGCGTCTTCTACATGCTGTTCGCGTTTGTGCCGATGTTCTTGGTCGTGAGTGCGATGATCATCATGCCAGATGAGGCCTTGAGGCTCATCACCGAAGATCCCCAGCGCGTCTTGCCCACCTTGGTCATGGACAAAATGCCTTTTGCCATGCAAGTGGTGTTTTTTGGAGCGCTGCTCTCGGCCATCAAGTCCACTGCATCGGCAACCCTTTTGGCGCCAAGTGTCACCTTCACGGAGAACATTTGGCGCCAGTTTCACCCCCACATGAGCGATCGCCAAGAACTCAAAGCCATGAGGGTGACGGTGCTTTGCTTTAGTGCTGTGGTTCTTCTTTATGCGATTTCCATGCAGGGCACGAGCATTTATGAAATGGTCTCAGGCGCCTACCAAGTGCCGCTCGTGGGTGCTTTTGTGCCTTTGGCAGCAGGTCTTTATTGGAAAAAAGCCACCACCCAAGGGGCGGTGCTCTCCATTGGGCTGGGGCTGTTGTCGTGGTTGGTGCTCTTGGCAAGCCCCTTGGGAGAAGATTTTCCGCCTCAATTGGCCGGACTGCTGGCCGCGGGTGTGGGCATGGTTTTGGGCTCCTTGGGCCCTCAAATCATGAAGAACTCCCAAAGTGCGCACCGCTACCACCCTGGCATGGAGCCAAGAGAGGTCCATTGAGTCAAAGCCACAAAGGGTGGTCTCACGGTCTGCCCCTAAGGTTCAAGGCGAACAGACGGGGGCTCAAAGTGGTCAAATTGGGGACGTGGCACTATAATTGTTGATTTTCTGTGATCAATCATTGCCATGCCAATTTATGCCTATAAATGCTCATCTTGTGGTCATGCCAAGGATGTGCTCCAAAAGCTCTCCGATGCGCCTTTGAGCGTGTGTCCTGAGTGTGGTCTTGAGACCTTCAGCAAACAAGTCACCGCTGCTGGATTTCAGCTCAAAGGTTCGGGCTGGTACGTCACCGATTTCAAAGACGGTGGCGCCAAAAAATCCGATGGCTCAGCCGTTGCACCTGCAAAAACCGCCGCCGATGCTGCCCCAAGCACCACCAGCTCAGAGGGCGGCGCAGCTTCGGGTGCGAGCTCGAGCTCTGACTCATCATCTGGCACCAGTGCAAGTTCATCTTCAAGTGCACCAGCCAGCACAACTGCCGCCTCCACTTCGAGCAGCAGCGCTGCGGGATCGACCAGCGCCACTTGATGGGCTGTGAGCATCTGAATCAGACTTGAAAATCCAATCCTTTTGACCCTCCCTTAGCCAAACACATTCAAAGACCGCCATGCACCTCAAAAAATATTTACTCGCTGGCCTATTGGTTTGGTTGCCTTTGGTGATCACCCTTTGGGTCTTGTGGTGGTTGGTGGGCTTGTTTGATGGGGTTTTCGCCTCCGTGCTCTCGGGGCTGGGCAATTTGATGACCGACCAGCAAGAAAGCGATGTGCAGTTCTTGCGCGAAGTGCACGGGCTTGGCGTCGTGTTGGTCTTCAGTGTGTTGATCTTGACGGGTGCCTTGGCCTCCAATGTGGTGGGGCGTTGGTGGGTGAGGCAATTCGATGCTTTGTTCACCCGAATTCCATTTTTCAAATCCATCTACAACAGCGTTAAAAAGGTGTCCAACACCTTGTTCTCCAGCAACGGAAACGCTTTTCGCAAGGTGGTGCTGGTCCAGTATCCGCTTGCGGGAACTTGGACCATTGGTTTTCAAACCGGCACGCCCGCAGGTGAAGTGGAGAATTTGCTGGGCAATGGGTTGATCAACGTCTACATACCAACCACCCCCAACCCCACGAGTGGTTTTTTCTTGATGGTCCCAAAAAGCGACACCAAAGAGATCAACATGAGTGTGGATCAAGCTCTCACCTATGTCCTCTCCATGGGTGCTGTCTCTCCTGAGAGCGAGACAACACCGGGCGCTTGAGATCTCGGCGCAGCCTTTAAAATCATTTCAATTACATATCAGCTAGAAAGAATTACACAATGACGATGCGTACACATTACTGTGGTTTGGTGACCGAGGCCTTGGTGGGTCAAACGGTTTCTTTGTGTGGATGGGTCAATCGACGTCGCGATCACGGTGGTGTGATTTTTGTGGATTTGAGAGACCGTGCCGGCAACGTTCAAGTGGTCTGTCACCCCGACAACGCGGACTTGTTCAAGACAGCTGAAGATTTGAGAAACGAGTTTTGCATTCAAATCAAAGGCGTGGTGTTGGCCAGGCCTGAGGGCTCAGCCAATGAGAACTTAAAGAGCGGTCAAGTTGAGGTTCACGCAAGCGAACTCACCGTTTTAAACCCCTCTGTGACGCCTCCTTTTTTGTTGGACGATGACCATCTCTCAGAGACCACAAGGCTCACCCACCGCGTGCTCGATCTCAGACGCCCTTACATGCAAAACAACTTGATGCTTCGCTACAAGGTGGCCATGGCGGTGAGGAAGTTTTTGGATGAGCACGGTTTCATCGACATCGAGACGCCCATGCTCACCAAGAGCACACCAGAAGGTGCACGCGATTACTTGGTTCCCAGTCGTGTTCACGATGGTCAGTTCTTTGCGCTCCCACAGTCTCCACAACTCTTTAAACAATTGTTGATGGTGGCTGGTTTTGATCGTTACTACCAGATCACCAAATGCTTCAGGGACGAAGACTTGAGAGCCGATCGTCAGCCCGAATTCACGCAGATCGATATCGAGACATCCTTCTTGGGCGAACAAGACATCAGGGACATGTTCCAAGAGATGATCGTTCATGTGTTCAAAGAAACACTCAACATCGAGTTGGGCCAGTTCCCCGTCATGGCCTATGCAGAAGCCATGCATCGTTATGGATCAGACAAGCCCGATTTGAGGATCAAGCTTGAATTCACTGAACTCACCGATGTGATGCACGATGTGGACTTCAAGGTCTTCTCTCAACCTGCCACCACCCCTGGTGGTCGTGTGGTGGCATTGTGCGTTCCCCAAGGCGGCTCCATGAGCCGCGGCGACATCGATGGTTACACCGAGTTTGTGAAAATTTATGGTGCCAAGGGCTTGGCATGGATCAAGGTCAACGATGTGGCCCAAGGGCGCGAGGGGCTTCAGTCTCCGATCGTCAAAAATCTGCACGATGCGAGCATCGCAGAAATCTTAAAGCGCACCCAGGCCAAAAATGGCGACTTGATCTTCTTTGGAGCCGACAAGGCCAAGGTCGTCAACGACGCGATCGGTGCCTTGCGCCTCAAAATTGGCTTGTCACCCTTTGCCAAAGAGCACGGACTCTTTGAAAACCGTTGGGCTCCGATGTGGGTCGTGGATTTCCCCATGTTCGAGTTTGACGAAGAGGCCGATCGCTGGAATGCGGTTCATCACCCCTTCACAGCCCCCAAAGATGGGCACGAAGACTGGATGGTCACCGATCCAGGTCGTTGCATCGCCAAGGGATATGACATGGTCTTGAACGGTTGGGAAATCGGGGGCGGATCGGTTCGTATTCACCGCGCCGATGTTCAGCAAAAAGTCTTTGATGCTCTGAAGATCACCCCTGAAGAGGCTCAGTTGAAGTTTGGCTTCCTCTTGGATGCCCTTCAATACGGCGCGCCTCCTCACGGTGGTTTGGCCTTTGGACTGGATCGCATCGTGACCCTCATGACGGGTGCAGAGTCCATTCGCGACGTGATCGCATTCCCCAAAACACAACGCGCTCAGTGTTTGCTCACCCAAGCCCCTTCCGGCGTGGATGAAAAACAATTGCGTGAACTCCACATCCGATTGAGAACACCAGCGGCCACAGCTGCTTGATTCAAAAGGTAGTGAGTACTCACTACCATGCTTGCTGACATCAGACCTGGTTGAAGTCTTTCAACCAGGTCTTTTGTTTTCAGAGGACCTCAAAGACTTGGTAAGTGGGGCCAATGGGGTCACGGTGTCCGGTCGCAATGGCCAGCATTTTGTTCAAAAAAGCGTACTTGGGTGAGGCGGTTTCAAACTTGGGGGCCATGCGAAAGTAGTAGCTGCCGGGCTCTACACTTTCACCTTTGGCCAATTTGTCCATCACCTCTTGGGGCCCATGGCGCATGCCTTCATAGGACATGTAAATGAGAGAGTGGTCATCGCACTCCAAGGTCAGGCGAACATTGAGCGTCAACACGCCATCGTTTCTCACCAAGAGCCAGTCTCCAGCAGGGGAGGCTTGCACGTGCCCTTTGAGCCGATCCCCTTGAAAGCGACCGCCTTTGATCGGGGAGATTCGCCTTTGACCGTAGGGGGTGTGGCCGATTTCAACAATCGGTTCCACAAAGAGTTGCAGTTCAAAGAGGTGCTTGAGTTCAATCATGTTGGACCTTTCTCAAAGGGGAGGTGAGGGTGGTGTGACAAAACCCGATTGTGCTCCATTTGGAGTTAAGATTTAGCCCATGTAGTGCTTGGAGCGGGTGGGACAAATGAAGACCACTTTTTCCAAGTATCCAGTTTGACCCTTTGGGTTTCTAATTTTTGTGATCTAGTTTATGAACAACACGACATCCAACGTGGGCTTGAATGACGAGTCCAACCGAGAAGCCATTCCTGCAAGCGCCAATCCACTGGGCTTGGAGGGCATTGAATTCATCGAATACGCCACTTCAAAGCCGCAAGCTTTGGGGCAGGTGTTGGAGATGATGGGCTTTAGGCCCATTGCCAGACACCGCTCCAGGGAGGTGATGCTGTATCGCCAAGGCGGCATGAACATCATCGTGAACGCACACGATTCAGGACTGGCTCACAGTGTGGCCCCTACAGAGAAACCAGTGATCGCAGCCATTGCCCTCAGGGTGAGAGATGCTCAACAGGCTTACAAACGCGCGTTGTCCTTGGGTGCTTGGGCGGTTCCAACGCACGTGGAGGTCATGGAGCTCAACATCCCAGCCATTCACGGAGTGGGCACGAGCCGCATTTATTTTGTGGACCGCGTGCACGACTTCTCCATCTACGATGTGGACTTTGTGCCCATCCCAACGGTGGACTCCAAGCCGCAAGCCTTGGCTGGCTTTCACTTCTTTGGCATCGTGCAGTACATTGGCAACGATCGCATGGACGATTGGATCGAGTTCTACAGTGAACTCTTTGGCTTTAGGGCTTTGGAGAGCTCAGAGCACTTTGGCATCTTGCCAAAGGGTCGCATTTTAAAGAGCGCTTGCAACACCTTTGGCCTTCAATTGATTGAGCCCGAACCGGGTGTGCTCGCAGTCGATGAAGATGAGAGGCTTCAGCGCATCGCGTTTGGCACCTCCGATGTGCTGGGCGCCATGAAACTCTTGCAAGCCCGTGGTGTGGAGTTTGTCTCTCACGCGGGTCAGTCTCCAAGCGACAAAGGCGCATTGACCCGCTCTTGGTTGGGTGGTTTGAATTTTGAGTTGGTCTTGGATGGGCTCGCATCATGATGCATGCCTCTGGGACTTTGAACGATTTCGGCATGGACACGATCTCCATGGCGGGCTCCTTGGACATGAAACTCAAAGCCATCAAGGGCGCGGGTTTCTCTCAAGTGATGCTCTCAGCCAGAGATGTGGTGGGCCATCCTGGTGGCGTTGAGGCTGCCGCTCAAGTGGTGCGAGAGAGTGGCTTGCGGGTCACGGGCTTTCAAGTGCTCAGAGACTTTGAGGGCCTCTCGGGTCATTTGCACGACTACAAAATTGACATTGCCAAGGCCATGCTTGAGATGTGCCATGCACTGGGCTCCAAAGTGCTTTTGGTGTGCTCATCGACCTCGGTGCACGCTTCTCAAGACCCTGAGCATTTGGCCAAAGACCTCAGAAAGCTTGCGATGCTCGCCGTTCCCTTGGGCATCAAAGTGGCCTATGAGGGCTTGTCTTGGGGACGCACCATCAATGAGTACAACACGGCTTGGGAGATCGTGCAACTGGCTGACACACCCAACTTGGGTGTGGGCCTTGACTCCTTTCACATGTTTGCAGCCAAAACCTCAATGGAGGATTTGGAGTTGATCGATCCTGAGAAAATCTTTTTGGTGCAACTTGCTGACTTCATGTGGCAAGAGATCCGCTCCATTGAGGAGCGCATCACCACGGCCAGGCATTTTCGAGTGTTCCCAGGAGAGGGCGTGCACAGCCAAGACTTGGCGGATTTGGTGAGGCGTCTTTACCAAATGGGCTACAGAGGAGACTACAGCTTTGAGGTCTTCAACGACGACTACCAACAACTTCCTTTGCCCATGGTGGCCGATAGGGCTTGGAAGTCTGCTCAGTGGTTGGGTGAAGACGTGATGCGTCGATCGGTTCCATTGCCCAATCAAATTCGCCTCAAAAGGGCTCAAGGTTTCAATTGAGCGAACCCCAGGCCGATACCAGCTCTCAAGAGGGCGGTGTTCGGCCTTGGAAGATTCCGCTCTCTGTTTTGGTGGTCATCCACACCAGTGACTTTCGGGTGTTGCTCATCAAAAGAAGCGACATGCTGACTTGGCAAAGTGTCACGGGCTCCAAAGACCATTTGGAGGAGACTTGGATGGAGACGGCGCAACGAGAGGTGCTGGAGGAGACGGGCCTCGATGTGCTTGCACTGGGTCTTCATTTGGTGGACCGTGGGCGCGAGAGCACATACCCCATTCACCCCGCTTATAAAAAGCGTTACGCCCCAGAGGTCACGCACAACACGGAGCGCCTCTTGACGCTTGAGATTCCTTTAGAGACCCCCATTGAGCTCAACCCCAGGGAGCACATTGAGTTTGAATGGGTGGCGCAAGACCGTGCCTGTGAGATGGTTTTCTCTGCGACCAATGCACAAGCCATCAGGGATTTAGGTGCTCTTTGAGTCCAAAGAGCGCATCTGTGCAGGAAAATGGTTCAACTGTTAACATTGGGGCTTGTGGCGCCTTTTGGCGCATCTTTTATTTAAAGGCTCATCCATGACAGCCCAACATTCTTCCGAGCACGAAGGTGCTCCTTTGTCGACTGTGATTCGTTCGCGCATCAAAGCGGCCAAAAAACGTTTTCATGCCAATGACAACATTGCAGACTTCATTCACGAAGGTGAGATGGAACAGCTCCTTGATGAGGTGAGTCTAAAAATGCAAGGCGTGCTGGACAGTTTGGTGATCGACACCGACAGCGACCACAACACGGCTGAGACCGCCAAGCGCGTGGCCAAGATGTATTTGCAAGAGGTCTTCAAAGGCCGTTACGTCCAGGCTCCCCCCATCACCGAATTTCCCAATGCGGAGCACTTGAATGAGCTGATGATCGTGGGTCCCATCACTGTGAGGAGCGCGTGCAGCCATCACTTTTGTCCAATCATGGGTCAAGTTTGGATTGGCGTTTTGCCCAATGAGCACACCAATGTGATTGGTTTGTCCAAATACGCAAGATTGGCCGAGTGGGTCATGGGTCGTCCCCAGATTCAAGAAGAGGCCGTGGTGCAATTGGCGGATTTGATTCAAACCAAAACCCAACCCGATGGCTTGGCTTTGGTGATGGAGGCCTCTCACTTTTGCATGGGCTGGAGAGGGGTCAAAGACTCAGAGAGTCGAATGATCAATTCAGTCATGAGGGGTGCTTTCCTGAAGGACCCCAATTTGCGCCGCGAGTTTTTGTCTCTTCTACCTAAGAAAGATTGATCACCATGTTAGTTCGACTCTTGTACGTCAGCAAAGCCGTCAACAATGACGCCAACTCACACACCGAAGCCATTTTGGCGTCCTCCAGAGCGCACAATGTCTCCAACGGCATCACCGGTATTCTTTGCTACGGTGGCGGTCTGTTTTTACAAGTCATTGAGGGCGGCAGAGCACAGGTCAATGAGCTCTACAACGCGTTGGTGCAAGACAAACGACACACCGATGTGGTTCTTTTGCATTACGAAGAAATCACACAAAGAAGGTTCAGTGGTTGGACCATGGGTCAAGTCAATTTGGCCAAATTGAACACCTCGATTGTGTTGAAGTATTCTGAAAAACCTGAGCTTGACCCCTATGGTGTCTCAGGCGCCATGTCTTTGGCTCTCCTTGAAGAATTGATGGCCACCGCTTCCATCATGGGTCGCACCTGAAGCCCAAAGCGCCAAGACCAAATACCCTTTGTACTTTAGAGTCTTGAGTTTCCTTTGTGGAGTGTCAATGTTGTGAAGGCGCCCAAAGATCAGACTCGTTTGTTGGGCTGTGACTTCACGAGTCGACCCACCCGCAAAAAACCCATTGTGCTCGCCCAGGCCTTGCTCGTGGGAGATGTGGTGAGCTTGGAAAAATTGGACCGTTTTGAGTCAGACACTGATTTTTTGCTGGCCCTTCAATCTCATCCCTCTTGGTTAGGCGGCTTTGACCTGCCCTTTGGACTTCCCAGAGAATTGGTGCAGACACTGGGTTGGCCAACGGATTGGTTCAAGTGCATGGCTCATTTTTGTGCGCTCACAAGAGACGAGATTCGACTTCAATTCAAAGCCTTTTGCGATGCCAGGCCAGTGGGCCAAAAGTTTGCTCACCGCCAAACCGATTTGCCCGCTCAATCCAGTCCGTCCATGAAGTGGGTCAATCCGCCCGTTGCCTACATGATGCACGCAGGGGTACCACTTCTCTTGAAGGCTGGTGTGACACTTGCGGGACTGCATCGCGCAGATCCCATGAGGGTGGCACTAGAAGCTTACCCAGGCTTTTTTGCCAAAAGCATTTTGGGTGGCAAGAGTTACAAAAGCGATGACGTCAAAAAACAGACCCCAGATCGACTCATTGCCAGAAAAGACATCGTGCACGCTTTGGAGTTGGGAAACAATGTGTTGGGTCTGAGGCTCAAACTCAGCCATGCGTTGAGGGAGGCGCTGATCGAGGACGGCAGTGGCGACTCACTTGATGCGGTGATTTGTTGCGTGCAAGCAGGGTGGGCTCAAAAGCAACATTTGAGTGGCCATGCGCTTTATGGACTACCCCAAGACATGGATCCTTTGGAGGGATGGATTGTTGGGGTCCCCATAAACGCCACCTCCTGAATTCAAAGCCACAAGGCTTTGGCCCAATTGAAAATTTTTCACCATCAAAGTCTCTTTTTGAGTGAACCACATTGAGTGAACCATATGCATAAAGTCATTTGTCAGTTGTTTGTTTTTACTTTGACCGTTTTCATTTCTTTGGGTGTCAGAGCAGACCTCCAAGCCTATGACAATTTGTCTGGATTGGATTTGAAGGGGCGAGACACCGGCGTTCGTGCTCAAGACGATTTGTATTTGTTCATGAACGGACAATGGGTCAAAGACACCGTGATTCCCGATGACAAGTCCTCTTACGGTGCATTCGTTGAGCTCAGGGAC
>Ga0208618_1000543_pt1 | contig 16990 bp, 13 predicted proteins | sample CryBogCBE18Jul08_FD_184585 | JGI IMG/M metagenome (GOLD analysis project Ga0208618, IMG submission 184585) | Freshwater microbial communities from Crystal Bog, Wisconsin, USA - CBE18Jul08 (SPAdes) | ecosystem: Environmental > Aquatic > Freshwater > Lake | place: Crystal Bog, Wisconsin, USA...
CTTGTATTGCGGGAAGAGCAACCAACTGCTGGCAATATTGTTGTTGCGGGAAAAGAGCTCAGCACATTAGCTGACCATAAGGTTCCAGAGTTGCGACGCCAAGTAGGAACTGTTTTTCAAGATTTTCGCTTGTTACCGAATAAGACAGTCTTTGAAAACGTTGCGTTTACACTCCATGTGCTTGGATTTTCTCAAAAAGAAATAAACCGAGAAGTGCCAGAAGTCTTGGAACTTGTTGGACTTGAAGAAAAAGCTGACCGTAAACCAAGTGAACTTTCAGGTGGTGAGCAGCAGCGGGTGGCAATCGCCCGTGCATATGTCAGTAGACCGATGATTTTGATCGCTGATGAGCCCACTGGAAATCTAGATCCAGCAACAAGTGTTGGGATTATGAAGCTTTTAGATCGGATTAACCGTGACGGCACAACCGTAGTTATGGCAACTCACGACGCTGGAATTGTGGATCAAATGAGAAAGAGAGTTATTGAGCTAGATTCAGGACACGTTGCTCGCGATCAAGTTCGCGGTGTTTACGGGTATACAGGTTAGGCTAAATCCATGCGCGCAAGTTTTGTATTCAGTGAAGTCCGAATTGGGCTGCGCCGTAATCTAACAATGACCTTTGCAGTAGTCATCACTGTCGCAATTTCATTGACTCTCCTTGGCGTTGGATTTCTAGCAAACTCACAAGTGCGCGTGATGAAAGATTATTGGTATGACAAAATTGAAGTATCTGTCTTTCTATGCGGGACTCTCTCCGAGTCATCTTCTTGTTCCGGTGGCGCAGTAACAGACGCTCAACGTGCTTCAATTCAAAAAGATTTACAAGCTCTTCCGGTTGTTCAAAATGTCTTTTACGAGTCACAGGCGACTGCGTATCAACACTTTCAGGAACAATTTAAGGGCTCTGCATTAGCCCAAAATGTAACGGCAGGACAGTTACCGGAGAGTTTTCGTGTTAAATTAAAAGATCCAACTCAGTACCCAGTAATCCAAAGTGCGTTTTCTGGCCGCCCCGGTGTAGATACCGTGCAAGATCAAAGAACTATTCTTGATAAATTTTTCAAATTGCTTGCTGTACTCCGCGATGGCGCACTCCTGATTGGCATTGCATCTGTGTTAACAGCTGCGCTGCTCATCAGTAACACCTTGCGTTTGGCGGCCTTTAATAGGCGCCGCGAAACTGGAGTTATGAAGCTTGTTGGCGCTTCATCATTTTCAATTCAGCTTCCGTTCCTTCTTGAAGGTCTGATGTCAGCCGTTATTGGGTGGGTTATTTCCTCTGGATTTTTAGCGGGCTTTAAAGCTCTCGTTGATTCACGTGTTGCACCATTACTTACCTTTACGCGTTTCTTTTTATGGTCTGATGTCTGGGTAGCATCAGCATTACTGCTCGGAGTTGGACTTTTGGTGTCAGCACTAGCTTCTATTTGGACTCTACGTCGTTATTTGAAGGTCTGATTTAGAACTCTGAATCCCTAAAAAAATTGGTGGCTTGCCCTTATCTCCCGCGTGTCGCCATGTGTGACCATATATTTCTGGTCTTTCAGCAGGCGTAACCTAGAGCTGCATTCCCCACCGGCTTCCCCATAAGTCAATTGAAGGGAACTCAATGTCGCTATTCTCTTGGACACTTCATGGAAGCGGATCATCGATCAAGGCGGGAGAAGTTGTACTGCCTGAGGAACGACTCACATGGCCTAGAACCATTGGAATCGGAATCCAACATATTGTTGCAATGTTTGGTGCAACATTTTTAGTCCCAATCATTACTGGGTTACCACCAACGACTACCTTGTTCTTTTCAGGTATCGGAACCGCACTCTTTTTATTAATTACCCGAAATAGAGTTCCCAGCTATTTGGGATCATCATTTGCTTTCTTAGCTCCTATTGCAGCTGCTGTTACAAAAGGTGGAATGGCAGTAGCACTGGGCGGAGTTGTAGCAACGGGTGTATTGCTCGCGGCAGTTGGTTTAATTGTGAACCAATTTGGTATCGGATGGGTCAACTGGCTACTTCCACCAGTTGTTACCGGAGCAATTGTCATGATCATTGGTCTTAACTTGGCTGGCGCCGCTAAGGGTAACTTCCAGAAGGGGCCACTAGTAGCAATCGTCACTCTTGCGGCTGTTGCACTTATTGGAGCAGTCACAAAAGGCTTTATCAATCGAATTAGTATCTTTGGTGGAGTAGTTGTGGGATACGTATTTGGAATTGTGCATGGCGATGTGAAATTTGATGCGTTCAAAGCAGCAAAGTGGGTTGCAATGCCACACTTCACAAGTCCATCCTTCAAAATGAGCGCAATTGTTCTCTTCTTGCCTGTAGTACTTGTTCTTATGGCAGAGAATGTGGGGCATATTAAAGCTGTGTCGGCAATGACCGGCAGGAACTTGGATGATCAAATTGGCAAGGCACTCTTTGCTGACGGCCTAGCAACCACACTTGCTGGTGCTGGTGGCGGTTCAGGAACGACTACCTATGCTGAAAACATCGGAACAATGGCAGCTACAAAGATTTATTCAACGGCCGCATATTGGGTTGCTGCTGCAGGCGCGGTTCTACTCTCTCTTTCACCAAAGTTCGGAGCAATTCTGAGCGCAACACCTGTCGGTGTTCTTGGTGGCGTGGGAGTGGTTCTCTACGGAATGATTGCAGTTCTTGGTGCAAAGATTTGGATTGAAAATCGAGTGAACTTCTCTATTTCAACCAATTTAATTGTTGCAGCAACAACACTCATCATCGGTACTGCGGATATGTCATGGACTCGCGGAAGTTACACATTTAATGGAATCGTAAACGGAACTCTGTTTGCGGTCATCGGTTATCGTGTGCTTACTTCACTTGCGAAGTCTGCTGGGAATCCAACGGACTAAATAGTTAAGAAAAGACCCCGATTAGCTTTGGGGTCTTTTTCCGTTCAACGAGGGTTTTGTACGTAATCAATAAGTGCGTTGCGTTCGGCATCAAGTTCGTTTACGTGGGCTTTGACAATGTCTCCGATTGAAATAATAGAGACCAGAAATCCAGATTCATCCACAATTGGAATATGACGAATACGTTTATCCGTCATTAAATTCATCAAGTCCAAAACTTGATTTTCAGCACTAGCCGTTGTGACGCTCGCTGTCATGATGTCTCTGACATGCAATTTATCCAACTCGTGAAAATGAATTGGCATCGCCGCAACTACATCTCTCTCGGAAACTATCCCATCGATTTTCTTACCATCTGGGGAAACAACGAGTGCACCGACTCTAAGCGCCGATAATTTTTCAACAAGGTCATTGATAGTTGATTCTGCAGAAATTGTATGGACGCGCTTTCCGGTAATCAATCCTTGGACTTTCATGACAAACTCCTTTGTTCTGTCGTAAGATAGATAATTCTCTTGTCTTGGAGCCTGCGCAAGGGTTTTTGAAAGGATTTTGAGAAGCTAATGGAGAGCTTTTGAAATTGCCTTGTCTAATTTGGGCGAAAGAGAGGCTGAGAATGTGGCAGTCATGTGTCCCGGATCAAAGTAGACCAGGATATCCTTAATAATTACAGGGCAGGGGTCAGTTGGGCAGACCCACATCTGAGGCTCTATGAGTGCAACGCCTTCATCATTGGAAACTTTACGTTCTGTCTCAAGCCATCCAACATCGATAGCTTTTAAAACTGGGTTTGCACAGGCGATAGAACTATCGGGATGGGCAGAAAGACAAACGACTGGATCACCATTTGCTACAGGAACATCTGAAAGCAGAATCACTTTTACACCTGCGGCCTTAAATTTTTCAATGTTACGTTTAACGCCAGCTTCCCAGATCAAATGATTTTCTGGTGGGCTTGCTACATTTCCTTGAGCATTGAGAGTTTCAAAACCTCGAGTTCCACCCATCAATACAAATAGTGGGTGGGCAGCTATTATCTTGTTGACCGCAGACTCCCGCCAGATTGGGCAATTTTGCATAAGTGAACCAGTAGAGGGGCTCCACGCAGGAATATCTGCTGGGCCACAGGATGACATCGTTTGCGAGTAGAGCTTCCAATGGTGAAGTTTTGCAATCTTGTTAACAGCAGGAAACCAGGCAAGAGCATGACTGTCACCAAATAGGGCAATAGTTGTTTTGGAATTTAAGTCGCCATATAAACAACGAGCGGTGGAAGCTGTCATATTTAACTGCGTGTGACAGTGATCGGCATAGTTAATGGATCGATCATTCTTAGCATTAAATAGTGATGGTCTCAAGTTCTTTGGAACGGGGTGATCAACCGTTGCAGATCTCGCACCTCCCTGCGTCGCTGAGACGGGGGAAGTTGCAGAGCTAAAAATCTTGAATGGCCTAAATCCATGAAGGGACTCGTATCGGAAGGTGAATGCGGCAGCGATGATCAACACCATTGAAATCATGGTGATTGAAAATGTTCGATTAGGTTTTAAATATGTGAGTAAACCAGCTTTGAAAGGCTGTTCAATAAACCTCTCGGATAGTGAAGCGGCGGCAAAAGTAAGGGCAAAGAGAAGTGATCGAACCGGCCAAGACAAAGAGTGCCCAACAATAATTGCTGGAATAACAAATAATGGCCAATGCCATAGGTACAAAGAGTAGCTAATCTTCCCTATATATTGCATTGGAGCCTCACTCAATAAATTGCTTGTAAGCGTTTTCCCTTTATGAGCACCAGCAAAAATGACTAGTCCTGCACCAACCGTTGGAACGAGAGCAAGAAAACCAGGAAACTGATTAGCACTGCGAATAAAAAATCCAGAAAACAGAACGAGAAGCAATCCAAAAAATCCAAAAATATTAATCAATTTATGATCCATTTTTGGTACATGGCTTATCACCGTTGCCAATATTGCGCCTAAGGCGAGCTCCCATGCTCGCGTCGGAAGAGAGAAAAACGCCCAAGGCTGCGAACGGGGCAATAGCCACACTGCAAAAAGGAGGGAAGTGATAAAAGTTAATGAGGCAAAAATGCGAACAGAATGCCTCACGTGTAACTTACTTTTGGTCAGTATAAGTACAGCCATCGGCCAAAATATATAAAACTGTTCTTCAACCCCAAGTGACCAAAAGTGTAAAACCGGGGATGGTGTTGCCCCAGATGCAAAATAATCAGTCGCTTGAGAGGCAAAAGACATATTCGATACATACAGAACTGCTGATGTTATATCCCCAACGAAGTTTGGAATAAGTACTGGGGGCAGGAAGAAGAAGCATGTAACTAGCGTGAAGAACAGAACGATGAATGATGCCGGCAAGAGACGTCCTATACGCTTTGCATAGAAGTTTTGAAGAGAGACTGTGCCGTTTGATAGTGCCTCACCCAGGAGATTGCCCGTAATTAAAAAACCGGAGAGCACAAAGAAAATATCAACACCAATAAACCCACCATTGAATCCAGGAACACCAGCGTGAAAAAGCAATACAAATAGGACGGAAATCGCTCGAAGACCTTGAAGATCTTTCCTAAATTCCGCCCGAGCTATTTGGTTTTTTTTGATTACGGGCACTGCCTAATACTGCTGCCTCGAGTGAAATCTGGCAACCACAGAAAAGGATCTAACAACCTTAATCAGCAGTTCTAGATTTAGAATCGCAAAAGCTGACGCTTTCAATGGCATAAGAATCTAGGCCGTGATTTAAAAACATTCTCTTTACCGCAGGGAGTTTGCGACTAGCCCATCTCCAAAGTCAACGCCTGATAAATCTAGTTCCGCATCCGGCTGTCCTCGTTTTACATATTTCCTTAAAAATATGTAAGAAATTGCCCCTGCGAAAGACAACCCAATTCCTAACCAAAATGCGAGTGGCTCAGATGTATAAGTGGTCTGAAGAAGCCACGCCGTTAGAAGAGTTGGAGTTATGCAAACTCCAATGGCGCCCCACCATCCGCCCTTAATCTTGAAAGGTCTTTTCATATTCGGGTATTTATAGCGAAGAACTAACAGAGCAACAAACTCTAATAAAATAGCAAAAAGTGTGAGCACCATGTCTGAATCAATTAATGTAGTGAAATCAAGTGAAGCAAAAAAAGCGTAAATACAGACGCTAATAATAATTGCCCGAACTGGCGTATTAGTTTTTGAGGAAACTTTGCTTAAGGAGCTCGGCAAGTATCTATCTGCTGCAAGCATAAATGGGAGTCTTGACATGCAAAGTAAGAAAGAGGAAAAGAGACCAGCCTGGGCAACAAGTCCACCAATTATGAGTGCATTCTTTAGCCAGGTTCCTCCCAGAATTCCACCAGCATTTGCAAAGTCTCCGTTATCCCATTTTGAAACATCGCCAGCGTGTAATCCGGAAGCAAGCGCTGCCAAAATCGATAATGTGTAGCTCGCAGCAATTAGCGGCAAATTCCACATCAAAGCACGCGGATATATTTTTGATGGATTTTGGATTTCACCACCAGCGGTCGTCGCAGAGTCATACCCGATGTAACTCCATAACATTATTCCTAAGCCTGCTCCAGCAGAACTAAAAAATGATTGTCCTGGCAGTGTTGCTGGGGAAAGAAAGTGAGAACTTGATTGAGTAAAGAAATTTTGCATTCCTAGCCCAATAAAAATAATAAGTGGGGCAAAAAGTATCGCCATGGATACCACGAGCGTTCTTCCCACAATTTGCACTCCCCGAATATTGAGATATGCGATCGGGATCATTACGGCGACTGCGATTAACCAATGGAGGTCAAGACTGAAATTTCCACCGAAAAATGAGAAGAGGACATGCTTTCCACGTGCCACGCCTGGAAACCAAATTGATAAGTAGTCGACAAAAATTACTGGATATAGCGCGGTATCAAGCCAAGAGGCAAGCCAACTCAATATTGCTTCCATGAATCCTAGGAAGGGTCCACACGCAATTTTTACCCAAGAATAAAACCCACCCTCTAGAGGCAGAGCGGAACCTAGCTCTGCATTCATGAGTGACATTGGCAGCGATAGCAGAAGAGGAATTGAAATTAATAGCACCAGCGACATTCCAATGCCTGCCGAAGAAAGCACGGTTTCAATTCCATAGGGACCGCCAGAAGAACTAAAAAAAATAATTGCAACAAGCGGCAACAGTCGGATTGTCCGAGGTAAAAAGACTCTCTGCCTACTCATGAGGGGACCATACCCCCAGATTGGTCGTAGGCCGAATAGTTGAGAATACTTTCGTGGAATTGACCCTCACCGACGTTGCGAGGGTCAATCCATTGATATGCGATTGGTGAGATTCGAACTCACGACCGGCCTTACGTCAGTTGGCTGCTCTATCCCCTGAGCTACAACCGCATTTATCGAATATACGGAGGTAAGTTAGCGCCAACTTTTTTCAAACTTGAATCTGTGTATTTCTAGTCCTTGTGGATATTCCCATTGTGATAATGTTTGATTACCTTACGTCATAGGCAAAAAAGCCCCAAGGAGAAATCCAAGGGGCTTTTTATTGTTTGTGCGTTGTGAGGGACTCGAACCCCCGACCCGGTGATTAGGTATTAGAACTAAAGATAAACGAGTACGACGAAAGGATTAAAGAAATCGACCTCGTTCACTTCTCTTAAAAGTAAACGAGGTCAACATATCTAATTTTTATTTGCTTGCTTTAGGCGCAGGAGCTCCCGTGCCATTATTTCCCAGGCCGTTCCAGTGAGCACCTTGAGGTCCCATTCCGGCTGGTCGTACTGAAGCACACGCTGCTCGGGCAGCTTGCATCGCTGGGTTCATGGAAGGACGTGGGCGCGGTGAAGCACCATTTCCTCCATTGGCTCCACCCCAATGTCCGCCTCCGAATGCAGGCATTTTTATTCCATGTGCAGCTAAACATTTTTGATAAGCACCCATAGCTGCTTGCATTTTTGCGCTACCGGCTTTTACACCACTCGATGTTTTTGCAGGATTCTTCATAGTGGGGGTGGCAGTCGGCTTGTCTGTTTTCACGTTCGCGCTGGTAGTCGCAGCATTTGCTGCAGAGAAAGAGCTTGAAAAGATTGCAGTTAGTGCAATCATCGCAATTGATGTGACCAGTGTTGATTTGGCCAGTGCTGATGTGGCTGGTGTGTTACGAATTAATTTGATCATGACTTAAGGGTAAGGCTAATTAAATAGAACAGAGACAGATTTATCTGAATGTATTCTGTGAATATCACCCACTTCGGTCTAGGGTGAAAAATCTCGCTCTGGTCTGTCGATCTGCCAAATCCAACGCCATTAACGAGCCCGAAGGGCTCATCGGTAGACTTTCCTGGGCATTATTTAAGGCATAACAACTGATCCAATTGTCTGACCTGGATCAAGTCTCCAGATGCCGTTAGTGCATGTCATAGATCCGCCATACAAAGTCGCTTGGGCGCCCTCGTTACCGGGGCAGCTTCTATTGGGGGCAGGAATGTTTGGTGGATACGGATCTGTTTGTGGTTGTGGCAATCAACCCACATCGCTATTACCCGAGATGGTAGAGCTCGCTGTGTCACCGGAAGCGGTCCTGGTTAAGGCTGTAAAAGAGGGTGCATAGATGGGGACTTGGGCGTTCGGATCTGGATTAACGGTTAAGTGAAGATTAGCCCAGGGAATTGGTTGGTATGTTCGAGTATCAACTGACAAGACTTTTGCGGCACTTGCAGCCCATTTCAATTCAGTTACTACAACCGCCGCAACAGCCGTATAAAAATTTTCTTGTGTAATGTGGAAATTTTTCAAGAAAACATCGTGGCGCGCCGCATCGCATTGTGGATGAGTGGGGAGATCTCCGTTTCCACATACATTTATAACCCCAGCAAGGTCGGCGTAATATTTCTCGATACCGGTTAATTTATATTTTGCAACCAGATACTCCTGCGCAACGGCTCCTAATATGTAATTGACCTGACTAACTTCTCCTGACGATACCCACGCTCGAGTGTTGGCCGAACTTTTAAACCACGATTGGATTGCAGCACTTGTCCATGTTGCCCCCCTTTTTGGTTGAGGGATCGAGTTGAGCATTTGAGCCCAATAACTTTGGAAGGCAATGTTGTTGTTTCTACCCGCGAAGTTCGCTCCGATGTAATTAGCTTGCCCTTCTATTTCCCACTCATAGAGAGGAGCAAAATCTGAACCAAGTAAATATCTTTGGATGGTATGTGTGTATTCATGAGAAGGAGTCTGTGTCCAAAAGCCCAAGCCATCTGGTGGTGGGACGCCGACATGGAGCATAAAGTTAGCGTGATTATTTCGGTCATAAGCTGGTGAGCCACCACCGAAGAGCCCGTTATCTGTTTTCTTAATCCGATTAGCTATATCTTGTAGCCAACCGCCAGCATCGCCTTGTGGGGTCAGCGTAGGCTCATAAGCGGCAATCAAATCATTTATATGTGAATCATCTGCCAAATACACTTCAACTGGATGATTAATTGGTCGCACAAATGACCAGAATTGATCGGCAATAATCACCTCTTGCTCCATCATGTTTGCGATTGATGAAGGCGTTCCCGGTAATACATGAAAGACAATATTCGGTGAGCCTTTATCCCGAAGGCTTAGTTGTGATTCAAAATTGATTCGGGCCCGGGTGAAGACTTGATCAGGGTCACTTACGGTCGCAGCAAAGGCAGGGGTAGTTAGATCTATTGAAATTGCCATTATGAGTATTGTGAGAAATGCCAACCACCTGTGTCGACTCGCAACTTCCACAGTTGATATTGAAGCACAGATTTTTACCGTATCCCGGTAAAGATTTTAGATTGAGCTTCTGCCTGTTGCTTACTAGGAAAAACGGACCATTGTCCCAATGATTAGCGAGTGCACTTTCATGCTCACTTTCAGTGCGTTGTGAGGAATTACACCCCTCTCACTGGGCAATTTATTAGCGAAAGCGAAAAAAGCGGTAGCTTCATGATTCAAAATTAGCGTAGCTCGCGAAAATCTAAATTGACAATCGAAATCGCACTCTGGGAGATTTTTCCAAAGATTCTCAAATATTCCTTGACTAATAGAACTCTCTGGTTTCCCGTATCATCCTCCGATACGCAAAGTTTTTTCGATAACTCAGAGATCGCACCTTCAACAAAATGTGGTTCTACATTCTTCAATTCTGCTATTTTTTTATTTGAATATCCTTGGCAAATAAGTTGAAGAATTGCTAGATTTTCATCAGTAAGTGTTTCAATGGGATCTTTTTTAAATTCATTAAGTTTGTAGAGGTCTAGATTAGATTCAAAATGGGATTTGACTAAATCTAGACTTATATTAATCGCTTCCTCTAGCATATTCATTTTTGTCAGTGATTGAGAATGCATGTAATAGCATGAATCTTGAATTTCTCTCGGTACATTAAGAGCCAGCGTGTGATGTACGTCAGTAAAAAACACTACTCCTAACTCAGGGGACTGTCTCCGAAGATTTGCAACAAGAAGTAGTCCGTCTCTAAGTTCAGTCAAAAAAACATCGGTGATTAGCACATCAGCTTTAACGACACTGAATAAATCAAGCGCCTTGCGCGTGTTATTGATTGCCCCAACAACCCCATAACCTTGCATCTGAAGAAAAGTGCCAAGCAGAGCCAGCCTTGCCTTATCTGCAATTACAATCATCACACTAGGTTTATAGTTTGCCTTCGAAAAACTCACTTTGGAAGTTTAACTGATATACACCCAATCACCTATTGGGGTGTCGGAGTGAAGTAGGCTGACCTCAGGATAAGAATGGAGCATGCTCATGGAACTTGGTGATTTTTTCCCTTTTCAAATGGATGATACCCAGCAGAAATCACAGCTCCTTCTAATTGATTCTTTGCAGAAAAGATTTGATAAATCTTTTGAAACATCGGCGGAATCAATTATCTCTCTTATTCTGGGTGAAAGTAATGTCGAAAATATCTACTTTTTTTCTCCACGCTCTGGATCCAAAATGTCCGTAACTTATGGAGAGGTCCGGAGCGAAGTTAAACTAGACAAAGAGCATGCGATTTGGAAAGCATTTAATTCAGGAAAAATCATGATTTCACATACTGACGGCTCTAATTTTGAGGTAAAAAATCTTTTGTCCTTGAATACCAGCCTTCCGCTAAAAATCTTAATTATTCCACTATTTGTTAAGCATCAAACCAGCACGGTTTTAGTTATTCTCGTAGAGGGCGAAGTAAGCAAAGCCCATACAGAAATTCTTTTTACACTTCAGGTAGTACTTTCCCATTTACTCGCACAAAGCCTTGAGGTTCGTATTGATTAACACTCCAAATTTTGGACTTTCTATTGTTGTCCCGATTTATAACGAAGAGAAGACTCTCAGAAAGGTCCTTTCGGAATTGATAGCAATTAAGGGTGATTTTCCGATAGAGATCATTGCCATTAACGACGGATCTACTGATGGAACAAAAGAGATCCTGGAGGAGGTTACTTTTCTCTTTGACATCAAAGTTATACACATGGCGAAGAATGCGGGCAAAGGAGCAGTAGTACGGTTAGGAATCTCTCAGATTAGGTATTCTCATTGTTTAATTTTTGATGCAGACTTGGAATATCAGACCATTGATATCAAGAAGTTGTTCAAACCTGTCCAAGAAGGTTTATCAGATGTCGTCTTTGGGTCACGGGTAAAAGGTGTTAATACAAAGCAGCCATCGCTCTTGTTCTCTCTTGGCCGCAATTTTCTGACCTTGTACATGAACCTACTTTTTGGTTCAACAATCACAGACCTTCACACCTGCTTAAAGCTCACTCCTTCGGAATTCCTCAAGAGTATGGTTTTGAAGGAGAAGGGATTTGGCCTCGATACTGAAATCACCTGCCGAATGCTGCAAGCCAAGATTCACCCTCTTGAAATTCCCATTACCTACATCGGGCGTACTGCTGAGGAAGGCAAAAAGATCACAATTGGTGACGGTTTCAAGTGCCTCTGGGTGGTGACCCGAATTCGTTTTTCAAGCTCCCCGGTTCGACAAACTGTCTCGAAGCGCCCGGTTTAGGCTCAACCCCAGAAATTCCCCAAGCACCGATGCTAACTTCCTAACTTTTCTCAAAACCCGGCACCCGAGTCTCCTCTGACAGACTAAATTTGGGATATCCCAGGTCACCCGTGGGTGAGAAAGCAGGGCTAGACTTGTGGGCATGCTCAAGCAAAGAAGAATTTTCAGATCCAGGGTTGTTCTCGCACTCATAGGTTCGCTTCTGCTTGGCGGAATCTCCCAACCTGCCGCTTCGGCTGATGGGACATGCTTGATCGATTCAAGTGCCTCAGTAAATCAATCGGCAACGAATATTAATGCGGGTCAAACATTAACCATCACCTTCAATGCTGTGGGAGGCGGCTGTACAGCCGATTATTTTTTAGCGTTTCAATCAGCATCCAGTCACACAACATCTGGAGTTTTAGACTCGTCTGTGACTACCACGGCAATAACACCGAATAGTTTGCCGACTGGCGCTGATGATAATTTTCAAACAGTAACTTACACATACACGGTGCTTGCCTCAGACGTTGGACGCTACTTACAATTTTCAATTCAGGACGACAATGGTTTAGTCGCGAATTCAAGCGTAATTTCGGTTAGGCCTTCAGGTTATGCACTGCCACAAAGCGGAGTCGTATCAGTAGCTATTTCACGGCCAGACGGAATTCATCCCTCATACAACGCTTCTATTGGGTCGGTAACAGGATCTGGCACACTTACAAACGTCTATAAGTGGTGGGACTGCGGAGTTGATTCTCTAGTCAGTACTACAGCGGCATACAAAGCGAAAAGTAGGTCGAGTACCGCCCCCACGTACTGCTCTCTGTCTGGAACTCAAACGAGTGGTTATTCTCCATTTGCTCAATCAAACCATGTCTTAGTCGCGGAAGTAGACGTGAGTGACAACTACGGAGGCCTTACAAAGTTTTTTTCTAGCGCGAAAGTTACTCCTACTTTTGCAGTTTCTTCAGTTACAAAAACCTCAGTAATGAGAGGCGGCGGGGAATCAATCACCGTCAATGGCACAGGACTCGAGTTGGCTGTTGTTCGATGGCAAGGTGGGCTTCATTACGGAGCCGAGGTCACAAACGTGTCAACGACCCAATTAACTTTCCTTGTCCCTGCCTCAGAGGGAACTTCGGCTTCGTTTTCGATTTTAACGGCAGGTGGCCAATTAGATTTAAGTCCAATCACTCTTACACGAGATACGGTTTCATCTCTTACGGGCTTAGCGATTTCAGTAGGTACTCTTAGTCCCACATTTGCATCGAATGTTTATAGTTATGCAGCAACGGTTTCCAGCAGCACTACTTCCATAACTGTTACACCAACTTTCACTGGTTACGCAGAGACAGCGACTGTTAATTCAGCTCAAGTGACGTCTGGAAGTGCATCAAGTTCAATTAGTCTCAGTTATGGCGAAAACACCGTTACGCTGATAGGGACAGCTGACAATGGAGCGACCACCACCTACACACTCATAGTTACCCGAACTCCTCTGGCGGCACTATCAGCTCCTAATCCCACAGCTTTAACCACGATAGGAAGTTCAAATTCAATTGACCTGTCATGGGCTGCAATTTCAAATGCAATTTCTTACACCGTAAAAAAATACGATAGTTCAGGAACGCTTTTGCAGACTATCTCGAATGTTTCAGGGACCACTCTTACAAGTACTGGGCTGACTGCAAAGACTATTTATAATTTTTCTGTAACAGCGATCGCCGATGGCACCAATAATTCCTCATCGCTTGAGTCAACTAAAGTTGCTGCTGCAACGGGATCAGTTTCTACTACCTTTACTCGCTCTGGTTCAACTATTACTGCCAGTGCATTTGAGGCTTCTCCTCTCTTAGCTGTTACCTCGGCACTACCATCTGGTAGCTATACATACCAATGGTTTGGAGGAAGTGATACTTCGACTCTCACCTCAATTTCATCGATCACTTCAAGCGCTTCCTATACACCCACCGCAAGTGATCGCAGTTATTCGGCTCAAAAGTACTTAGCTGTCAAAGTTGTAGCAACCATTAGCGGAAGCGATTACTCCTTCTCCTCTCCAGCTGTGCCTGTCTACACCTATCCCAACTCGACAGGTGCGAGTGTTACCGCAGATATCTCTGGTACCTATAACGGTGGAAAATATAAAGTAGGTCAAACGGTTATCGGTCATCCGTGGCAGATTATGGGAACCCCCTGGCCAACTCTCACCTATCAATGGTGGGTTTGTAATACAGCTGCTGCAACTGCATCACCTGCCACATCTGGCTGCGCTACCGCATCTGGTGATGGCGCAAGTGGCAGCACAACCCACGCAGGTGGTGCAAACGCCTATGACCTAGGCAATTACAATTTTTCTTATGTAGTTCCCCTAGAAGCCCTTGGTAAGTATCTGACCTTTACCGAAACCTTGACCAACGCAGCTACCGATCAGGCTGGAGCGCCATTCACGCTCACTCAAACCAGAGTGATGGGCTCAGGAGTTATTCAGCCATCTCCTCCAACAGGAACGAGCATTAGCCTGAATTCCAATCATAAAATTGGCCAAGTCATCACCGCAACAGCTTCGGGAACGACCGGGTATCCAGCGAGTTACAACTACACCTACAGCTGGTATCGCTGCACTGCAGCAACTTCGGGCACTTGCTCTCTCATCTCGACTGGCTCAGAGACATCTACTACGACCGCCACTTACACCATTCAGTCAGGTGATCATTTAAAATATATTCAGGCTCGGGTTGTGGCATCCAATGCATGGGGCACCGCCGCGGCAGTTTCATCAGCCCGCTCAAGCCAAATTGTCCTTTATGCACTGGGCGATACTGCTCTGGGCGGGGGAACGGTCTTTTATTATCAGGAGGCAGCCTTTACTGAGACTGGTGCTACCTGTGGCTCCAACTGTCATTACCTAGAATATGCTCCTTCGAATTGGCCAAACAACGCCAACGACGCTGGTGATACCAGCCAATTTCTTGACCTGAACTATGAGGTTTCAAGTGGCACACAGGCCACTTTAGGCTCTGGGATGTCAAATACTCGGACGTTGGTAAGTCAAAATGTGACTCGTCTCGCTCCCTACATTGTTCAGCAATATGCCGGTGGAAATCGTGTTGGAAGTAATCCCGGGACCACAGTCGGTGGCGACAGCAGCAAAGGACAATGGTTTATTGGCTCAATTGTTGAAATGTCGTACTTGGCAACGTATTACAGAAACTACAACCCTGCTGGCTTTTCGCATACAACTTATTGGAGTTCGACCAGAGATGGCTCCTCGAATGCGTACAGTGTAAACATCAATACGGGCAACTCGACGAGTGATAGCAGAAGATACGCGGGCCTCAACTTTGTCCGCCCAATTCGCGCCCTCTAACTTGTTACTTTAACTGGGCGAGCATCTGCGCTGGGGTCATCGGTGGGATGGTCTTCCTGACTATTTCGCCGTAGTTGTTTATTTTCCATTCTCGAATCCAGTCGATGGACATCGTAGATTGCTGCCATCCATCCCAGGTACCTCCGTAAATTGTGTTGGGTTGTGGCCCAACCCCTGAACTTAGGATTATGTAGTAGAAATTGTTGAAGGGCCATGTTGGGATAGAACCAGATGACATAGTCTTTATTGGTTTTCCATCAAGATAAAATGTTATCGAGTCAGGTAACCAAGCCATACCGTAAGTGTGAAATCCATCTGAAAGAGGAGTTGCGCTCGCGGCTACGGCTCCTTGGGAAGTTGAGGTATCAGTTGAACTTAAAGAGTCAAAATGAAGCGTCGACCAGCTCTTTGTTGGGTAGTGCGCGTACCACTCGACTACATCAATTTCACCTGGAGTCTTATTGCTTGCGTCATAATTTCCATCGCGGAGCAGCCAGAATGCAGGCCAGTTACCCTCACCTATCGGCATTTTAATTCGCGCTTCTAAATAACCATACTTAAATATCGCCAAGTTGCGTGTACTGATTCGCCCACTTTCAAACTGGCAGAATTTTCCGCCAGAGCAGAAGCCGTGATAGTGAGATGGGTCATTTATTTTTTTAGTGATTAAGTTCAAGTGACCGCTCTTTGTTCCATCAAGCTTTGCCAGATCCGGTGAATTTATGACGATTGAGCTCTGCGAGTAATTTCCAATATTGCTAGACCAGTAGGAGTCATTAGGGCTTGTTTGAGAGACCCCCATAAATTCATCACTCCACAGGAGAGGTCCCAGCTTTAGACTTGAACTGTTTGGGTCAACTGGCTGCTGCAAAGTAGGTGGTGATATGTAGGACTCATTGAGCATCCAAGCCTTTTTGCCTAAAGACGTCTTTGAGCATTGATAGACCTTGAGGCCGCTTTGCTGGGTAGCCCCTATGACCGGGCAAGGCCCTTTTGCTTCTGTGCCAGCAGCTGAAAAGTTTTCCGAGATAGCCAAGCTGATAACCACACAGAGGGCTATCCCCACAACCCTAGGCTTCACCACCTCATCTTAATCAGGCTTTTGAAAAGCCATTCATTTCTCGGCCCTTGGCGGGGGGGGCGAAGGAGCGGGTGGTGTGAGAAGTGAGGGTGAGAGGTAGCCTTCTCCTCATGTGCAAATCTGTCCCAACTCCACAATTTGATGGTTGGAACCTAGCAAAGAGCATTCTGTAAGTGGGTCGGTCTAAAGGCGATTCACGGATGCGTATTGTTGTGGTCTCAGACTCCATGCCGCCATGGAATTTTGGTGGCAAAGAGGAGAGACTCCGGTTGTTTATGCAAAATCATTCTTCTGTAAAGAATGCCGAGATTATTTATTGCACTATGCGCTGGTGGAAAGATGATAAAAATTTGGCAAATCACCACTCTTTAACCAAATTACACCCGATGTATACCAAAAAAAATCGGAGGTCTATCTCCCAAGCGCTAATTTTCGCTTTGGGATGTTTCAAAGTTCTCCGATTTAGGCCTGACATAATTGAGGCAGATCAAATACCAATTTTTCCAGTATTCACGTTAAAAATAGTTGCGAGGTTAACGGGAGCAAAGTTGTCGGTCACTTGCCATGAGTACTGGTCTCATAAAACCTGGGGTGAATACTTAGGAAATAAATGGCTCGGAAGGCTGGCACATTT
>Ga0208618_1000544_pt1 | contig 16987 bp, 22 predicted proteins | sample CryBogCBE18Jul08_FD_184585 | JGI IMG/M metagenome (GOLD analysis project Ga0208618, IMG submission 184585) | Freshwater microbial communities from Crystal Bog, Wisconsin, USA - CBE18Jul08 (SPAdes) | ecosystem: Environmental > Aquatic > Freshwater > Lake | place: Crystal Bog, Wisconsin, USA...
GCTGGAAATTCGGTCTCAACAACGGGCTTTTTAAGCGATTGTTGCAAGAGCGATGGAAGGTTCTGATAATTTTGCGGGCCAACTACCAGATCAACGGCGGGCGCGCGGCGAAGAATTTCAGCACCTTCCGCCTGCGCGACGCAGCCTGCAACAACAATACGCGTTTCAAGGCCTTGCCGTTTGCGGTCCCGTTTCATTTCGCGAATTCGGCCCAGTTCAGAATAGACCTTCTCGGCAGCTTTTTCGCGAATATGACAGGTGTTTAAGACGACAAGATCGGCTTCTTCGATATTGTCTGTTCCCGAATACCCTTCGCGTTCCAGAATGTCCCCCATGCGCTCGGCATCGTAGACATTCATCTGGCAACCGTAGGATTTTACGAAAACACGTTTTGCCGAAGCTGTGGTCATCCGTCTCGCCAGTGGTCAGGCCTAAAAAGCGTCGGGCGTAAAAGAAAGAGAATCAGGCCGACCCTTATATCATGCAGAGTATAATCGGTTAGTCGTCGACAAGAGAACTGAAAATCGCGCTTTCAAGCCAAATTCATGCGGCAATTCGACCGCGCATGATATCAGAGGCCCGAATTCGAATGGCTTGCTCGGCGGCATTGGCCGCTAATTTCCGATTTTGGGCCACTTCACCGGTTAAAGGATCGCAAAATGAAATGATAATTTCGATCGGACCGCCCAGCAGGATACCTTTGAAGTGCGGAACGAGATCCATATCGCCATACCAAGCGATGCAGGGACGCTCGGCGCGCGGAATAGGTAAGCCCATCCGGCGAGTATAGGTAATCGCGACCGGCTGAATGCGCGATTGCTCTCCGTCAATCAGCTCACCTGCGGCACCGACCAATGATGATCGAAACGATAGAACGCGATGGCCATCGCTGGTTGTGCCCTCGGCAAAGAGCACGATCGCATCGCCTGATTTGAGCCGTTCGGAAACAGCTTGATGTGCGTCGCGCGTTGCCATACGACGCGAGCGATCGATAAAGACCGAGCGTTGGAGCCGTGCAAAGAGACCAAAAATCGGCCAGGTTGCGACTTCAGATTTAGCGATAAAGGATACCGGCATGACGCTGCTCAAAGCGATGATGTCGAGCCAGGATGAATGATTGGAGAGCAAGAGCAGCGGGCGATCATTGGCGCGATTTCCAATTACCGTGACATTCAAGCGGAGCAAAACGCAAACAATCCGATGATAAAACACCGGTAAATGACGAGCGACGGGCGAACCGCTTTTAATCGCTAGCCATTGGAAAGGAATGAGGAATAACGTGAAGGGCGTCACAATTCCTAAAAACACCGCGATACGAAGACGTGCGAGCATCGTCAAATCCAACTACCCACCAAAATCATTTCCGATATGTCTCTGATCTCTATGACAAGAAAAAGACGCTGAGATCCTTGGTTCACAAGCTGTCCAGTCCAAGTTTCATGATCAAAGCATTTGCAAAACTGCCATCGGGTTTGCGGTAATAGCCCTTGCGCATGCCAGCGGTAACAAACCCCATTTTCTCATATAATGCGCGAGCGGGCTTATTATCCTCCTCGACTTCAAGATAAAGCGTTTTCACGCCAAAGCTGGCCAATTTTGAAAGATGGGCCTCTAGAAGACGGCGGCCAAACCCCTTACTGCGGCTCTTGCGTCCCGTCACAATGGTCAAGATTTCAGCCTCGTCGGCTGCGCACCGGCTCATTACAAATCCAAAAAGGATTTCGGTCTTACGGCTGTCGCAGGCAATATCCGTGATAACAGCACGATCCGCGATGAGGCTTTCGATTTCCTCCGCACTCCAAGATCCGGAAAAGCCTCCCTCAGAATGAAGCACTGCAATGTCATGGGAATCGGAGGCTCTTGCCGAACGGATGGCTATTTGCGTTTTTTTAAAAAGCAGCCATCCCATCGATCAAAACAAAGCCCGGGCAATTCGACCATTGGTCTGCGGTAGCGCATCCGGTGGTCGCAAATAAAGCGGCGAAGGCGGCGCAAATTCTGGATCAGCAATCGCACCGAGCCGTGCGATCCAATCAATATCTGCGCCCGCGCGATCCGGTTCAACATCAGGCGATTGTCCCGCTTCACGCAAGGCGGCGCCAAAAAGGGTGGCAGCGGAGCCAACAACTCTGACAGGTTGCGCACCGATCGCAGCAATTGCATCGGTGATTGAAATAATCTGTGGAGGAAGGGCAAGCTTTCCCTCAGATCCCATCAATTGCAGATAGACATGGCTGTGACGGGCATCGATGACACTTGCGATCCAAACCGTGTTTGATTGGCCTAAATAGGGCGCGGCAAAGGCCGATAGCGTATTAACGCCGACGACTGGAACATCGGTTGCCAGACCGATGGCACGGGCTGCAGATAATCCAACCCTTAGTCCTGTAAAACTTCCTGGACCAATTGAAGCCGCCACCCGATCAAGCGTGGCAAAGCCGCCCTCCACGCGATTTATGACGCGCTCGATCAACGGCATTAACGCTTCGGCATGACCACGATCCATCGGAATGCTTTCCGATGAAATGGCGGCATCGCTTACGGTATCAAACACGCATGCCGAACATAGACCAAGAGCGGTATCAATGGCCAGAATGCGCAAGGGAACAGTACCTCTCTTGGAATTTTGCTATTCTGTCTGAATTAAATCGACTGCACTTCGCGGACATCCGGCAAGAAATGACGCAGCAAATTTTGAACGCCATTTTTCAACGTAGCCGTTGAGGAAGGACAACCGGAACACGAGCCCTTCATCGCGAGATAAACGATCCCGTCGCGGAAACCGCGGAAGACGATATCACCGCCATCACCAGCAACCGCCGGACGAATACGGGTTTCGAGCAGTTCTTTAATCGTATCAACGGTAGGTTGATCGCTCGGCTCAAAAAATTCGCCCTCGGGCTCATCGCCATGCTGTTCGGGCGTTTTATCAAGCAGCAATGGATCGCCACTCATGAAATGTTCCATAATAGCGCCAAGAATAGCAGGCTTTAAATGCTGCCATTCGCCATCGCTCTTGGTCACGGAAACAAATTCATAGCCATAAAAAACACCCGTCACGCCTTCGATGGCAAAGAGGCGCTTAGCGAGAGGTGAGCGCTCGGCGGATTTTGCATCGCGAATTTCGAGCGTGCCGCTTTGCATCAGGCTGCGGCCTGGTAAAAATTTCAAAGTGGCTGGATTTGGGGTAGCTTCGGTTTGAATAAACATGTTGCCCTCACAGCCGGTTCAAGGACGGCGGATGGTTTCGGAAGGCCTTAATATAGCATTCCAATGGCGCGATTGCCACCGCAAGTAAGGCCATCGAAGGTTTAGTGCCTGATAAAGCCTAAAATGTCTTTGACCGCATTCATGTTCTTGCGGGCCAAAACGCCTGCCCGTTCCGATCCATCAGCAAGAACACTATCGATATAGGCGGGATCAGCCACGAGACGCTTCATCTCAGCCCCGATCGGGCCGAGCTTGGCAACGGAGAGATCGACAAGGGCTGATTTGAAGGTCGAGAATTGCGCGCCGCCAAACTGGGCCAACACATCGGCTTTCGACACGTCGGACAGCGCTGCGTAAATACCAACGAGATTATCGGCTTCTGGGCGCGGTTCGAGGCCTTTTTCCTCAGACGGCAAAGGTTCCGGATCCGTTTTGGCCTTGCGGACTTTTTGCGCGATGGCATCGGCATCGTCGGTCAGATTGATGCGGGAATAATCGGATGGGTCAGACTTTGACATTTTTTTCGTGCCGTCCCGCAGGCTCATCACGCGGGTCGCGGGGCCTTGAATCAAGGGCTCAGGCAAAGGGAAAAACGCATCGCCGAAGCCATTGGATTCAATCGAAGCGGAAAAATCATTATTGAATTTTTGCGCAATATCGCGGGCCAATTCGAGATGCTGCTTTTGATCTTCACCAACGGGAACATGGGTGGCGCGATAAACGAGAATATCAGCGGCCATCAAAGCAGGATAAGCATAGAGGCCAACGGAGGCGTTTTCGCGGTCTTTACCTGCTTTTTCTTTGAATTGCGTCATACGGTTTAGCCAACCAAGGCGCGCAGTGCAGTTGAAAACCCATGCCAATTCTGCGTGTTCCGGCACTTGGCTTTGATTGAAAATGATGTGTTTTTTCGGATCAATGCCGCAAGCGATAAAGGCCGCCGTTACTTCGCGGATATTGGCGGTTAGAGCGGCGGGATCTTGCGGCACCGTGATCGCGTGGAGATCGACGACGCAATAGATGCAATCATGGCTGTCTTGAAGGGCCACGAACTTGGTAATAGCTCCAAGATAATTGCCTAAATGCAGATTTCCCGTTGGCTGAACGCCTGAGAATACCAATTCTTTAAATGACGCCATGATCTTAATGCCTCGCCTGTGCTTGGGCGGCTTATGACAATCAGACGGGCTTAGCGCAAGGGGTTGGATCGCAGGCGTTAGAGAATAAATCGGCCTAAATCGGCATTTTTCGCGAGATCGCCGATGGCTTTTTCGACATAAGGGGCATCAATTGTGACCGTTTCGCCCGATCGGTCGGAGGCGGTGTAGGAAATATCGTCTAAAATCCGCTCGATGACGGTTTGGAGGCGTCTGGCGCCAATATTTTCGACATTTGAGTTCACTTCGACGGCAATTTTGGCAATTGCATCGATGGAATCGGGGGTAAAGACCAAATCCACGCCTTCAGTGGCCATCAAAGCGATCGATTGGCGCACGAGGCTCGCCTCGGTTTCGGTGAGGATTCGACGAAAATCATCTTCCTTAAGCGATAATAATTCGACCCTTATCGGTAATCGGCCCTGCAGTTCAGGTAATAAATCGGAAGGTTTCGATACATGAAAAGCACCCGATGCGATGAATAAAATATGATCGGTTTTCACCGCACCATGTTTGGTTGAAACCGTGGTTCCTTCAATCAGAGGTAGCAAATCACGCTGCACGCCTTCGCGCGACACATCCGCACCACCACGGCTTTCGCGGGCACAAATTTTGTCGATCTCGTCCAAAAAGACGATGCCGTTATTTTCGACCTCCGAGATGGCCTCCGCAACGATTTGCTCTTGATCGAAAAGCTTGTCGCTTTCCTCAGCCACGAGTGGTGCGTGTGCTTCTTCAACCGTGATCCGGCGGGTTTTGGGCGGGCGGCCCATTTTTCCGAAAATATCACCCAAAGAGACCGCGCCCAATTGGGCACCGGGCATGCCCGGAATATCGAACATCGGCATACCGCCACCCGATGGCGAGGCAATTTCAATCTCGATTTCTTTTTTAGCAAGCTCACCTGCGCGCAAGCGTTTGCGGAAGGATTCGCGGGTAGCCGGACTTGCCGTTGGTCCAACGAGCGCATCGAGTACGCGCTCCTCGGCGGCGGTTTCGGCGCGGGCTTGAACGCCTTTGCGCTTATTTTCTTTGACCAGTGCAATGCCAACTTCGACCAAATCGCGGATGATTTGTTCGACATCGCGGCCAACATAGCCAACTTCGGTAAATTTCGTGGCCTCAATCTTCAAGAAAGGCGCACCGGCCAATTTCGCCAAACGACGGGCGATTTCGGTTTTGCCGCACCCGGTTGGGCCGATCATCAGAATGTTTTTCGGCAGCACTTCCTCGCGCATCGCGCCTTCAAGTTTCAGCCGACGCCACCGATTGCGCAAGGCAATCGCGACCGCGCGCTTGGCGTCTTTTTGGCCAACAATATAGCGGTCGAGTTCGGAAACGATCTCGCGGGGAGAAAAATCGGTCATCAGGTTCACTCTACGGTATCGAGCGATTCAATGGTCAATGAATGATTGGTATAAACGCAAATATCAGCAGCAATACCCATACTCTTACGCACAATGGCTTCGGCGTCCAGATCCGTATCGATCAAGGCGCGTGCGGCGGCTAAGGCATAATTTCCACCCGAGCCAATGCCCATCACGCCCGTCTCGGGTTCAAGAACATCGCCAGTGCCGGATAAAATCAACCCGACATTTTTGTCAGCTACCAGCATCATAGCTTCTAGCCTACGAAGGTAACGATCGGTGCGCCAATCTTTGGCAAGCTCGACACAGGCGCGCATCAATTGGCCCGGATATTGTTCCAATTTCGATTCAAGCCGCTCGAAAAGCGTAAACGCATCGGCGGTGGCGCCCGCAAAGCCGGAAATGACCTCACCTTTGCCCAGGCGACGTACTTTTCGGGCATTTCCCTTCATGATCGTCGGGCCAAGGCTGACTTGACCATCTCCGCCGATAACAACGCGTCCACCCTTGCGAACCATGAGAATGGTTGTCGCCCGCCATTTTTTATCGGCTTCTTCCTGCATCATCGAAAGCTCCCAGTGCTGTTCCACTTACGGCTCTAGCGTAAACGAAAGCGCGGCGCAAAGCGGGTTCATTCTAACCTCGCGGTGTTTCTTCTTTTCGCATATCACAGGTGGCGTCCGTCGGCTCAAATTGCTAGAGACATTTTTCAATCCAATAGATTGGGTGAAGGAGTAGGGTTAAATGAGGTCAGCAGCCACCAAACGGAAGACCGGTGAAACCGATATTGCGGTGAGTGTCGCGCTCGATGGAACGGGTGAAGCCAAGATCGCCAGCGGTGTTGGTTTTCTGGATCATATGCTGACGCTTTTGGCCCGCCATGCCCTGTTTGATATCTCGGTCACCTGCAAAGGCGATCTGGAGATTGATCAGCATCACTCGGTTGAAGATATCGGCATTGCGCTCGGCCAAGCCTTCAAGCAGGCGCTTGGCGATAAAAAGGGCATTACACGCTATGCGCATTCCTATCTGCCGATGGACGAGACCTTAAGCCGCGTTGCGGTTGACGTTTCTGGACGCCCGTTTCTTGTTTTCAAAACGGAATTTGCGCGCGAAAAGATTGGTGAGTTTGATACCGAACTCGTGCGCGAATGGTTCCAGGCCTTTGCCATCAATGCCGGTGTTACGCTTCATGTCGAAACACTCTATGGTGATAACGCGCATCACATAGCCGAAAGCTGCTTTAAGGGGCTCGCCCGCGCCTTACGCAGCGCTGTTGCCATTGATCCGCGCGAAGAAGGCCGGGTGCCGTCAACCAAAGGCTCTCTCTAGGCTTTTTCGCTGGTGCACTGATTTGAACGGGACCGCATGATGGCGCTCTTTTCTGTCTATCTACCTAAACTGCAAACCGGCACAAACGATGGCCGGCTTGAGCGGGCGCGCTTTGTTCGCGACGGGTTTTCATGGGGTGGGTTTTTGTTTCCTGTGCTCTGGCTCCTTTGGCATCGCGTATGGCGTTGGGCGCTGGCAGTGATGGCGTTTGATGTCGCACTCCTTCTGCTGAGCCACCGATTGGGTGTATCATCCGCCGCCCTTGCTGTGGCTGGCCTTTTGGAAATGCTGTTTGTCGGTTTAGAAGCACGCCATTGGTTTTGTTTGGCTTTAGAGCGGCGCGGTTTTGAATTGAGCGATGTTGTGCAAGCAGACACGAGAGAAGACGCGGAATATCGCTTTTTCGAACGTATGGCCGCCAATAGGCCTGCAGAAGCATCGATCATCGTGCCTCAGCAGACCCCACGGAGCTATGGCGTGATTGGCCTATTTCCCGAACAGGGATCTTATTGATGAGCGTTGCCATTATCGATTACGGCTCGGGTAATCTCCACTCGGCCCATAAAGCCTTTGAACGCGCGGCCTCTGAATCAGGCATTGGCGGGGATATTATCGTCACGTCGGACCCAGAGCTTGTTCGCGCGGCGGACCGCATCGTGCTGCCCGGTGTTGGTGCCTATGCTGATTGTCGTCGGGGATTGGACGCGGTGCCCGGGATGGTCGAGGCTATGACCGAAGCTGTCCATGGCAAAGGGCGGCCATTTTTAGGGATTTGCGTCGGTATGCAATTGCTCGCCGATCGCGGACTTGAGCATTTAACCACCCCAGGTCTCGGCTGGATCGGTGGCGATGTCGTTGAAATTGTGCCGGACGATCGCGCCCTTAAAATCCCGCATATGGGCTGGAATACGCTGGACCAAGGCCAAGAGCATGCTCTATTGGCCGGAATTCCAACGGGCGCTGATGGCTGGCATGCCTATTTTGTCCATTCCTTCCATTTGCAACCCTCTACGCCTAACACGGTCGTTGCAACAACCAATTATGGCGGGAAAATCACCGCTTTGGTGGCCAAAGGCACTGTAGCGGGTACCCAATTTCATCCCGAGAAAAGTCAAAAACTCGGCCTTGCTTTGATTGCCAATTTTCTGAGGTGGCGTCCGTGATTTTGTTTCCTGCCATCGATCTCAAAGAAGGCCGTTGCGTCCGTCTCATTCAAGGCGATATGGCGCAAGCCACCGTGTTTAGCGATCACCCTGCCGATCAAGCCGCGAGCTTTGAAGCGCAAGGGTTCGAATGGTTGCATATTGTTGATCTCGACGGTGCGTTTGCCGGCAAGCCTGTGAATGCCGAAGCCGTCCGCGCGATTGTGAAGCGGATCAAGCTGCCTATTCAGTTGGGTGGCGGCATCCGCGATATCCGCACCGTTGAAGGCTGGTTGGAAGCGGGTATTCGCCGCGTGATTATTGGCACGGCGGCGGTTAAAGACCCATCATTCGTGCGCGAGGCAGCGCGTCGGTTTCCGGGTCAAGTCGCCGTTGGCATTGACGCGCGCGATGGCCGTGTTGCGGTCGACGGGTGGGCGAGCCTTTCGGAAATGTCGGCTGAAGAATTGGGCCTGCGTTTTCAGGATGCGGGTGTTGCAGCCATTATTTACACGGATATTTCGCGGGATGGCCTGTTAAAAGGCCTCAATATTGAATCAACGCTTGCTTTAGCGAATGCGCTTACGATCCCCGTTATCGCGTCCGGCGGACTGGCTTCGATTGAGGATATTCAACGGTTGACGCAACCGGATTGTGCCGTGCTTGAAGGCGCGATCAGCGGCCGCGCGCTTTATGATGGTAGGCTTGATCCAACAGAAGCGTTAGCCTTGATCCGTACCAGCAAGGGGAACACCCATGCTTAAGGTCAGGGTTATTCCATGCCTTGATGTGAAAGACGGGCGCGTTGTTAAAGGCGTGCAATTTGTCGATTTGCGCGATGCAGGCGATCCGGTTGAATCAGCCATTGCCTATGATGCAGCAGGCGCCGACGAGCTTTGCTTTTTGGACATTACTGCCAGCCATGAAAACCGCGGCACGCTGATGGATGTGGTGAGCCGCACCGCCGAGGCGTGCTTTATGCCACTCACAGTTGGTGGCGGCGTGCGGACAATCGAAGATATCCGTAATCTACTCCTCGCAGGCGCGGATAAGGTTTCGATTATGACGGCAGCGGTGAATGATCGCGATTTTGTGCGCCGCGCAGCGGAAAAATTCGGCACGCAATGTATTGTGGTGGCGGTCGATGCCAAGAAGGTTTCGAAGAGCGGCGCTCCCGATCGGTGGGAGATATTCACCCATGGGGGCCGCAAGCCAACAGGCATTGATGCCGTCCAATATGCGCAAGAAGTGACCGCTTTGGGTGCGGGCGAAATCCTCCTGACGTCAATGGACCGCGACGGTACCAAAATCGGCTATGACATCGCGCTGACGCGCGCGATTGCCGATGCTGTATCCATTCCGGTGATTGCGTCGGGCGGGGTCGGCTCGCTCGACCATATGGTGGAAGGGATCCGCGACGGCCATGCGAGCGCTGTTTTGGCTGCCTCGATTTTCCATTTTGGTGAACACACGATCCGTGAAGCGAAAGAAAAGCTTCGCGCCAATGGCTTGCCCGTAAGGATCGATTAAATGGCTGATTTTTCGCTGAGCGATCTCGAACGCATTGTGGCTGAACGGGCTAACGCCTCGCCCGATGAATCCTACACCGCAAAGCTCATCGCGCGCGGAATGTCGGTTTCAGCTAAAAAACTCGGCGAGGAAGCGGTTGAGGCCGTGATTGCCGCGGTGACAGGTGATCGTGAGCATTTAATTGCTGAAAGCGCAGATGTTTTTTATCATCTGCTTGTCGTGCTCAAAGCGGCGAATATTCCGCTTGATGAGGTAATGGCGGAACTTAAACGGCGCACCGCGCAAACGGGCTTGGCTGAAAAAGCTGCCCGGCCACAAGCCTGATTTCGGACCTATCGCAGATGAGCGGCATTGGCGATTATCTCAGCTATGAAGCGGAAGCCGATGCGCTGGCTGAGGCTTTATCGCCCTATCGTGTTTTTTCGCGTCAGGAATGGGCGGAATTGCGTGCTGATACGCCGATGACCTTAACGGCCGATGATTTGCAAAAACTGCAATCCTTAAGCGACCCGATTTCACTCGACGAAGTGGTTGCGATTTATCTCCCGCTCACACGTTTGCTTTCGCTTTATGTGGCGGCAACGCAGGGTCTGTTTAAAGCCACGCAGCGCTTCTTGATGGCCGAAGATGGCAAGGTGCCCTATGTTATTGGCCTTGCGGGCTCGGTGAGCGCAGGAAAATCAACAACGGCGCGCGTTTTGAAGGCTCTGCTCTCCCGTTGGCCCAATACGCCGAAGGTGGAGTTGGTAACAACCGACGGATTTCTGCTGCCCAATGCCGAGCTTGAAGCTGAGGGCTTAATGGAGCGCAAAGGCTTTCCGGAAAGCTATGATGGTACGGCCTTGATCCGGTTTTTATCGGATATCAAAGCGGGCAAGCACCATGTTGAAGCGCCCGTTTATTCGCATCTGGTTTATGATGTGGTTAAGGGTGAAAAGATCACGGTTGATCGGCCGGATATTTTGATCGTTGAAGGGCTGAATGTGCTGTTGCCAAATCGGCTGCCCAAATCATCAAAGCCTATTCCGTTCGTCTCCGACTTTTTTGATTTTTCGATCTATCTCGATGCGCCCGAAGATGATCTTGAGCGTTGGTATGTTAACCGCTTCATGCGATTGCGCGATACCGCTTTCAGAGACCCGCGCAGCTTCTTCCGCAAATATTCCGAGCTAAGCGATAGCGATGCCGAGGCGATGGCACGCGATATTTGGCAACGGATCAACCTCACCAATTTGCGTGAAAATATCGAGCCGACGCGTCCCCGCGCCGACCTTATTTTGACCAAAGGCGGGCATCACAGCATCACCGAAGTGGCGCTCAGGAAATTGTAAGCCCGTTTTGCAAAGCGAGTTCTTTGAGGCTGGTTTGCGGCCGAGCGCCCAAATGCTGAATGACTTCGGCTGCTGCCAATGCACCCATGCGCGCGCAATCTTCATGCGAAATGCCGCGCGCTAATCCCAATAAGAAACCTGCGGCAAACAGATCGCCCGCACCGGTCGTATCAACCAGCGTTTCAATCGGGAAAGCGCTGACGGCCTTTGTTTCCTCACGCGTCACAACCAATGAGCCGTGCTCGGAACGGGTGACGACACCGAGCGTGCCTTCTTGCCGCAAAGCCGCCAACGCACTGTCGAAATCCGACGTCGCATAGAGGCTTTTGAGCTCGTGCTCATTGGCAAACAGAATGTCGATGGTTTTATCGCGCAGCAATTCGCGGAATTCGTCGCGGTAGCGATCGACGCAGAAGCTGTCGGATAAAGTGATGGACACTTTATTGCCCGCGCGATGGGCGATGCCTGCCGCTTTCCGAAAGGCTTCTTTCGCATCCGGTGGATCCCAGAGATAGCCTTCGAGATAGGTAATCGAGGAGGCTTCAACGATGGCCTCGTCAATATCGTCGGGGTTCAGCAATTGGCAGGCACCGAGATAGGTATTCATCGTGCGCTCGCCGTCAGGCGTGACGAGAATAAAGCTGCGCGCCGTGGCCGGGCCATCCACCGAACGCGGCGTATCAAAGCGCACGCCGATGGCGCGAATATCATGGGCAAACACATCGCCTACCGCATCCTGGCGAATTTTGCCGATAAAGGCGGCCTTGCCACCAAGCGAAGCGATGCCGACCGTGGTGTTGGCGGCTGAACCGCCGGAAATAATCGTGGCAGGGCCCATCGCGCCATAAAGCCGCTCGGCCTCGGGCTCGTCGATCAGCCGCATCGAGCCTTTATTGAGCTGATTGGCGATGAGGAAATCATCTTCTGTATGGGCCAACACATCGACGATAGCGTTGCCGATGCCTAAAACATCATGGGATTGATTGGCCATTTAACTACTTTCTCTCAATTAGAAACGCGCGCCCGTTTGGCAGTGGGCGAGGCTGCCGTCAAGTGCGGGACCGTTTGCGGGCAGAGTCCAGCGTCTCAAGCAGCGCATCGAGATCGGCCTCGGTGAGGGTGGCGATGTCGCGCGCAAGCCGATTGGCAAGCTCGGTTGCTTTCGGCGGAAGGCCCGCTGTCTCAACCGTAATTTTGGGGTTCGAGACATCGGCTAGACGCTGTAACTCGTCCGCCTCGTCCCAGATGATGTTGAAATAATGAATGACGCGCTGAATGAAACTCCAATTGGGTTTGGAGCGTCGGCCATGTTCGAGCGCAGAAAGATAGGTGGCGGATACGCCTAATTCTTCCGCCATGTCTTTCAAGCGGATACCGCGGTCTTCGCGCAATTGCCGTAAGCGGGCGCCGAAGGGGGTCATGCCGCGCCGCCGCCTCGTTTGCGTCTAATGCGCACATAAAGCGCGCCGGATCCGCCGTGATGTTGGGCTGCAGGCTCAAATCCGATGACATAGGGACGCATATCCGGCATTCGGAGCCAATGCGGGACGGTGCGCCGCAAAACGCCGCGCTCTTCTAACAACCCCTGATCATTGGGGCCCGACGCGCCCTTTCCGGTGACGACCAGAATAACCGCATAGCCCATAGCATGCGCACCGATGATAAAGCGGCGTAGTGCCTCATGCGCTTCGTCTTGCCGTTTACCGTGCAGATCGATCACCGAATCAATCGGTTGCGCACCTCGCGAGAGGCGTTGCCGTAAGCGCCTTTCTAGCGGAGCCAGCGGCGGGATGGCGGGTGGTGGAAGTTTCGCGGTCGGTTTAGGCGCTAGCGCTTCCGCTTTTGGCGGTTTGACAAATTTTGGCGGCGGCGGCGGGACTTTTACATCGGGTATGGGATCAGATGCTGTAATCGGCGCTTCAGTTTTGGGCGTTTTCGACCGAATCGGTTCGATATGGCGTGTGACGTGAGACCAAAGCGATACTTCGTCTGAGGTTAACGTCCTTTTTCGCCGCCCGCTCGACATTTCTCTTCAGCTCCGAGGCAACAAAACGATAAAATCGCCAGGATGACGGATCAACCCCGCCTGGCGCCCTGCCGCCTCGCCCGATCCCATAAAGAGATCGGCCCGTGCAGCACCCAGTATGGCTGATCCCGTATCTTGCGCGATCATCAAACGCGAGAAAGGTACGGTTTGTCCATGCCCATCGGGCAATTCGGCGGAAATGAAAAAGGGTAATCCATAGCTCCATTGCCGCCGATCGACCGCGACGGAGCGTCCAGCGTCCAAACTTGTCGAAGCGGCACCGATGGGGCCTTCGGTCTCGGGCAAATCATCCGAGCGCGAGAAAAAGATATAGGACTGGTTTAATCGCATCAGACGTTCGGCGTGAACGGGGTTGGCGCGCAGCCATGCTTTCAGCGATTCCAAATGAACATCGCTTAGCGCCATATGACCTTCTGCGACAATCACTTTGGCGATTGTCGTATAGGGGTGGCCATTTCGACCCGCATAAGTGAGACGACAGATTTTTCCATCCGGCAGGCGAACACGTGCCGAGCCCTGAATATGGGCGAAAAACAACTCAACCTTGTCGGGCAAATAAAGAAGCTCAAGACCCTGACCATCGAGCGCGCCATCCCAAATCGCGGCGCGATCAAAAAAGGGCTCAAATCCATCTTTTGTCCGTCGAGCAGCGGAATAAGGCTCAAGCGGTGATGGCTCATCTTGCGGGAAGGTAACAAGATCAATCGGTCGAGCGAGAACAGGAATTGAAAATTCGGCGGTTTTTTCAAGAGAGCCTGAAATTTCGGGCTCGTAATATCCCGTTAAAAAGCCGCGGCCTTTATGAGGCTCAACTTTATAGGGCTCAAAATAGGTTTCAAAAAAAGTCCTCGGATCACCTTTTTTTGAAGTATATTCGAGGGCTTTAGCAAAAAGAGGCACCAAACGCGCCTCTTGCCGCCGGGTTGGCCGCAAATGAGGCGTTTGGGCAAGTTCTGCTTTTGCGGTTTTTAAGAAACTAAAAAAGGCATCTTGCAGATCATCTGCCAGCCAATGATCGATCGCCGAAAAGGGAATGGGTTTAAGATCGGCATCGATGAGCTCAGGCAGCATGTATTCAACTCAATGAGCGGCCTCTGTGGCAATCAATTTCCACACGGGATCACGGCTAGTGAGTTCGCGGGCAAAGGTCCAGATGTCTGTGACATCGACAACTTTATCGGCCGCACCATCGGTAATGACACCTGCGGCATCGCGCGTTGCAGTGATCAGTTTTGAAAGAAATTGTACCGTTATCTGAGCCGCATTTCCGCGCAATTGCACGTGATGCAACTCGGCTTTTTCAATGCCGACAAAGGTTGTTTCAACCGTTTCGCCGCGCTTTTCACGATCAGCGATTGCAGCGACAAAACTCTCGAAGACGTCACGCGACAGGAGTTCGCGCAAGGTGTTGCGATCCCCGGATGCGAAAGCCACGACAATGGCTTCATAGGCACCGCGCGCACCGGTAATAAATTGCTTTGCGTCAAAACTACGATCGGCGGCCACAAGCGCATCGAGTGAATCGGCCAAGGGCGTTCCAAGTTCAGCAATGCCTTTCCACCGTGCGGGATCCGCTTCTGGAGCATCTTCAACAACAGGCTCGGAAGCTGCATCGCGCGATGGGACGGGCGAAACGAGTTTAGCAACGGATGCCAAATTTGACGTAGGCGCCTGATCATCACGACCGGGCCGTGTTCCAAGCACGCTGTAAAGGCGCCAGCCTACAAAAACGGCGAGCAATAAAAAGACGATAATGGACAAATCAAAACTATCCTGCATGAAAATCTAACCAGCTCTGTTTGGCGTTATACCAAGACACTCGCTTCTATATGGGATTTTATCATCAAAATCCAAATCGCTCACGCTTGACCTTAGGGCAAAAATCACGTTCAGGTTTACCATACCGCGATCACATGTCGATTTTTATCGTCCTATCGACGCCAATTCTTGGAGCCTTTGATTATGACAGAAGCCGATTCAGCCAACCAAGCCCGTCCCAGCCTTTCGGCGCTCGGGCAATATATCAAGGATCTGTCCTTTGAAAATCCAAATGCGCCAAATTCGCTTGTTCCCCGCGAAAATGGACCGAATATCGCGATTAACGTCAATGTTAACGCAAAACAAATCGGCGAAACCGATTTTGAAGTCGAACTGCTTTTAGAAGGCAAAGCCGGCGAAGCGGAAGATGTCATGTTCCGTTTTGAGCTTATTTATGCCGGTGTTTTCCGTATCCTCAATATTCCTGCTGAGAATATCCAGGGCGTGATCATGATTGAGTGCCCACGTCTTCTTTTCCCATTCGCGCGCCAGATTGTCGCCGATAGCGTCCGCAATGGTGGTTTCCCGCCGCTGCTGATCGATCCGATTGATTTTGCCGGGCTCTATCAGCAGAAAATATCTCAAATGCAAACCGAAACCGTCGGCAACGCCTAAGGTCTGGTTCGCTCAGTCGTCAGAGGCTTCGCGAATATAGTCTTTCCAAATGACGTCGCCACCGAGTGTGGCGACAAAAGCGCTATGGGCCGCAAGCTCGGCCTCTGACAAGCGATTGGGCAATGCCGTTGGTCGCTTCGTCCTTAAACTTGTCCCTTCGTCCAGCCTTTGACGTTCTGACGGCTTCGATTCGATGGTGGCTAGCCCCAAATCAGCCTGTCGACCGCCCGTAAGCTCGATATAAACTTCCGCCAGAATTTCTGAATCGAGCAAAGCGCCATGCTTTGTGCGCTTCGAATTATCGATATTGTAGCGCTGGCACAGCGCATCGAGGCTATTGGGCCCGAAAGGGTGCTTGCGTCGTGCGATTTGTAAGGTATCGATCACCCGTTCTGAATCGATAATCGGACGGTTAACCCTTACCAATTCGGCGTTGATAAAGCCCATATCGAAGGATGCATTATGCGCAACAAGCGCGGCATCGCCGATGAAATCGATGAAATCCTGCGCGATATCGGTGAAAAGCGGCTTATCGGATAAAAATTCAACGGAGAGCCCGTGGACCCGAAAAGCCGCCTCGGGCATGTCGCGTTCGGGATTAAGATAGACATGAAAAGTCTCACCCGTTGGAAGACGATTGAACAATTCAACGCAGCCTATTTCGACGATACGGTCACCGCCTAAGGGATTAAGCCCCGTTGTTTCCGTATCAAAAACGATCTCGCGCATAAATTAGGCTTTTCCTTTAATCGCGATATTAGCCGCGTGTCCGTTTCGTCCAGTAAAGGTCCGAATGGCCGCATCAACCTGTCGGCCAGCATCTTCTACACCATAGCTCGTATCAATGATCAAATGTGCCTGTTTGCGTTTTTCCTGATCTGGAATTTGACGGGCCAAAATGGCTTTAAAATGCTCTTCCGTCATACCGGGGCGTGCAAGGACGCGCGCCTTCTGAACAGAATATTCAGTTGAAACCAGAATAATCGCGTCAACGCGGTCTTGGCCGCTTGTTTCGAGCAACAAAGGAATATCGAGAACAACAAGCGGCAAGGATCGGGCAAGAGCTTCACGCAGGAATGTCCGCTCGGCTTCGCGAACAAGTGGATGAACAATGGCTTCCAGACGTTTGATCGCCTCTGAATTACCTAAAACCATTGCCGATAATCGTTTGCGGTCAACGACACCCTCAACAACACTGCCAGGAAAGGCGGCTTCAACCAAAGGGGCCGCTTTACCCCGATAAAGTGCATGGACCGTCGCATCGGCATCGTAAACCGGCACGCCTTTATCGCGAAAGAGCTGCGACGTCGTAGATTTTCCCATGCCGATGGAGCCCGTCAGGCCCAGCACAAAAGTCATGGGGTTACGCCTCTGATGTGATCTTCGATAAGGCTGCGAAGTTCTTTGGTCACAGTCGGTCTTTGACCAAACCAATGCT
>Ga0208618_1000545_pt1 | contig 16963 bp, 17 predicted proteins | sample CryBogCBE18Jul08_FD_184585 | JGI IMG/M metagenome (GOLD analysis project Ga0208618, IMG submission 184585) | Freshwater microbial communities from Crystal Bog, Wisconsin, USA - CBE18Jul08 (SPAdes) | ecosystem: Environmental > Aquatic > Freshwater > Lake | place: Crystal Bog, Wisconsin, USA...
CTTTAGAAATGTGCCGATTTTGGTCCAGGTTTTTCTTTGGTACTTTGTGCTCCCCAAAATCTACACCCCCATGCAACAATGGCCAGGTTTTTTACTGGTTGTTTTAGCACTTGGGTTTTTCACTTCCTCAAGAATAGCTGAACAGGTTAAAGCCGGCATTAACGCACTTCCCAGAGGACAAAACATGGCTGCTTTAGCGCTTGGGTTGTCTGCGCTTCAGTCTTACCGCTATGTGATACTGCCCATGGCGGTGAGAATTATTTTGCCTCCTCTTACCAGTGAGTCAATGAATTTGCTCAAAAACTCATCGGTCGCTTTTGCTGTCTCGATCCCTGAACTTACGATGTTTGCCATGCAAGCGCAGGAGGAAACCTCCCGCGGTATAGAGATCTATTTGGCAGTGACTGCAATGTACGCAATATCTGCATTTGCTGTGAACCGGATGATGGCTGCACTTGAGTCGCACCTGCAAATCCCAGGAGCTGGAGCCCCGTCCTTGCCAACTATCAGTGGGGGGCACTGATATGGGAGGACTCGATTTAAGCTTTTTTAGTTATGACATCATCAGTAAGTTTGTACTGAAAGGTCTGGTTTTTAGCGTTGAGTTAACCGTCGGCTCAACGATTGGAGGCGTTATATTGGGCACTGTCTTGGCCCTCATGCGTTTGTCGGGACGAAGGGTGCTTAGCTCGGTTGCAGTGGTCTATGTCAACGGTATGCGCTCTATTCCACTGGTGATGGTGATTTTATGGTTCTTCCTTCTTATGCCCACACTGATTGGGCACTCTATAGGTGCTGAGACTTCGGCGTTCATCACCTTTATTGCTTTTGAAGCCGCGTTCTTCTCTGAGATTGTGCGCGCAGGTATTCAGTCTATCTCTAAGGGGCAAGTCTACGCAGCGCAGGCCCTTGGGATGACTTACGCGCAGAACATGCAACTCGTAGTTCTTCCCCAAGCCTTCAGAAATATGCTGCCCGTCTTGCTCACCCAAACCATTGTTTTGTTTCAAGACACTTCCCTAGTTTATGCAATTGGCGCCTATGATTTGCTAAAAGGGTTTGTAACCGCGGGCAAAATTTACGGCAGGCCTGAGGAGGCCTATTTGCTTGCAACTGTTGTGTACTTTGTAATTTGTTTTGCCCTCTCAAGTTTGGTAAAGCGCTTGCAGTCCAAAATCTCGATTATCAGATAAGTGATTTTTTATTAAGGTGTTCAAATGATTGAACTGAAAAATGTTTCCAAATGGTACGGCTCTGTACAAGTACTGAGCCAATGTACAACAACCATTCAAAAGGGCGAAGTGGTGGTGGTCTGCGGCCCATCAGGCTCGGGGAAATCAACACTCATTAAAACCATCAACGCACTGGAGCCCATTCAAGAGGGGGAGATCTTTGTTGAAGGTATCTCAGTTCATGATCCTAAAACCGAACTCCCCAAACTCAGGTCTCGTGTTGGTATGGTGTTTCAGCACTTTGAGCTCTTCCCACACCTGAGCGTGACGGAGAACTTAACACTTGCACAGATCAAGGTGTTGGGACGTTCAAGCGAGGAGGCGCTCGCCCAAGGGCACAGATATTTAGAGAGGGTGGGGCTTACCGCTCACAAAGATAAATTCCCAGGGCAACTCTCGGGCGGTCAACAACAGCGCGTAGCGATTGCTCGCGCTCTTTGCATGGACCCCGTGGTGATGCTCTTTGATGAACCCACCTCTGCACTTGATCCTGAAATGGTGGGTGAGGTGCTGGACGTGATGGTGAGTCTTGCCAAAGACGGCATGACCATGGTTTGCGTCACTCACGAGATGGGATTTGCAAGAAAGGTGAGCGACCGGGTAATTTTCATGGACATTGGGGGCAAGATTTTGGAGGACTGCTCAAGCGATGAGTTCTTCAACCACCCTGAGAACAGAAAAGACAGGACAAAAGAATTCTTAGCAAAAATTCTTCAGCACTAATCTGCATTCAATCACTTTTACAAAATGAATTCACCCAAAGAGATCACCATCACACGCCCAGATGATTGGCACGTTCATTTGAGGGATTCAGACGCGTTGTCCAAAGTCGTTGGGCACACAGCCTTTCAGTTTGCAAGAGCGGTTGTGATGCCCAACCTCAAACCTCCTGTCACCACAACTGAGCAAGCTTTAGCCTATAAAGCAAGAATATTAGCCTCTCTGGCTAAGGTAAAGCTGCCCAGTGGTCTCAAAGGGGTAGGTTTTGCTTTTGAGCCATTAATGACTTTGTACCTGACTGACACCACAACTGCTACAGAGATTGAGAAAGCTAAGAGTGCGGGTATAGTGGCCGTCAAGCTCTATCCAAGCGGGGCCACCACCAACAGTGACTCAGGCGTCACTGATATTCGCAAGACCTACTCTGCACTTGAGGCGATGCAACGCCTTGGGATGCCGCTACTCATCCATGCAGAGGTAACAGACCCCTCAGTTGACTTATTTGACCGAGAAGCTGTTTTTATAGATCGTTATCTGATTCAACTCAGAAAAGATTTTCCTGAGCTCAAAATTGTGATGGAGCACATCACCACAGAGGAAGCAGCTCAATATGTACAGGCAGGGAATCAATATTTGGGCGCAACCATCACCGCCCATCACCTTCTTTACAACCGAAATGCAATATTCACCGGCGGTATCCGACCCCATTACTACTGCCTGCCCGTGCTAAAGCGTGAGAAGCACCGAGTTGCTTTGGTTAAAGCTGCAACGAGTGGCAGTCCTAAATTTTTTCTCGGGACTGATAGCGCCCCTCACGCTGCGCACCTTAAAGAGCATGCCAGTGGTTGCGCAGGATGTTATACGGCTTTTAGTGCGATGGAGCTTTATGCAGAGGCGTTTGACTCAGTTGGAGCGCTTGAGCATTTGGAAGCGTTTGCAAGTTTTAATGGAGCAGATTTTTACGACCTGCCCCGCAACACTGGGCATATCACTTTGAGACGAGAGAGTTGTCAGATGCCAGAGTTCTTGGCTTTTGGTCGTGCCAAGTTGATTCCGCTCAGAGCAGGGGAAGCTTTGCCTTGGCGGTTTGTTAGTTGACACCGTGTCCAAATCATTGAGTGTTTCCTAAAGAGTAGCTCTGTAAAAAATTTATTAGAAAATCAGTTATCAAAAGTAACTTATGATGTTGATTTAGCCTTTCAAGAAATGTAAGTAATGCAGCTAATTCAACTAATAATGCTCTTTTCCAAAACTCAATAGCATCACAAAAGACCCAAAATAGCCTTCAGAAAGGCTCTTTTTTTGAGGCTCGTTAAATTGCCAGTACAGTTTGATTAAAAACTGTATTTTTGTTGTCTACCAGTTCACGAAAAGTTAACACCTCAAACATCACCTTGGAGAGCGTAAACTAGCCAAATCATTTAGGATGTGAAGTGGTAAAGAAATTAATTAATCCCTCGCAGGACTTGAAATTGCATCCCCCACTTGTGGCTCTTTCCTGGGATGCTCCCTGGTTCAAAAACTATAAGAAACTTGGTGAGCAAGTTTTACTTAAAACTCAAACAAACACCTTAGTTGATGCTTTAAACGCTTCCAGGGGTCGCTTGCAACTCGCCTTTGTGCCACAAGCCGATATTGATGGTAATTTCACATACGAGTCATATATCCATAAAAGCTGCAGTATTCCTACAAGAGAGAATGCCCATGATTTTTTTAATGGCCTCAGTTGGATAGAGTTTGCTGCAACTAAAAGTGCAATGCTCTCCCTTCAAGCCAAAGAGCTAACGCAAAATAGTGACGAGCTCTTAAACATCGGTAAAACGGGTAGAGGTCCCTTAAGAGACTCTATGACTGTGTTTGACGAGAACGGAATACTCCTTTGTGCAGACGACCAAATATGGGAAGCACTTCTCGCAAAGGATTGGCAAAGCCTGTTTGTTAAGCACAGGCACTTGTGGAGTGAGGCCAAGGTCTGGCTCTTTGGTCACGCACTGCTTGAGAAACTCCTTAACCCCAGGCTTCCTATAACGGGTCATGTACTGCAGTTAAAAGTGCCCCGTGGGTTAGACACCGTAAACAATGTAGACACCATAGGCACTGATAGCCTTGATGCGTGGTTAAGTAGTCAAGTTCTTGGGATCAACTGGCGTGAAAAGCCTTTCTCTCCTTTGCCTGTTTTAGGGATCCCTGGATGGTGGAGTGAGAACTCTGGGCTAGGCTTTTATGATAATAAATCAGTTTTTAGAGATTAGGCTATTGCCGACTCAGATCGGTTCAAATGAGTGAGGGGAATTTTCATTTCTTTATTGAACTTTAAATTCATTCATTATTCTTGCAAGCCCTTCTGCTACCTTAATTCCGTCAACCCCCGCAGATAAAATACCCCCTGCATATCCCGCGCCCTCTCCTGCAGGATACAAACCCCTTACAGCAGAGTTCTGAAAAGACTCATCTCTGTCAATCCTCAGTGGTGATGATGTTCTGGTCTCAATGCCAGTGAGAACTGCGTCTGGTAGATCAAATCCTTTGATTTGACGACCAAACTCAGGCAGTGCCTCCCTAAGTGCAAATGTTGCGTAACTCGGTAAAGCCTCTGCTAGATCCGTCATCAGCACTCCAGGCTTGTATGAGGGTATAACGGATCCAAGGCTTAGGGACGCACGTCCAAGAACGTAATCCTCAATTCTTTGAGCAGGTGCTTTGTAGTCTGAACCGCCCATCACAAAAGCCTTAGACTCCAATTCACGCTGCAAAACGATTCCTGCAAGTGGGTGAACCTCACCGTTGTTGGAGCTCAGATAGCTAGAACTAGAAGATATTGGTGATTTATATACTTTGTATTGTGAGCCTAGATTTTTCTCAAAAAGCTCTGGACTAGTTGGATAGTCAGAGGGCTCAATTCCCACCACCAGGGCCGCATTGGCGTTGCGCTCATTCCTGGAGTATTGACTCATCCCGTTGGTTACGACTCGCCCGGCCTCTGAGGTAGCAGCAACCACTGTTCCGCCTGGGCACATACAAAAACTGTACACAGCCCGCCCGTTGCTCGCGTGGTGAACGAGCTTGTAGTCCGCTGCCCCCAACAGGGGGTTTCCTGCATGTCTACCCCACCTTGCACGGTCAATTAAACCCTGGGGGTGCTCAACCCTAAACCCAACCGAGAAAGCTTTGGAATGCATACAAACGCCCTGGTTGTAGAGCATAAGAAAGCTATCTCGAGCACTGTGGCCCAACGCCATGATCACATGGTTTGTTTGTACTTCACGAGTCTGGCCAGTTTGTAGATCACGAACAATAAGTCCTTTGACGTGTTTGCTACCCATGGAGGCGCTATTTTCGTTTACAACCAAATCAACAACATGTTGCTGGAAATGCACTTCACCCCCCAGAGTTTCAATTTGCGCGCGTAGATTTTCAACGACCTTAACAAGTTTGAAAGTGCCTATGTGTGGGTGAGCTGCATACAAAATGTCCTCAGGCGCACCCGCTTTGACGAACTCTTCAATGACTTTTCGACCGAGGAATCTTGGGTCTTTGATTTGACTGTAGAGTTTGCCGTCTGAGAAAGTGCCAGCCCCGCCTTCCCCAAATTGAACGTTGCTGTCTTCGTTTAAAACAGACTTACGCCAAAGTCCCCAGGTATCTTTGGTACGTTCACGCACTTTTTTGCCTCGCTCCAAAACGATGGGTCTAAGTCCCATTTGGGCCAATGCAAGTGCAGCAAAAATACCGCATGGCCCGAACCCAACGACAACAGGCCTCAATCCAGCTCGAGCACGCTTGGTAAATTCTAAGTCTGGAGTCAAAGCACATAAAGACTGCTCGTTGCTTTGTAACCCTTCTGGGTTTGAGCTGGCACTCTCACTAATAGGGAGGGGGGCGTGCCAGCGCATATCGGGTGTCTCTTGGATACGAACTGCGCTAAATTTTTCTGCTTTTTTAAAGTTTTTAAAAAAAGTAATAAGTGGCCACTCTTTATTCGTATCTTTTAGTGCAATATCAAGTATGTAGACCACATAGATCTGTGACTTACGTGCATCAAAACTTCGTTTAAAAACTCGCCAATGATCTACAGCGGTCATCTCTATTTGAAGCAGCTCACAAAATACAGGTTCTAAATAAGCGGGCCTTATCCCCAAATCTGGATGCTCGGCAAGTTCTGATGGTGTGACTTCAAGGGGAAGTCTTAGTTCACTGATTCTGATCATTTTGCAACTGGCTCGTGGTGATCGAGCAAAGTGTTAGTTAGATGCCTTATTATTGTCTATTATTCATTAATCTTCAAATGTATTGGACTTAGAGAAGTTGCGCGGGAGATAATACAGATGTGAAGTTCGCTAGGCCGTCGCTGGTGCAAGGGTGGAAACGCCGCACTGGAGGAACGTCCGGACTGCAAAGGACAGCGCAGGAGGTAACGCCTCTCCACCGTGAGGTGAGGATTAGAGCAACAGAGACGAGTCAAAGTCTGGGGTAACTTGGGCTTTGGGTGAAACGGGCAATCTCTGCGCGCAGCAATACCGAATAGGCCAACGTTGATGTGGTCCGCGGAGTTGGCGGGTGGGTAGCATCGAGCCATGTGGGTGACCCATGGCCCAGAGGAATGACGGTCACGCGGGGGAAACTCCGTGCACAGAATCCGGCGTATCGGCGGACTTCACACTTTAATTCACAGTACCTTTTTAAAAGGGTGCGTGAAAATTTCACCTAATAGTACAAGTTCATTAATATAGACATTAATGACGTTTTACTTTTTTGTTATTCTCAATAAAAGCAAGAATACCTTGTGATTAGGTTAAAGAATAGTTTTCTCAAATACATTAATTTCTACAGTTCAACTCGATTAGCAAGTTATAGTCTAAGACACAGCAACACTACTTTTTGACTGCTTTAAGTCAAGGGCATTGATATGCTGACACTTGCAAGGAACGCTCGTATCAGCCTTGTGATGATAGACAATCACTATGCTGGCGAACTCACTGGGAGAATGAATGTGTATATGCCACACATTAGAAGATAGTGCATCTTAGGCGTGGACTGTGATCTTCATGCCCAACGATTTAATGACTTTAGAAACTGTATCGAATCTTGGTTTTGTATTTGGTTTTAGTGCTTTATACAGAGCCTCTCTTGTTATCCCGCTTGCCTTAGCTATTTCAGACATACCCTTTGCACGTGCAATATGTCCAAGGGCAGTTGCTAGCTCAGCATCGTCACCATCTGCTATTACTTGGTTTAAATATTCAGTCATAGCTCTTTTACTTTTAAGGTGATGAGCCATATCAAATTCTGTCAATTCACTCATCTTTATTTTTTTATTTATAGTAGTCATGTGATATTACTCCTCTAATCGTTTGATGATTTGTCGAATATTTTTTATATCAGCTGGTTGAGTTGACTTATCGCCAGCACCAAGCATTAGGATGATCAAATTTTCCTGCTTGAGGAAATACATCCGCCAACCAGCACCAAAGTGTTCTCGCATTTCGTATAAACCGCCACTCAATGATTTAACATCGCCAAGGTTACCCAGTCTTGCTTTATCAAGCCGCCTACTTAACGAATATACGTGGGCAAGTCTTTGATCTGTGAAAGCCAATTTGCAAACTCTTTTATTTAAAGTGCCTTATATATAATCTATTGTATTCGATCGATTACACTTTAGTTATTAATGTCAAAATTTGCAAGTAATTATTGATTGCAGAATTCTTTATGAATGACTCTAAAGCTATACTTCATTTGCTCATTAATCTAGTACAGAGGTCTCATTTCACTTCACTTGCTTTGATAATTTGCTTTTGTGAAAGGGTATCGTCTGTCTTTTACGCTCAGCGGATAACGCCATTTCGGCAACATCCTTTTGTTTCTTGAGCGAGGCCATTCTGGGTTTCTCAGGTGTGATGGGTGCAGCGGCAGTTTGGGATTCAAAATCATAACTTTTCATACTAGTATTTATCCCAATTAATTGAGACCATAATTGTTTTGGTAGTCGTGTTTGACACGACACCATCACGACAATATCTCTACCCTGAACCAATTAACAAACCCACCGTACGGAAGTGCAGGGTGGGCTCTTAAGTGATTAGACTAAAGTCAATGCATTGTTGTGGTTGCTCCATTACTTACCGCTACGATGTGGATGTGAGTGCCACCTTGATCAACAACATATAAGTTGCCACCATCATAGGTGAGTCAAGTTGGATTGTTAAAGTAAGCAGCAGTGCCTGTAGCGTTTACAAAACCAGAAGTTCCACTGGTGTTACCAGCTAGAGTAGTGACTACCCCAGTTAATATTACTATTTTGCGAATTACATTGTTGGCGCTGTCAGCAACATAAACATTTGTGCCGTCAGAAGCTATTCCCAATAAATAATCAAATAGTGCATCTGCACCAGCAGCATCGCTGTAACCAGCATTACAAATACTACCGGCTAATGTAGTTACAACGCCAGTGGACATCATAGTGTGACAGATTGTATGATTTGCAGAGTCTGATACAACCAGAATTGCCGCACCACCCGCAGTTGCTGCTGCAACTCCAAGAGGATAGTTAAATCTTGGTGCAGTTCCTGTTACGTTTGTAACTCCAGTTGTTCCCAAGGTGCCCGCCAAAGGTGGCTAAAACTGCTGTCATGGTCAGACTTAAGTGTTGAAATGATAGATAAGCATTATAAAAGTGAGCTATCTGCGGAGATAAATATAGCAATCTTGCATAGCCATATAAAAAATTAGCGACTGTACTTTTGCAATTTAGATTTATACCTTAATATTTCAGCTAATTCGCCCCGTTTGTTTCAAATGCTCAACATGGGCCAAGAGCGAGCGCATGGCAATTGGCCATATGCTTGAGGGCACGTCGTCGTATGCCTTTTGTACCCAGTCTTGCATCGTACCGCTTAAATTGTTTTGTATGGTTTGGTAAATCTTCTCCTCTCTGGTGAGTCGGTGTTGATGCAAACCTTTTGCAACATCAATTGCACTTCTAGGTCTCGCCCAAAAGTTTCCGATTACATATCCGTGAGCAGGCAATATGAATTCAATCCTCTCATCTCCACAAATTTGGATGAGTTTTTCTAACGAGTTTAGATAATCCCCCATGTGTCCATCGGGTGGATCGACAATAGTCGTACTCCCGTTCAAAATATGGTCCCCGCTAAATAGCAATCCATCTTCCTCTAAAACCAGGCACAAATGATTCGCGGCATGACCAGGCGTGTGTACCACTCTGAGTGTGTGCTGATCTGAGCTAGAGGATCCAGAGGATGCTTTCAGTGTCAATCGCTCAGCGTCGTATAGCTCCCGTTCGGGCTTAAACTCACTATGAGCCCTTGCACTGGGAAGTGAGGGCAGACCTAATATGGGAGGGTTTGAGTTTGACGCGGCTTTGCAAAGGTTTTTTAGCGGCAAGGCTCCAGGTGAGTGATCAGGATGGGAGTGCGTGCAGATGATCATTCGGATATCACCGGCACAGGCTTTGTAAATACGCTGCGTATGTTCGTTATCCAACGGGCCAGGATCAATGACAATGAAGCCGCAATCCGGGGTTCCAACAATATAGCTATTTGTACCTGGCCCGGTCATGATGCTAGGGTTGGGAGCAGTCAGTCGCTGAACGTTCTTTGTCAATTGAACTGGAGCAATTGACTGCCAATCAAGTGAATGCAAAGTAAAAGATGTTCTGCCCTTTGAATTAATCTGCTCCATCTTGCTGTTTTGTTCTGTCTCATGCTGATCATTGATTTCCAAATTTCCAATACCCTGGATCAATGCAAGTTCACCGTAAGCACTGTCTTTTTCAGTAAAAGTCTTGGATTGTTGGCCAAACATCCCTTTGCGGGGTATGCTTTGACTTTGCTCGACTTGATTAAGGGTTGATTCGTGAAAATGAGCAACAGATTGGGGATATAAAAGCTGTGTACGCCTGACCATGTGGGGTTGTCCTAGAATGAACTAAATCAGAAAATATGTGGATGGTTTTTGAACCATTAAAAGTTAGAGCTTAACTGCGAACTGGTGACACATAAAATAAATAAAAAAGAAGGGCACTTTGATGTTAAAGATCACAACAAACGCAAATATTATCAACGATATTTCAAGCACTTTGGGTAAGACCAAACCCCATCTGATTGCACGAATGATCGCTGGTTTTTGTATTCTGCTTTTCTTAGGACTCCAATTTAAAACAAGCGCATTTGCTCAATCTGCTTGGCCCACTCGTAAGCCAATCACTTTGATAGCTGTCTTCCCCGCAGGGGGATCTGTTGATCAGGTTGCAAGAATCATCTCTCAGCCCCTAAGCCAAGAGTTGGGTCAAAATGTGATAGTGGACAATAAAGGTGGTGCCTCAGGCACCATTGGTACAGCTTTTGTAGCGCAGGCACCTGCAGACGGCTACACATTTGCTGTGGTGTTTGACACGCATGGTGTGAATTCCAGTATTTATCCAAACCTCTCCTATGACGCACAAAAGGATTTAACTCCCCTGATTCTTGTGGGGACCTCTCCAATGGTGCTTGCCACCTATTCAGCATCTGAGTACAAGAGCTTTGGGGATGTAATGAACGCGGCTAAAGCCAATAAAAATGTCAGCTACGGCACCATTGGTAACGGCAGTTTAGGCCATTTATCTATGGTGTTGCTTGCAAAAAATGCGCGCGTTGAATGGACTCACATCCCTTACAAGGGCGGAGGCCCGTTGATGACAGATGCTGTCGCAACTCATGTTCCTTTGTCCATGGCGTCAATATTTGTGACTAAACCTCATATCGATGCACAAAGACTTCGTCCGCTTGCAGTGACCTCCAAGCAAAGAAGCCCAGATTTACCGAACGTGCCCACTATTGAGGAACTTGGCTACCCAGGATTTGAGGCTCCCAGCTGGTGGGCGTTTCTTGCACCAGCAAAAACTCCACCCGATATTGTGAAGAAAATGAATGATGCACTAAATAAAGTACTTAAGAATCCAGAGGTTTCAAAGAAACTAGACGCACAAGGTATCGATGTGGTTGGGGGTTCTACAGAGAGTGCAAAAGCTTTTATTGATAAACAAATCACCACCTGGGCGAAGGTGGTTAAAGAGAATAATGTCAGAGTTGAGTGAACTGCGTTGCAGGACTACAGCAGAGCTATACGGTTTCGCTTGTCAGCTACCCGGTCAAGGTGCGTGATTAAGAATACACTTTAGGAAAGCTCAGTCGATAGCCCTTGGTGTTAGCTATTCATGCCCGGCTTCTATTGAATAAACAGGAAATTCATTCCAGAAAAGGATTTCATAACTTTCCTAGCCAGCGGGTAGCCAAGGGGCAAAATGGTCAATGCTCCGGCGTAACCCCGAGCGCGACCAAGAACCTAGCCACCATGTTGTAGGTTGCGATGGCAGTTGTGAGTTCTACGATTTCTTGGGTATTTAAGTGACTCTTTAGTTTGTTAAATACTTCGTCCTCAACTTTGACAGTTAGTGTCATTTGGGCTGCGTATTGGATCACCAAAGACTCGAGTTCTCCTAGACGAGGATCACTCACTTTAGACCCTGGAGCGCTGGCCAAAACATGATTCAAGGCCTCTAACTCAGCATCTGTTCCGCCAGCAGCCAAATAATCTGGTTTGTGGTGATGGTATTCATATGTGGCGCCAGTTAGAACTGCAACCGTACATATCCCAAGTTCACGTAGTTTGCGACTTGTGGTCAGTCCGGTTCTTACGTTTTTCAAATAAACGTTCCATCCCCTAGCAACTGGCTCACTCCAAAGCAGAGCTTTATCTAGATTTAATAGCTCCCCACCTCGGCGCTCAAGTATCGAGTCAACAAGGTCTTTTGGGGTGGGGTGCTGTTCTTGGGACCAATCTGGAATTCTCATAAATGCCTTTTAAATGAATGTTTGTATTGAAAAAATTACTTTGGAAAAACCAATTTCTCGGGTCTCCTGCGTCTAGCAGTATTAAATAGCGAGTAGGTTTGTTTTACGTAATTGGATACTCCGTTGATCGAGGTAATGTATTTTTTAACCTCTGGTGTGATCTCAGACTCAACGAGGCGGATCTCACTGTGAGGGTCTGTTGTCTCAAAGTAGACATAAAACCAAGGATCCCCTCGTTTAATGTTGATTTCACTCTTAATGTCATACCACTCAAATGCCCACATCAACTGTCTGGGCCAAACATCGATTGGAAAACGACCATCCATCAACAAACCCGGCAAGGGGCTTTGGGGGTAGTCCATGAACGGTGGAAACTGGTTGATGTAGACCGGTGCATCAGCCAAAAAAATGTAGGGTGTGATGATCTGAATCATGGGGCGCTCTGGGTGACGCCACTCGTTTGGGGCAGTCATTTGAATCAATTGATTCAAAAAATGGTCCCTTACCGATGAGCGCTCACCGTCCATGTTTTGAATATTGGGACGGCCGTTTGGATCCACAAAAAATCGCAAATGCATATCTATCGGCGCTTTGATTACAAAATACCTACCGTCGTAGTTCAAATCTTGTTGGTCTTTGGGTAAAGTAGCATCGTTTTTTTGGGGGGAGGGGGAGCCAGGGGCAGGTTTTCTGCTGTAAGGCTCGGGATCATCCCAAATCACAGTTGCTGGAAAATCCAGCAACGACCATCCCACCTCAATGCTTGGGTGATCAGGAGTTTCAGGCGGTTTGGATTTGAATAAATTAAAAAGCATGAAACATTATAAGTTTTGGCCGAGTAATTCTTAATGCCTCTTTTTCCAATTTATATCGGATAATTAGGGGATGATCATTCCATTTACAAAAATGCAGGGAGCAGGAAACGACTTTGTTGTCATTGACGAGACAAAGACGAGGTACACCTTGACCCCAGAGCATTACCGGTTTATCGCAAATAGAAATTTCGGTGTCGGAGCTGACCAGATATTAAGTGTTAGACCACCTCCCTATGCAGGGGTAGATTTTGAATATGTGATCCACAACTCAGATGGGGGTGAGGTAGAGCACTGCGGTAACGGAGCGAGATGTTTTGTTCGATTCGTTCAAGAAGCTGGTTTAACTGATAAAAATCCAATTAGAGTGAAGGTCCATACGGGCGAGATTGAGCTCAGAGCTTTACCGGATGGACGCGTTAGAGTTGATATGGGACCACCTGTATTTGAATTAGCTAAAGTACCCTTTGATCCCGCATTCGCCACTCTTGAGGAAACAGTATCTTATGAAGCTTTAAACAATAATTTCAAATCAAAAGAAATAACAGAAATAACAGAACTAACAAAAACAACGGATAGAGCAAATAAAACAGGTGATTGGAGCCCATGGGTTTTGAAGGGCTTGAACGGCTCAAAGGGGTTAGAGGTTCAGTGCCCCCCGCTAAGTGTGCTCTCCATGGGGAACCCTCACGCCGTTTGTGTTGTCCAAAATACAGAGACTGCCCCAGTGCTAGAGCTTGGGCCACTGGTAGAGCACCATCCTGCATTTCCAAACCGTGTTAACGTTGGGTTCATGCAAATATTGAACCGAGCTGAGGTCAATTTGCGAGTGTTTGAGCGTGGGGCAGGTGAGACCTTGGCTTGCGGGACTGGTGCCTGTGCAGCGGTGGTTGCAGGTGTGCGAGCTGGCTTGTTAGACTCCTGCGTAGATGTGCATACTCAAGGGGGTTTGCTCACCATTGAATGGGCAGGTTTTAAAGATTCAACCACCCTAGAGCATGTGTTCATGACTGGGCCAGCAGTTAGTGTTTTTAAAGGCGAGATAAAAATCAATGAGTAATTCAAACATGTCACCCATCACAGAGGACGATATTGCTAATTTTTTAGTCAATACGCCAGACTTCTTTGTGCGTCACGCAGAAACACTTGGCACTATTCGCCTGAGTAGCCCTCACGGGAACAGGGCGGTGAGTTTGCAGGAGCGTCAGGCTGAGCTCATGCGCGAGAAAATAAGAGGGCTTGAGCTCAGACTAATGGAGATGATGCGAAACGGAGGAGATTACTCCTTGATCGCTGAGCACCTGCACAAATGGACATTGAATTTACTTCAGATCAACAAAGCAACCGAAATTCCTGACATGATTGTTAAGCGTTTGGAGATTTGTTTTGATGTCCCGCAAGCTGCAATTAAAGTTTGGGATGTCTCCAAGGCTGCCAAGAAAGAGAGCTTTGCTAAAGGAGTAAGCGAAGAAGCGCAAGCTTTTGCAAGCTCACTTGCACTCCCCTATTGCGGCGTGAATACCGGTTTTGAGGCGGTCGATTGGTTACCAAGACCTTCGGAGGCAAAGTCCTTGGCGCTGATTCCGCTCAGGGCGTTTGAGACGTTTAGTGTCACCTCAATCCACGATAGTCTGAAGGCAACCCCCCCGGCGATCGGACTTTTAGTACTAGCCTCAGATGATGAGCACAGATACCATGCAGGCATGGGGACTGTGTTTTTAGAACAAATTGGAGAGTTAGCAAGCTCTAGTCTTGCTCGATTAAGAGTTTAAAAGCTAAAAGTTGTGGCCAGGCAATTTGAAGATCATTTAATGAATCAATACTTGGACCACGTTCGGTTCGAGAAAAGGCTGGCTGATAGAACCGTTGCTTTGTACATAGAGGATTTGAAAAAACTCTCTTTGCTGTTAAGTGATAGCAAGCTCACCTCGCTTGAAGTCACAAGTGCTGATATCAGGCGTTGGTTGGTCCTTATGAACTCTACGGGGCGCACCCCTAGAGGGATCGCACTCATACTCTCTGGATGGCGCGGCTTTTACAGCTGGCTTGGTAGACAAGGGCATATAAAAATAAATCCAGTCTTAGGTATTAAATCTCCCAAAGTATCTAAACCGCTCCCAAAGGCGTTGAGTGTGGATGATGCAGTTCGCTTGGCCGAATACGGCGGTGAAAAGAATGCTAAAGAAAAGTGTGATGAGAATATTCATACCAATGACCCCTTAGACTCTCATTGGTATGAAGCAAGGGACGCTGCAATTGTTGAGCTTTTGTACGGAAGTGGTCTGAGGGTTGCAGAATTGGTTGGGCTTGATTTAAAACCCTCACATCATCCTGGTCATAAAAATGCTGGTTGGATTGATATAGACGGATCAGAGGCGCATGTTTTAGGAAAAGGCAGTAAAAGAAGATCAGTTCCTGTAGGAGCTAAAACAATAGAGGCTTTGAAGGCTTGGATCCATGTTCGAGATTTAAAACTAAAGACGAGCGATGCGTTTGATTCATCAGAGCATTCAAATGCACTTTTTATAGGGCATAACGCTACCCGACTCACGCCTCAATCGATTTGGCAAAGGCTTAGGAAACGCAGTTTGGATGCGGGTCTTGCTACCCCGGTTCATCCACATATGCTTAGGCATTCATTTGCAAGTCATTTGCTGCAATCAAGCTCGGATTTACGCGGTGTTCAAGAAATGCTTGGGCATGCAAATATTTCAACGACTCAGGTCTACACCAGACTGGATTTTCAGCATCTAGCAAAAGCCTATGATGCAGCGCACCCGCGTGCAACCAAGAAAACTCAGAAAACCAAATCACCTCCAAAAAAGAATTAAAAACTGTGAAAACCATTCGCTTAAAAACCGGTAAAGAACGTGCTGCACTTCGTGGCCATCCCTGGATATTTGATACTGCAATTGCCAGTGGCGGAGGGGACTTTGGTGAGACCGTTCGCGTCGAGAGCCTGGAGGGCGCTTTTCTTGGCTGGGGTGCATTTAGTCCTACCTCCAAAATTCGTGTTCGAATTTGGAGTTTCACAGAAACTGAGCGCATTGATGAAGAGTTTTTTGTGAGAAAGATCCTTGAGAGCGCGCAAGCCAGGTCCTACTTTGACATTCAAAGCGATGGGGTTAGGCTGATTCATGGTGAGGCAGATGGTTTGCCAGGCCTAATCGTTGACCGCTACAAAGACACCGCAGTAGTTCAGTTTTTGAGTGCAGGGGTTGAGCGTTTTAAAGCGGCAATCGTAAAAGGGCTTTTACAAGTCAATGGAGTCCATCGTATTTACGAGAGATCTGACTCTGGGGTCAGGACGCTTGAGGGACTTGAGCCCAAAACGGGATGGTTAAGCCCTACAAATCCAATCCAATCTCGCGTTAGTGAGATGCACTCAGGTCAAATTGACCAAGGCGAAAGCTACGCTGACGCAACTGAGACTCAAATAGTTATTCGTGAACATGACTGGCTCCTTGCACTAGACATTGAGGAGGGACACAAAACGGGGTTTTATTTAGATCAAAGAGATAGCCGTAAACTCTTTCGTGATTACGCCCAAAGGCTTGCATTTAAGAGAGTTCTCAATTGCTATTGCTACACGGGTGGATTTACCGTAGCAGCACTAAAAGGCATGTATGCAAACGCAAAAAATAGGGGTAGTGATTCATTGCCCGAAGACGCTTATGTGCTCTCCATTGACTCCTCTGGCCCCGCGCTTGTTAAAGCCAAAGCACAACTCACACTAAACAGTATCGATACGCATTGTGCAGAGTTCAAAGACGCCGATGTGAATGCGAGTTTGAGGGAGCTGATCAAGGCTGGGGAGAGTTTTGATGCAATTGTTCTGGATCCACCCAAATTCGCTCCCTCCGCTGCCCACGCCGAGCGAGCCGCAAGGGCGTATAAAGACATCAACCGATTGGCTTTCAAGCTTTTAAAGCCCAAAGGGGTTTTGTTTACGTTTAGTTGCTCTGGGGGAGTGTCAGCTGATTTGTTTCATAAAATCGTTGCCTCGGCAGGCACAGACGCAGGTGTTGATGGCTATATCGTCGAGCGTTTAGGCGCCTCCTCGGATCATCCAATGACCATTAATTTCCCAGAGGGCGAATATCTCAAGGGCTTGGTTGTCTTGAAAAAATAATTTAAATCGATTAAAATGCTGAGTTGATTTAAAAACGAATCAACATATTCAGATTAGATATTATTAATTACATTATTAATTTTTAAGAATTATTTAGAATTCATTTCTTAAGGGCTCACGATGTTAATTCCAGCAACCGTACTGACCGGGTTTCTAGGTTCAGGTAAAACTACACTTTTAAAGCGCGTATTAAGCGAAGCTCATGGCCAAAAG
>Ga0208618_1000550_pt1 | contig 16890 bp, 28 predicted proteins | sample CryBogCBE18Jul08_FD_184585 | JGI IMG/M metagenome (GOLD analysis project Ga0208618, IMG submission 184585) | Freshwater microbial communities from Crystal Bog, Wisconsin, USA - CBE18Jul08 (SPAdes) | ecosystem: Environmental > Aquatic > Freshwater > Lake | place: Crystal Bog, Wisconsin, USA...
ATCAATATGTTGGCAACAACTTCTGATATTCAAAATCCACAAGTGGGAACACAGCCAAGTTTCTTCTCACAAATTGTGTTTACATTGAGTATTACAGGTTCTACTTCTGTTGCAGTGCCTACAGGCGGTAAGCTCAACTTTACTGTTCGTTACACACAGGCTGATCCTAACATCGGTAACTCAACAACTTACCCATACGGTAACTTCGACTAATAGCTAGGGGCCTTGCGCCCCTTTCTTTGATTTAATAGGAGTTTTTATGGGTTTGAATCTGTTTAATTTTTTCTCGCCTAATAACCAAACGGCTAGTATGGGGACACAAACCCCCAGCACCGCTTGGCAAGGTATTGACGGGGCCGCTGAGTTTGTAGCGCCCCAGCGTTTGCGTGATGTTGTTGGTAAGTTAAAAGTTAGCCAATCGCAAAATATTTATGATGCCGACTTTGAATACGGCGTACAACCTTTGCGTTGGGAAAACTTTATTCAGAATACATCTGGACAAGCTTACATTGTTCAAAATCCTGGTTTGGGTGGCGTATCAATGAACATTGGAGGAGGTAATACTCCTGGTGATATTACGATTCGTCAAAGCCGTCCTTACCATAGGTATCAACCAGGTAAGACTTTTTACATGGCATCTAACGTTAACTTTGGTAGTTCTGTTACTGGCCAGACCCAACGTGTTGGTATTTTTGATGATTCCAATGGTATTTTCTTTATGCAAACTGGAGCTTCTGGAACTTTAAATCCAGGAGCTATGTATGTAGTTATTCGTTCTGACTCTGGAAGTAATGGCGTAGTTGATCAGATTATTCCTTGCGAGGCATGGAACGGTAATAAGAATATTATCTATGCACTTGATTGGACTAAAGTTCAAATGATATGGATGGAGTATGCTTGGTACGGCGCAGGAGCTCTTCGTTGGGGCGTAGTCCTTAATGGCGAGCCTTGGGTATTGCATCAAGTTGGTAGTGGTAATGGCGTTATTAACGGTGTTGCTCAGGTTAAACCTTGGAGCCGTACTGGTAACTTGCCTGTTCGTTATGAGCAAAGAGATAACGGAAGTAGTACAGCATCATTAATGACTCACTATGGTGTGTCAGTATTGATTGAAGGATCAATTGATAAACAGCGTGGATTTACCTATTCATATGGTAATGATGCTAAAACTCAAAACCGTTCAGTTCCTGCATCTTCTGTTCGCTATCCTGCAATGTCATTTAGGATGAGAGCTGTTGGTTCTGATATTTTTGATCAAAGCAATGCGGCGGCTACAGGTGGATCACCTACGACTTTAACTATTAGCGCGGCTACTCCTTCTATATCTTCTGTAGTAGGACAGCCAAACAGTGGTCAGGCTTTGGTTACATTTGGTTCTGCTCATGGTTATGCTGTAACAAATACAGCTAATGCTAATAGCCCAGCTCAGTACATTACTCTTAGTTCATTTACTGAAGTAGGTACTGTTGCAACTGGAAACTACGCATTCTCTGGAACAACTTTAACAGTTACAACTGCTGTAGCTACTGGAGCTCTTCAAATTGGACAAGTATTGTCAGGAACTGGTGTTACAGGTTCTCCAACCATTGTTGCTCAATTGACTGCTACAAGTTCTGCTGTGGGTTCACAAGCTTTTGCAAGCGGTGGCGCAGTTGGATCAAGTGTTGTTGTATTGGCGGCTGGTACATCGTTTGCAGTAGGCCAGTTGTTTGCGGGTACAGGCGTACCAACAGCAACGTACATTACTGCGGTTAATGGCGCTACCATTACGATTAATAAGGCATTTACAGCTCAAGCATCTGGCACATATAACTCATATGCACCTGGTGGACTGGGTACTTATCAAGTTAGTTCTGCACAAACTACTGGTACTGGCACTTTGACCGCCACAACCACATATGCCGCTCAGACTTGGTTAATTCAGCAAGTGCCATCTACAACCACAATGGTCCTCCCAATTCAATTGTTGACAGGTGTAACAGCCACAACAAATCCAACTGGAACATATTGGGGTGCAAATCAGTGGGTTGGTAAGTTTGTTTATTACCAGGCCAGTTTGCCATCTATCAGCGCCATTTCAAATCCTGCATCTGGAACTGTAGCTGGTATTACAAACTACACATCTACAATTACATTTAGCTCTGTTCATAATTTGAAACAGGGTGATGTAATTATTATTAGCGGATCAACTCCTGCTTACATGAATGGTATTTACTCTGTAACAATACCAACTACAAACCCAACTACTACGGTTGTGGTTAGCTGGGGTTATTTTGCTTCTGCTCCTGCAAACTATTCTTCTGGAGCTAGTGCAGTTAGCCCATACACAGGCCGTATTACATCTAATACAACCAGTGCAATAACATTTGGAGATGTTGTTACGGGTTTACCATTAGCAAACGGACCATCATCTGGAAATAGCTATCAAATTGGTTTGATTGATCGCGGTCAATTATTGCCTGCAACATTGTTATTAAATTCATCTGCAACTTGTTTGGTTGAGTTAATTTCAAGTACGCCTACTAACCAATTGTCTTTAAGTCAAGCAAACTTTGTTGCACTTAACACATTGGGTTCATATAACTCATTTGCTGAGCAAGATTTAAGTGCTACCACTTTGGCTGGAGGTGAGGTTGTGTATGCATTCTCAACTCCTCCTAACGGTTTGCAACAGCTTGATTTAAGCAACTTCTTCCCAGTGCTTACCAACATTAAAGGTAACGTAGCCGACATTTTGACGGTTGCTGTAACTTCTTCTGCTGGTGCTACTGTTCAGATTAACGTTGTTGCACAAGAGGCGATGGCTTAATGTCTACTCCAGCATGGCAACGCAAAGAGGGTAAAAACCCAAATGGCGGCTTAAATGCTAAAGGTAGAGCTTCTGCCAAAAAAGAAGGGCATGATCTAAAGCCTCCTCAACCAGAGGGTGGCTCTAGGAAAAAATCATTTTGTGCCAGAATGGAAGGTATGAAGAAAAAGTTAACTTCCGAAAAGACAGCGCATGATCCTAATAGCCGCATCAATAAAAGCTTAAGGGTTTGGAAATGTGCTGATGGATGTGCAATTCGTGGTCTTACAAAAGGCACAATGAGGTAAATATGGCAGATATAGAATTAACAGAGCGTGAACAAGCTATAGCCAAAGAAGCGGCAAAAATTGCTATTGAAGAATTGGCTGGTGAGTTTTACAAACAAGTAGGTAAGACTGTTATCAACAAGATTCTTATTTGGATTGGAGCAATTGTGGTTGGATTTGCATTTGGGAAAGGTTGGATTGTAAAATTCTAATATGCCAAGTAAATCAAAAGCACAACATAATTTCATGGAGGCGGTGGCCCACAATCCAGCGTTCGCCAAGAAAGTGGGAGTCCCGCGTAGTGTGGGGCAGGAGTTCAGTAAAGCGGACACAGGCCGCACATTTAAAAGAGGTGGAGAAATGAAAGATCACGAAGCTCACGGGCATCATATGAAAATGGCTCATCATCATTTGCAAATGGCGATGAAACACGGCGGTCACGTCAAAAAAATGGCATCTGGTGGATCAACTACTGGTATGCATGGTATTGAAGAGAAAAAAGGCATGACTACAGCCAAGATGAGCAAAGTTACTGAGGGCGGTAGAAAACCACATGGCGAGCACTCTGTTGAGAAAAAAGGCGCTACAAAAGCTATGATGCCTAAGATGAAGGGCAACACAGTTGGCGATGGACCTTTGTATAACGTTAAAGGCCCAGCTATGAAGCGTGGCGGTAAAACTCATCACAAGAAATAAGGACTAAAAATGTCACATCATCCAGAGCACCACAAGCACATCCATCCTGCTGGTCATGAGCATCATCATGAACACAAGCACGCAGTTCACCATTTAAAAGAGCATGAGGAAGGTGGACATAAACACCATCATCATCATTATGGTGAGCACGCCGCTGGACATACTAAGCATCATGAAACTGTAGAGCACTTGCATAAGCATCAAGCTTATAAGCATGGTGGTCATGTACATCACAAAGGATAAATCATGCCAATGCCACAAATGACTATACGTCCTCCTATGGCTGGAAAGATGCCTGTTAGACCAGGAATGGCGGCGGCTCGTCCAGGAGGTATGATGAAAAAAGGTGGTATGGCTCATCGCTGTCACGAACGTGCTGATGGTTGCGCTGAAAAAGGGCACACCAAAGGCAAAATTGTGATGTGTGGTGGCGGTCACGTCAAAGGATAAATCATGGCTACAAAAGATGCTGGAGCTGGTAGAGGCTTTGTAAATCCTCAACGCACTGACGAATCAGATGCAGATTATGTTTCACCTAAAGATCGTTACGATATGGAAAAACAACGTAACGAACAAAAAACCCAAGAGAAGACCAATACTGCCGCACAAGAGGCTAGTAAAAACATGAAAAAGGGTGGCAAGGTTAAGCATAAAATGTCTAAGGGCGGTGCATCACACCGTGCAGACGGTTGCATTGAACGCGGCCATACCAAAGGACATATGCGATGATTTCAAGCCGTGGCATGGGTGATATTAATCCTTCAAAAGTGCCTGGCAAGAAGAAGGGTGGAGAAGTTTGGGATAAGCCTCGTCCAAAAGGACTTGGCAAACCCAAGAAGTTATCTTCTTCCAAAAAAGCAAAGGCTAAAGCAATGGCAAAGGCCGCTGGTAGACCTTATCCAAATCTAGTTGACAATATGAGGGCCGCAAAATGAGTTTATTAAATATTATTGAAAAAAAAGCTGAATACTTGCTTAGCGAGCTTAAAGTTCGTGCAATACAACAGCAAAGAGATCATGGCCATATTGCAGATGATCTTCAAGAGATTATTGACGGTTTAGAAAATTATGTTGTAGCACCTGTTAACAATGTTATTTTTGAGCCTGTAATTGAAGTTGTAGAAGAAGTGCAACTTGTTGCACCCACTCCTGTTGCTGTAACATTAACTTGTGTAGCTCCTAAATAATGGCTACTACTTCTGGTTCTTCCGCGTTTAATCTTCAGTTAACTGATGTTATAGAGGAGGCTTATGAGCGCGTTGGAGTTGAAGTAAGAAGCGGTTATGACGTAAGGACTGCTAGGCGTTCTCTTAATTTATTGTTTACAGACTGGGCCAATCGTGGTCTTAATATGTGGACATTTGAGCAGGACTATATACCGCTTGTTCAAGGTCAGCCAACATACGCATTGCCCGATGACACAGTAGATATTATTGAAAACGTCATTAGAACTAATGCAAATGTGGCCAGTAACCAGGCCGATTTAACAATTACGCGTATTAGTATTGATACTTATGCTACCTTGCCTAACAAGTTAAACCAAGGAAGACCTATTCAGGTTTGGATTCAGCGTTTAACGGCTAATAATCAACCTACAAGTAATGCAATTTCGGCCGCTATTGGTACGACAGATACCACTATAGCTGTAAATTCTCTTATTGGTTTACCAAATGCAGGTTGGATTACGTTAGATTCCGAGTTAATTGGGTATAACGAAGTGCAACCAGCCGCAAATGGCAACCCGCCTTACCTATTAAACTGCACTAGAGGCCAGCAAAATACAACTGCGGCATCTCATGCTTTAGGTGCTCCTATCATTTTGTCTCAAAAGAACAGTATTACTGTATGGCCAACGCCTGATTCAGCCGCAAGTTACCAGTTTGTGTACTGGAGACTACGCAGAATGCAAGATGTTGGTAATGGAGTCAACATAATGGACGTGCCATTCAGGTTTGTAAACTGTATGGTGTCTGGTTTGGCTTATTATTTATGTTTAAAAGTACCAGATGGGCTAAATAGACTACAAATACTTAAGCAACAGTATGATGAATCTTGGGATTTGGCTTCAACAGAGGACAGAGAGAAGGCTTCTTTGAGATTTGTGCCGCAGAGAATGTATATTGGTGGTGGAACCTAATGGGAAACAGGTTTTCTTCTGGTAAAAACTCGATTGCAGAGTGTGATCGGTGTGGTTTTCGCTATAAGTTGTTTGATCTTAAAAAAGAGATCATTAAAACCAAGACGTATGACTTAAAAGTGTGTCCAACTTGTTGGGACCCAGACCAGCCGCAGTTGCAACTTGGTATGTACCCAGTAGATGATCCACAAGGCGTGCGTGATCCAAGGCCAGACATTAGTTATTATCAATCTGGTACAACTGGATTGCATACTTGTCGGTCAAACGGTACAAATATTACGCAAGATGGGTATCCTAGCGAAGGTAGCAGGGTATTTCAGTGGGGTTGGAATCCAGTTGGGGGAGCAAGTTCTTTTGATGTTGCTCTTACACAGAATTACTTGCAACTCAACGTGCAAGTTGGTACAGTAACCATAGTAACAACGTAGGAGAAATCATGAAACATGACGATATTCAAGAAGATAAAAAGCTGATCAAAAAGGCTTTTGGTATGCATGATAAACAAGAGCATACTGGTAAGCATACAGACTTATCCAAACTCAAAAAGGGCGGTAAAACTGTTAAAAAGATGGCAAAAGGCGGTGTAACTGGCCAATCTATGAAAGCAATGGGTCGTAATATGGCTCGTGCAATGAACCAGAAGAGTTCTGGTCGCGGAGGTTAATATGAAGACAATGGTTAAACCAACCAAAAAGAATAGCCCATCTATTCACAGGGCAAAAGATGTTCACAATGGTAACGCTGATGAATATGCTCGTCCTCACACAATGAGCGGCAAGAACATTAGTCCCAAGACTGATTCTTTTGTTCATACAGACCCTAATACGCTTAATGCGAAACAGCAAGGCCGTTTGACAGGTACATTGCGCGTTAGCATGGGTGATCCTGGTGCTAATGATGTTAAGACTGATGGTATTAAGATGCGTGGAGCTGGAGCGGCTGAGCGTGGATTTATGTCCAGAGGCCCAATGGCATGAGTTTAGATTACTCTCAACTTTCTCAGTCAATACAGGACTATCTACAGAACTACGAAACCACTTTCGTAGCGGATATTCCTACGTTTGTTGAGCAAGCTGAGCAAAGAATCTATAACACGGTTCAATTTCCATCTTTGCGTAAGAATGTTACGGGCGTTTTGACGGCTTATAACCCGTATTTAGCTTGCCCTACAGACTTTCTTGCGCCGTATTCTTTAGCTGTTTATACGACTGCATCTGCTACTGCAACTGGCACTGCTGGTACATATACGATCACTACATCAGGAACTGTTACAGGTAACATCCAGATTGGCCAATATGTGACTGGAACAGGTATAGGTTCTAGTGCTTATGTCACATCGGTATCTGGAACTACGGTTTATTTATCTGTGGTTAATGCTAACAATGTTAGCGGCACAATTAATTTCCAAGGGCAGTATAACTACTTGCTTAATAAAGATGTTAACTATATGCGTGAGGCATTTCCATTGCCTAATTATTACGCTACGCCAGGATATTACGCGCTTTTTGGGCCGTCTGTGGTAAGTTCAGCGCTTACAAATAATCTATCATTTATTATTGGTCCTACGCCTGATATTGGGTATAGTGCAGAGATGCATTATTACTATTATCCTGTTTCTATTGTGCAATCTGCTGTTAATGTAACTAGCATTTACACGGCTGGATCGGGATATACAAATGGTACATATTACAACACAGCTTTAACAGGCGGTACTGGAAGTGGTGCAAAGGCTGATATTGTTGTATCTGGAGGGGCTGTAACATCGGTCACAATGAGTACAAATGGGTCTTATTTTGCTGTAAATGACTTGTTATCAGCATCTATTCCAGGTGGTACAGGATTCCAATTGCAAGTTAGTTCGGTAAATAACCCAACGGGAACAAGCTGGCTGGGTCAGAATTTTGATTCTGTTTTACTATATGGTTCACTTGTAGAGGCATATACGTTTATCAAGGGAGAGCCTGATTTGATAGCTCTTTACGATAAAAAGTACAACGAAGCATTGGCAATTGCAAAACGTCTTGGAGATGGTATGGAGCGTCAAGATGCATACAGATCGGGACAATATAGACAGGCGGTTACATAATGGCTTTTCAACAAGGTGCAACAACCAGTTTCAAAGTCCAGCTTTCTCAAGGCTTGCACAACTTTGGCCCTACAAGTCCAAATACTTTTTACATTGCTTTATTTAATGGATCGGCAACGCTTGGGCCATCAACAACGCAGTATGTATCTGGTTTGACGGGTGAAGTAGTTGGAACTGGGTATACGGCTGGTGGTCAGGCGCTGACAATTAGTACAACGCCAACATCTGGATCAATAGGCGGTACGGTAGGATATTGGTCTTTCAGTAATGCTATTTGGAGCCCTGCCGCCTTTACTGTTAGAGGCGCATTGATTTACAATGCAAGTCAAAATAACGCTTCTGTTTGTGTATTGGATTTTGGTAGTGATAAGACTTGTTCTAACTCATTTACTGTTCAATTTCCAGTTGCGGGAACAACAACAGCCATTTTAAGGATTGCATAATGTTAATCACAACTACCAAAGGCGAGATGGATGATTCATTGCTTGAGCATAAATCTGGCAGTGTAGATAACGATGTTGAATATACAACTTGGGATGAGTATTACTTAAACGGTGAGCTTGTGCATCGTTCTGCCCATGTTACTCTTAAGAAAACACCTTTTACCGATTTGATCGGTGCAACTTTAGGATAAATCATGGCAAATCAGCAATCAATGTGTACTTCTTTTTTAGGTGAGTTATTAAGTTCAACTCATAACTTTAGTTCTGCTAATCCTGCGCATACGGCTAACACGGCTGATACGTTTAAGGCGGCTTTATATGTTACGACTGCTACGTTGAATGCGTCTACTACTGCATACTCTGCTACCAATGAAGTATCTGGTACGGGGTATTCAGCGGGTGGGGTGACAGTAACAAATGCAAATAATCCAACATCTACAAACTCATCTACCACGGCGGGAGTAGGGTATTGGACACCATCTGCGAGTATTGTTTACAGTACGGTAACGCTTACTACTGCGTTTGATACGATGCTTCTTTATAACTCATCACAGAGCAACAAGGCGGTAGCGGTATACACGTTTGGTTCACAGACCATTACGGCTGGAAACTTTACATTAACAATGCCATCTAACACGACTACAACTGCATTAGTTCGTTTGTCTACAACTTAAGGGTAGTGTATGGCTCTGCAAGTAGCTGATAGAGTCCAAGTTACCAGTGTATCGTATACGACAAGTAGTTTTACGCTTGGGTCTGCGCTTACTGGTTTCCAAAGTTTTACTGCTTTAACCAGCGGTAATACGACCTATTACGCCGCAACAGATACAGTTGGTAACTGGGAAGTAGGTTATGGTACATACACATCTGCTACACCAGCTCTTTCTAGAACAACAATATTATCTTCAAGTAACTCAGGTTCTGTAGTAACCTTTAGTGGTACGGTTAATATATTCATTACTTACCCCGCCGAAAAAGCTGTTATTCAAGATGTAAACGGAAATATATCCGGGAATAGTTTTACGCCAGGTTGGACAAGTACAACAACTGCCGCAGGAACAACAACACTTACTGTTGCCAGTAGTTATTATCAAAGATTTGTAGGTTCTACAACACAAACTATAGTTTTACCTGCGGCTAATACTGTAGCACTTGGTCAGGGTTACATTATTGATAATGACTCTACAGGTAATGTAACTCTACAAGATGGATCTTTAACAACAATAACGACAATAGTTCCCGGAATGGCTGGGTTTATATTCTGCGAAAGCAATAGTTCAGTTGCAGGAAGTTGGTCAGGTTATCAGTTTGTACCCGGTGCTGGGGTTAGTGGCGCTGTAACATGGGGAACTGCCGGTTTAGTAATGGGTGGTTCTGGAATTGATAACGCTGTTATTGGTGCAAATACCGCCAATACAGGTACGTTTACTACTATTACAGGACAGACTGAGACTTTAAAAGGTACTGGTTCTAATTTATTAACTTATTCTCAATTAATAGGTGGAACTAATTGGTCTACAGTTGGAACAGCAACAGTAACTACAAATAGCTCTGCGACTACAGATCCACTAGGTGGTAACACATCTACATTAGTTACAAATGCAACAGATTTGTTGTATAACGGAAATTGCGTATACAGACCAACAATAACAATTGTATCTGGAACAACATATACTCTTTCTTGTTATGTAAAATTTGGAACTGCTACTACTTGTGGAATTGCAACAAGGGATAATAGTACTGGTTCAAGTTTTTCAGGTACAACAACTACTGCAACTGGATGGACAAGGTTAAGTGTATCAATAACTACTGGCGCTTCAACTACTGCCATTTCTATGGAAATAGGCGGTGCTAATGGTACTTTTTATGCTTGGGGCGCACAAGTTGAAATTGGTTCTGTTACAAACACCTACGTCCCCACAACAACCACAGCAGTCTACGGAACACCTACACTTTCATTTAGCGGTGTATCAACAATAGGTTTACAGAACGATGGTGCTTTATTTGTACAACCCGCAGGAACAGGAGCATTACAAGCACAACAGACTACATCTACTGCTACAGGTGGTAATGCTAGGGGTGCTAATGCGGTTGATTGGCAGACTAGTAGAACTGCTGCAACTATGGTTGCATCTGCTCAAGCGGTGATAGCTGGTGGTCAAAATAACACAGCTAGTGGTACTGCATCTTCTGCGCTTGGTGGATATACAAATTTAGTAAACGCTAACTATGCGACTGCTGTAGGTGGTTCTTACGGAACAACTAGAGGTGTTATTGGTTTGGTTTCAATACCAGCATCAAATCAACCTTTAAACGTAACGACTGCTGGTTCAACTCAATCTTCAATGCTGGTCATCGGAGTACAAACAACAAATGCAACAGCAACTGCATTAAAGAGTAATACTTCTGCAGCAAGTGCTACAAATCAACTTGTATTGCCAAACGGACAAACAAGTACAGTTTCTGTATATACATTTAGAGTTTTAGTATCTGCACACAATACTGGGACAACAGATGCTGCGGGTTGGGAAATTAAAGGGGTAATTTCAAGAGGTGCTACAGCTGCCAATACTGCTCTTGTTGGAACTCCAAGCGTAGCTTTATTGGGGGCAACAACTGGTGCTATTACCGCAGGATGGGGAACAGTATCAAACGTAGCGACAGTAGCAGATACGACTAATGGAGCTTTACAAATACAAGTCACAGGCGCAGCAAGCACTACAATAAATTGGTCAGCAACAATAGAAACTAACGAATTGGGTTACTAAAATGGCATTACAACTTAACCTAGAAAACACGCAATTTGGTCTACCAGCTCCACAGGCTTATGCTCGAATTACAAATTATTATGGCAATAAAGATGTGTTAGAAGTAAGAGTGCAAATTTATTTCAATCAAGCGGCTAGAGAATCTGAGATGCAAGTTTTGGCAGAGAATTGTCACAATATTTCTTTAAATGAAATTGAGGGCAAAGGAGATTTACTCCCTGCAATCTATGGTGTGCTTAAAACAATGTCTCAATACCAAGGCGCAACGGACGTTTAATCATGGCTATTAACCAAGACAACGTAGCAGACAAACTTATCCCCACAACTGGGGCATTAAGTGTACAGGGGTTAGTTCTTAACTCTACGACTCTTACTACGTCTGTGGTTATTCCAACTGGTTATTCAGCAAGTAGTGTGGGTCCGATAACTTTGAGTAATGGTGTTTCAGTAACAGTGCCAAGTGGGTCACGGTGGTTGGTGTTCTAAATGTTTGGGTACGCCGCCTTTGCCCAGTCTCCTTTTGCAACTTTAGGCACGCCCGTTGTTTATGTAGCTCTTACAGGAGTTAACGCATCTGGTCAGACGGGGACGGTATCTCCTAGTTCAACAATAGCTTTAACAGGTGTTAATGCGGCGGGATTAACGGGCACTTTAACCAGAGATGCATCGTTTGGTTTATCTGGGGTAAATGCGGCGGGCTTTACAGGAACGATCAGCCCCAATACCACAATAGCAATAACAAGCGTATCAGCATCTGGATTTGTTGGTAATACAACAGCCAATATTACGGTTTCAATTACAGGCGTTATTGCATCTGGTTTAACAGGTATGGTATCTTCGGTGCAACAAGTTGCACTTAGTGGGGTTTTAGCATCTGGATTTACAGGCACGGTATCGCCCAACGGAACGGTCAATTTAAGCGGCGTATTCTCTAAGGGACTTACGGGTACAGTTACTCCGAGCACAAGTGAGGGGGAGACAGGAGACTCTGCAACTGGTAATGTTGGAACTGTAGTACCAAATTTAGTAATTACGCTAACAGGAATAAGTGCCAGTGGTTTGGTTGGGTCTATACAGCCAGGTAAGTCAAAGGCTATTTCTGGAGTGAGTGCGGCGGGATCAGTTGGTACAGTAGCTCATTCTACGACTTTAACTTTAGTGGGCGTACAGGCGGCTGGGGCTTTAGGCGCATTAGGTTTTACATATTGGAGTGTAATTAATGACAACCAAACTCCGTTGTGGCAGAATATAGGGGATAATCAAACGCCCAATTGGACGCAAGTTAATGACAGTCAAACTCCTACATGGCAAAATGTGGGAACTTCTCAAACACCTAATTGGACGCAAATTGATGACAGCCAAGCGCCAAATTGGACTAAGATTACATCATAGGGGTTATAAATGTCCGTAACGTATTCAACAAATTTACAGCTTGTAGAGCCCGTTGTTGGCTCCGAGTCTGGTACTTGGGGTTACGACATTAACTATGGAACTACCGATTATATTGACATAGCCATAGCTGGAACTAACAATATTACTACAGATGCGGACATTACGCTTACCCAGACGGTTGGTAATAGCTCAGGAAATAACATTGTTAGCACAACGGCGCAGTATGCTCAATTACTCTGCACTGGCGCGCGTACTGCCAATAGGAATATAAACGTACCCAATGCGAGTAAGATGTATGTGGTTAACAACTCCACAACTGGCGGGTATAGCATTACAGTTAGAGGTGTAACAGGACCAACGACTGGGGTAACGATAGCTAATGGAGAACAATGCGTCATATTTTGGAGCACTGTAGCTGTTGATTTTATTAAGATTACTTCAACTGTTATTAATAATTTAACGGGTATTTTGGCGGTTAGTAATGGTGGAACTGGTATTTCATCTTTTGGTACTGGTGTTGCTACGGCATTAGGACAGAATGTAACTGGTTCTGGAGGTATTGTTTTAGCAACAAATCCTGTATTTGCTGGGACAGGGGCGGTTACATTGCCTTCTGGAACGACCGCACAAGAGCCTGCTAGTCCGATAGAAGGGATGATCAGATACAACTCTACTACGAAGCAATTTGAGGGCTATAGCGAGGTTGCAAGCGTACCAGGGTGGTATTCTGTAGGTGGATCAAGTATAAGCAATGACACGGCATCCACGACCGCTTATTACCCGTTATTTGCTCATGCAACAAGTGGCACTGCACAGGTTGTTTACACATCTAATACGCAGTACACATTTAAACCTAGCACGGGCGAATTAACATCACCAGTCCATATTTCATCAAACGGCTTTATGATTAATGGTACAACCGTATCTACAAGCTATACGATAGCGTCAGGCAACAACGCATTCTCAATCGGTCCAGTTACAGTGAATACGGGTGTATCAGTAACAGTCAGCTCAGGTCAGCGCTGGGTAGTTGTGTAATATAAAGGATTAATATGAGTTCAATTGCATCAGGAACAACGACAACGACAGGCTTAATATATACGTCTGATACAACAGGTAATTTAGTTTTACAGACTAATGGCACGACTACTGCGGTAACAATAGATACAAACCAAAACGTGGGTATTGGTACTTCAAGCCCGTCTACTTATGGCACAGGCATAACTGTTTATTCAACCACGGGGGGACTTAACCTAACTGATGGAACAGGTAAAAACGGAGTTACTGCTCAAGGAAATACTTTATTTCTTAGAGCCGATACCGCAGGGACAAGCGGTGATATGCGTTTTTACGTCAACGGAAACACAGAACGCGCCCGTATCGACTCCAGCGGTAACTTGCTGGTGGGGACTACAACAGCTAAAGGAATAGCATCAATCTACACATCTTCTACTTCACCAACCAATAGTGAAATATTAGATTTAAATTCTGCATCGTCAACTGCAAACGTAGTTGTTGTTTATTCTCGGATGGGGATTGCTGGATCAACAAGTAATTATCATTTTATTGGTCAAGCAAATGGAGCAGATAAAGTATACATATATGGCAATGGAAATATTGTTAACAGTAACAATAGCTATGGAACTTTATCAGATGCCAAATTAAAAACTAATGTTGTGTCTGCTCAATCACAATGGAATGACGTAAAAGCACTTGGTCAGACAATGAAGAAATTTAATCTTCTTTCAGACCCAACAGGACCGCTTCAACTTGGATGGGTTGCTCAAGATGTACAAAACATTTCAGCAGGATTAGTTTTTACAACTCCAGACAAAGATGAAGAAGGTAATTTAACAGGAACAACAACTCTTGGAGTTAATACTTCTGTTGCTCAACTAAAAGCATTTAAAGCTCTTAGCGAAGCATTGGTAAGAATTGAAGCTCTAGAAGCAAAGGTAGGATAACATGGCATCAACGATAAAAAGTGATAACGGGGTTTCCTCTGGAGTTACAGGCATAGTACAAACTGCTGACTCTACTGGACAACTGGCTTTACAAACAACTACTTCAGGTGGTACGGCTACTACTGCAATAACGATAGATAACTCACAAAACGTGGGTGTGGGAGTTACAAGTCCTTTGGGAAGAATTGGTGTAAAAGGAAGTGGCACTTACGCTTCTGCTTACAACTCCAATGAATTTCAAATTTTTGATCCATCTGGATTGAATAATGCTAATTATGGTTTTTATATTAACCAGACATACGCAGGAAATACATCTGCAGGGGCAGTATTTACTATTGGTGTCGGAAATTCAAACAATCACCTATATAGTATTGCATTTGCAACAAATAATACAGAAGCCGCTCGTATAGATACTAGTGGTAATTTCTTAATTGGAGAAACATCAACAGGATATCAAAGTGCAAATGGTTGTTACTATAGTCCTTCTAACGGATATTGGATTAACAATCACTTAACAGGAACATCTTCAGGCGTTAGGTATCAAGGATTTGGATACGGAATAGCTGAAGTTGGTTCTATTACTCAATCAGGCACAACCGCAGTTCTTTACAACACCACATCTGATTACAGACTTAAAAACAACCCTGTTCCTGTTACTGGAGCTAAAGATTTTGTAATGGCATTACAACCAAAGACTTGGGATTGGTGGGATGGTTCTGGAAAAGGTGTAGGATTTATTGCACATGAGTTTATGGAAGTTGCTAAATATTCTGGTCATGGTGAAAAAGATGCAATAGATGCCGATGGAAAACCTGTGTATCAATCTATTCAACCATCAAGCTCAGAAGTAATGGCTAACTTGGTTGCTTACATCCAAGAACTATCAGCAGAAGTAACGGCTCTTAAAGCCAAAATTGGAGTTTAATATGACAACAGTTATTGGGGGATCATCCCCATCAATTACGTTTAGTGACTCAACAACACAGTCTACTGCGGCTTTGCCTTTGACGGGCGGTACTCTTACGGGAGCGTTAACACCTTCTACTACTGCGGGAATAGTTGGAACTACTATTGGTGATAATGCTAATGCAGGATCAGTTGGTGAGTATGTTTCTAGTAGTGTATCCCCGCCTTCAACTGGCTTGACAAGCGGAACTGTTACTAATGCCACAAGTATTTCTTTAACCGCAGGAGATTGGGACATTACTGGTTTAATATTTTTTAATTTTGGAAGTGGTACAACCTCAACTTATTCAATTGGAGCAATTAGTACAACATCCGCTACTATACCAGGATCACCTTATTTTTCGACTCAGCTATTTGCAACGCAAAACACAGGTACTGGATGTGCGTTACCAGTTCCAACTATACGACTTAATATTACTTCAACAACTACTGTTTACTTGGTTGGTCAATCTAGTTTTACTGGTGGAACAAATGGAATTGGTGGATTTATTGCTGCAAGGAGAAGAAGATGAAATATGCAACTTTAAGAGAAGATGGAGCAACAGAAGTAAGAGAAGATTCGTATTCTTTACCTGAAGGCGCATTTTCTTTAACTGACGAACAATATGAACAACTTATTAGTGGGCAATACATTGTTCAAAATGGTCAGATTGTTGTTAACCCTAATCCACCTAAACAATTATGAAACAACTCACCACACTATTAAAAGACAAGCACGTTCTTTGGGCGTTGTTTATTGCGGTGCTGTCCGTATTGCAGGGTTTCTTATTTGTTTTCCCGCTGACTCCTGTTCACCAGATGTTAGTGGGCATTATAATTTCCGTGGTCGTGGTATTACTGCGATACATTGAACTTAACCAACCTACAGGGAATTAATATGCAAGAAATAAAATTATCCGTACAAACACTCAACATGGTTATGAGTTATCTTGGAACAAAGCCTTTTCAAGAAGTATTTCAGATCATTGAGGCGGTGCAAAAAGAAGTGAATGCACAACAAGAACAAGTGCAACAAGTTGCACCTAAAGCAGAGTAACCATTGATCCATTTACTCTTATAGCCGCCGCCAGCACAGCCCTGAAGCTAGTCAAACAGGGTTGTGAAATGTTCCGTGAGGGACAGGCGGTAGTTAAGGATGTAGTAAAGACAGCCAACGAAGTTAAAGCAATTGGCAAGGAAGTTACTGGGATATTTGGATGGATTGCAAGTCTTTTTCAAGCTCCCAAGGTTGACGAAAAACCAGTTGCTGAAGTAAAGAAAAAGAAAAAACAAGCAGAAGAGTTTAATGCTCCCGCTATTTATGCAGAGATTGGTAAACAAATCACGGCGTTCTTTAAGGCGTACAACACGCTAAAAGATCACAT
>Ga0208618_1000553_pt1 | contig 16868 bp, 10 predicted proteins | sample CryBogCBE18Jul08_FD_184585 | JGI IMG/M metagenome (GOLD analysis project Ga0208618, IMG submission 184585) | Freshwater microbial communities from Crystal Bog, Wisconsin, USA - CBE18Jul08 (SPAdes) | ecosystem: Environmental > Aquatic > Freshwater > Lake | place: Crystal Bog, Wisconsin, USA...
GTATGAGGTAGTCCAATACGATCTAGATAATGTGTTAACCTAGAGTTTAGATAAGATAAATTTTGTTCAATAATTTTCTTACGAATAAAACTGTCTTTGCTTGTTAATAATTTAAGTAAAAAATCTTGATGATCTTGCAGTCTTGTTAAACCATTTAAATTGTCGTATTCAACTGTTTGAATAGCCTGACTTCTCATTTCTTCAATTTGCTCACCGTATGGATCTACTTCTGCTGACTTACTGATAATTTGTTTTTGCAAATTATCTAAGGTAGAGCGATGATGTATAGCATCTTCTTCTTTGTCATAAAATGTTTTAGGTGGTTTACCAATGATTCCTATATTATCGATAGCTAATTGTAATTCTAATACGGTAGCACTATGCTCTTGACATTTTATTAAAGCTTCATTTAATTCTTTTTGTTTTGAATCTAATACTTCTTCTTGTTTGCTATCATGAAATGGTTGGCCACAAGTATGACAAGTATGTGATTTTAATGTTGCAATATCTTTTTCTAACCTAGTAACTGACTTTTCCTCTCTTTGAAGATCAAGTTTAGCTCTACTTAATGCCGAAGATAAATCGTTAAAATCTTTACGTCTTTGGTCCCAGACTGCATGATCTTTATGCTTTTGAATTTCTACATTGATATCAATTTCTTTTAATTCATTTAACGCAGATTGTAATTTATTAATATCTTCTGTGTGTTTGTTAACCCACATTGTTTGCTTACGTTTTAAATTTTCAATTTGTTCTTCTATACGTTTGTTGGCTTCTATGACAGCACGAATTCTAAATTCTTCTTGTGTAATTTCATCTTTTGTAAGTTTGTTTAGTTCTTTAATTCTATCAGCACGTTCACTAAGCATTGTGATACCTAGTAATTGTTCAATGATTGTTCGTTGATCATTTGCTTTTAAACTTAAAAATGGTTCGGTATATGTGTTTAATGCCATAATATGTTTGAACATATCATGACTCATACCTAAAATATCTTCTATAGCGTCTTGAGTTTCTCTGCTATCACCTTGAGCATTATCTGTAGCTTCAGTTTCTTTATTATTAACGTAAAATTTTAGTATATTGGGTTTACGTCCTCTTTCAATACGATAATCAGTATTATGAATGTTGAAATCTAAACTAACTAACATGCCTTTGGTATTTGTTTTGTTAACTAGATTATCTTTACGTATATTACTTAATGCTTGTCCATACAAAGCATAACTTAAAGCATTAATGATAGTAGTTTTTCCAGTACCATTTCTACTGCCATCTCCCCCTAAGTCTAAATTTTCTCCTAGTACAAGAGTTAAATCATTTCTGTCAAAATCAATAGCTTGAGTGGAATTTCCTACACTCATAAAATTTTTAACTGTTAAATTTTTTATACGAATCATAAACTTTGATAAATTTTTAATAATAGTTTCGGATCAAAAAACTCTGATTCAATATTAGTAATTTGATCAGTTACAATTTGATCTACACTTTCGAATTTTATATCCCCGGGGGCTAGATCCATATCAACACTATTTTTCTTGACAGGTATAAGAGCCATTTCACGTAAATTATAATCTTTTATAAAAGTTTCTTTAACAAAATTAGCTTCTTCATAACTAATATCAATATCTAATTCTACACGAACATGCATATTTGGAGTAAAAATTTTACTTCCATTATCAATCGCTTCACTTAATTTCATTACACGATATAAAGGCTGTTGATCCCATGATTTAAACACTGGGTCCTGTCCCCATTCTAGTATCATCATTCCGCGATTGTTATCGCCGGCATCAGCAAAATTATGCGGGAAACAATTTCCTATATAAGTTACATTTTGTCTTTTTTGTCTAAGATGAAAATGCCCGCTGAATACACTTTCTACACCCTGAAAACTATCAAGTTTTAGTTCGCCAGTATCAGGCATTTCTACCATAGCATTCATTTTAAAATGAGGTAATTCAAAATGCCCAAACATATATTTTGAATTCATTTTGGATAATTTTTTATAGTCATCGCCTACTAGCCAAGGGGCAATAATAACATCATCTTGTTTGAACCAGTCATTTACAATAATAATATTTGGAATATGTTTTGCCCATTCAGCTCCATGTATATCTCTTTTATCACGATAATATAAATCATGATTGCCAGGAATAAAATAAAAACGTTCAAATGCTGATGAAAGTTTTTCTAATGCTCTTACTGAGAATTGTAAGGTTTGCAAGTTAATAGAAGCACGATGATTATGCCAGTCTCCTAAAAAGAATCCAGTATCGCAATTGTTAGCTTCAGCTTGATCGATGAACCAATCAACAAAAGAATCACAATCGCGATTATGAATTAAACTATTACTTTTTAAGCCCCAATGTATGTCAGTACAGACAGCTGCCTTGCGAAATAAATTTGCCATATATTATTATACACGATTTAAATGTGTAAAGCAATTAAACTGGTTGATCACCGTACGTAATTATTACTTCAGAATCAATATTTTGATTTTTCTTACCAGAATTTTGTCTAGTCCAGCTAGGATTTAGACCATGTATCTCTAGCAAATCATCACGAATATTTTGATTTTTCTTTTCACTATTCAGTACATGAGTAAATGAGTTTGTAATAGCCGCAGTATAATAAGCAAAAGGATTTTGTGATTTTGATTCATCAAATCTTAATCCAATTTGACTTAATTGTACTAAGGCAGCTCCGCGCATTTCTTCATTATATGTATATCCGCGCCAGTTACTACGAGTAGCATATCGTTCACACAATTTCATAAACATGCTGGCTAAAATTCTAGTCATTTGTCCGTGATCTTTACAAAATTCGCCGTGCTCTAAATCACCTTTCCAGTGACTTTTTCCTACAATATACGGTATTTTTTTATCGTCAATACGATAATGATAAAAAGGAGGAAATGGTAGTCTAACGTATTTAGAACTCATTTCTGGTTCATCTAATAACGGTATAATTGAAGTTAATGGATCATCTTCTAACTCTAAATCAAATATATCTTGAATTTTTTCTTTTTTAGTAGTGGCAGACTTGGGTATCTTCTTAGGGGCCATAGGAATATGATCCCAACAAGTAACACGAAAAACTAAGTCAGTATTTAAAATTTTCTTAGGATCAATTACAACCCCAGTTTCTTTTTTAATGCGATCTGCTCTGTTACGTCTTGCTTCGGCTACAGTACGTTGATTAATTTTTTCTACATTAGGTAAAATAATATCGTATTGATGATCGTTTACTGGATCTAAAAATTTACAATATGTATTTTTACTAAGATGAATTTGTCTTAAAATATCTCTATTGTTGAGATATATAACTTTTGTTGTTGATGTTTTTGCTAATTGTGTTGCCACTAATTTGCCTCCTGAATATATATTTATTATAGCATAAAAACAACAGTAGTCAACCTTTTTAGCATTATCTGGACACATTTATACACGCATAAATATTATATAGGATATTCAAAATAATGGCTGATATTACAGTACTACAACAAAATGCACAGCAAGCCCTAATTGTCTTTCAACAAGCTCAAACAGCAGAAACTAATGCTGATACTGCTTTCCAACAAGCATTGGCTTTTTCTAGAGCTAATCCTAGTAGTCCTACTGCTACAGCAGAGTATGATGCGGCATATAATACATTACAACAAGCAAAGAATAATACTGCCAACGCTCAAGCATCATATTATTCAGCTAATGCCGCCCTTGATCAAGCTCAATCTGCTCAAGCACCGCAGCCTGATCCTGCGGTTGCGAAAGAAGATAATAATGCCAACTCTGGGATAGTATCCGCCAATAATATTAATACTACTAATACTCCTGTTACTCCTTCGACAGACGTAGCAGTTAACGACTCTTTAAGTGCCGGTGAATCAGTAGTTCCTGCTAGTCAAATTAAATATACCCCAGGAGAAGTTCCAGCTGAAGAATCTTTAAGCCCAGGAGAACAAATAGTAAGTTCCCCCAACAATGTAATTCCTGCTGACATACAGGCTATGCTTAACGATGCTCGGCAACAAGCAGTGAGATCTGTTCAAGCAGGACAAGATGCTACTAGTACTGATTGGCGTGTAAAATTAAGTTTGGCGCAAGGGGCAGATTATTTGTATAATGCTGGTGATCCAGGAATTTTACAACCGTTACAAGTAACTGGCGGGGTAATATTTCCTTACACTCCAAAAATTGATTTAACATATAAAGCACAATATTCGCCATATGAACTGACGCATTCAAATTATAAAGGTTATTTTTATCAAAGCTCAATGGTTGATGCTTTTAGTGTGACAGGAATGTTTACGGCACAAAGTACAGCAGATGCCACATATTTGTTAGCAGTTATACATTTTTTTAGATCAGTTACTAAAATGTTTTACGGGCAAGATGCTCAACGCGGAAGCCCACCACCTTTGGTATTTTTATCTGGATTAGGTGACTATCAATTTAACAATCATCCCTGTTTGGTATCACAATTCACTTATAGTTTGCCAGATGATGTTGATTATATAAGAGCGCAATATTCAAATAATGCCAATTTAAATCAAACAGCTCAAAATAATGTGCAACAATATGCGGCTATAAATAGTTCAGCAATAAGTTCAGTAAGATTGAGCAATGCCGGAATTAATCCAGGTGCGATGCCCCCGCCATTATTTGGCGGATCATCTATACCCAATTTGGCACAAGGTTCCCCAACATATGTACCGACTAAAATGTCTATTTCTATAACGTTATTGCCAGTGAACACTCGACAACAAGTCAGTCAACAATTTAGTCTTACAGATTATGCTACAGGTAGCTTATTAAGAGGAGGATATTGGTAATGTCAGCAACTTATAATCAAACTAGTCCTTATTATGCTACTGGCTATAGTCAATACTTTTTAGATGTGATGATTAATAGGCCAATACCTAAATTGCCTGATGATCAGTATTTTACAATAAATCTTACTTACCAGTATAGACCAGATTTATTGGCGTATGACTTGTATCAAAATAGTTCACTATGGTGGGTATTTTATCAACGTAATCCAAATACTTTGACTGCCCCACCATTAGACTTTACATCAGGAACACAAATTTATTTGCCAAAAATTACCACTTTAAAATCATCGTTGGGATTCTAATATGGCTAATACATCTGATAGTGGAACTAATGATCCTGTAAAGACAACAAAACAAACACAAGCCACTCCGTCGGCTCCGAATGCCGGTGGCGGAAGAGGATTTGTCAATCCGCCTAATGCCACAGCACAATCTGGGGCCGGTGGTGGAAGAGGATTTGTCAATCCGCCTTATGCTAGTTCGCAATCTGGCGCTGGCGCCCCTTCTGAAGACGCTGGAACAAAAAATGTCACAAAAAATGACAAAGTAATCAATACAGCTGGCAATAATCCAATAACACCACAACCTAATATTCTAGATCAATATGCCAGTTATACGTATTCTTTAAGTTGGTATGCTTTGACAGCTTCACAAGTTAAAACAATGTTTGAAACATCAAAAATTGATACTAATCAATGGTCATTATTAATGCAAAGTGGCGGTGCTAGTATACAAACAAATTCAGTCAATCCTACAACTACCACGTCTTCGACTAATAGTACAACTTCAAATGCTACTAATACTTCGGGCAGAAACAAATATTTTTCTCTAGATTATTACATGGATGATCTTGAAATTACATCTGCGTTTATGGATAAAGGCCCATCATCGGCAACAGATTTATCATTTACAGTAACTGAACCTAATGGTATAACTTTAATAATGAATCTTAATAATGCCTTAAGAGATTTACTTCAACAACCAAAAGGGTCAGTTGGTAATGCTATATTTGTTATGGTTATAAGATTTTATGGATATGATGCTTTGGGAAATTTAGTAACTAATATTGGACAAAGTGCATCACCAGACAATACAAATTATGTAGTAATTAAATATTATCCTTTTACTATAGCTGAACTTACATTTACAATGGCAAGTAAAGCAGTAGTATATCATATAAAAGGAACTATTCCGGCTTATAACTATGCTAAAGGATCAGCATTAGGTAGTGTTCCGTATAATGTTGAACTTTCGGGAGAAACTGTAACTGATGTTCTGAATGGAAAAGTTGTGAATAACGCCACAAGTAACGCTAATGACGGCAGATCTAGTACTGGATCGCCAAGCGTAGCTACAGGTCCACAAAACCCTACAAATCAAGCTAATTCTGCGGCAGGATTAGGTACAGCAGTATTAACAGGCGGATCTTATAATCCTGAAACAGGTGCGGTAGGTTACGCATTTGGAGCATAGTAATGGCAAATGATCCAAACACACCAAATAATGCTTTTTCTTCGAATGGAGGGGGAGCAGCCTTTGGAAACCCTAATTTAGCTAATCAAGGCAGAAAAGCAGGAGCGACTCAAACCCCTGCTAAAACAAACCCTAACTCTCCTCCGCCCAATGCAACTGCCGCTCCCAAAGGTAACACAAAATACGGATATCTTGGATTATGTGAAGCGTTAAATCAATACGAGCAAGATTTAGTTAAAGCAGGAACTGTAGAAATAGCTAATTTTTATGAAGTACAATTTGCTCCGGCATCGTTAGGAAGTGCTAAAGTAAAAATTCCAGGTCAAACAGATAAAAGTCTCACCCCAATGCAAAAATCGGATACTGCTCAATCAAAAGTAGATCCTGCTTCAAATAGTATGAATACGCAAGGTATGAATAAATCAGTTTCTCAAGGCACGCAAATTGTGCAATTTATAGAAACTGTTATGCGTAATAGCAGTTATATAACAGATCAACAAAAATCAGTAAATGATCCAGTAACTGGTAATAATACTCCCAGTTCTTCGGCTACTAGTAGCGATGCCACAACTGACTGGTTTAAAATTAATGTACAAGCAGTCCCAGTCAGTGATAAAATAGATAAGAAAAGAAATGATTATGCTTATCACATGACATATTTGATCAGTACATATGGTATTAATCAATTGCAAAGTCAGTATTTTCCAGATGCTAAATTTCGAGGTGTTCATAAAGTCTATAACTATTGGTTCACTGGAGAAAACACTCAGGTATTACATTATGAACAAACTTTTAACAATATGTGGTTTAATGTTATCAATGGTGATGCTCCTGTGCAAAATAATGGATCACCGTTAGCTCAACAAATATCTTGGCAAAATAAAAATGTACCAGCAACACGATCAGGACAAACGGATCAACAAGCACCTAACGGTGCTTTAAATCCAGCCAGTACAGCCGCAGATTTTTTATACAATTTTACGGATCAACAAAATATCAGTTTAAAAATTATTGGAGATCCAGCATGGATACAACAAGGAGAAATTGTAGGTATTAATGCTCCTAATTTTAACTTTCAAGGATTTTATCCAGACGGAACTATTAATACAGATGCCCAACAGGCTGTATTTGTAGTCAATTGGAATGCTCCAGCTGATTATAATCTTGATACAGGTTTAGTAGATGTTAATGCTGAAGGAACTAATGGTAATAACAATAATTTACTGGCAACACAACCAGCAGCCAGTGCAGCGTATGTTGCTATGGGAATTAAAAGTACTTTTAGAAGAGGAATATTTGAGCAAGAATTAACTGGTTGTTTGTTAACTAATCTTAATCAGCAACAAATTGATAATGCTACAGGCACAGGGACAGGTGGCGGACAAAGTTCTCCAGATTTTGCGGCAACAGATCCGCGTAGAGTAGACCTTCCGAATAGTAACGATACAAATGCTAATGGCGGACAAAGTTCTCCAGATTTTGCGGCAACAGATCCGCGCAGATTAGATCTTCCAAACAATCGTACTCCGTCATTGCAAACTAATGATGTATCTGATCCTAATCTTATTAGTAGAACTAATCAAAATAGTAGTCAATGGCCACAAACTCCCGCTAATGTGCCATCTTCGACTTCTACTGGCACATCAGTTATAGGCAAGCCATCAGTACAACCTTCAACTCCTGCCTTACCCCCGACATCTAATAATAATGTTATTGGAAATGCGTCTCTTCCTGCTCCTGGATCTATAAGTAACTCACGGTTTGGTAATACTTTAAATACACAAACACAAACAATGGCACCTAAGGACGAATAATGGGATTAAATGTAGAACGCAATACTGGCAGAGCACCAAATTATAAATTTGATCGTGGGGGAATGCCCACTGATTTCGGACCGTTTAGCGGCGAAATAATGAATAATGTTGATCCTACCCGCAGCGGGCGTGTTCAAGTTTACATTGAACAATTTTCTGGACCAGATAAAACAAATAAAACACTTTGGCGCACCGTAAGTTATTGTCCACCGTTCGGCGGTGCTACACCAAAAACTAGTACTTCTGCTGGAGTTGGATCTTATGGATCAACAAATAACCAACAAAGTTACGGCATGTCATTTAGTCCTCCTGATATAGGAGTTTCTGTTTTATGCTTTTTTGTGGCCGGAGACCCAAATCAAGGGTATTACGTTGGTTGTATACCAAATCAAGGTATTAACCATATGACCCCGGCTATTGGAGCAACTGCCAATGCCGCCCCACAAAACGAAAATCAGTCTACATATTTTGCTAAAAGTCCACAACTGCCAGTTAGTGAAATTAATAATGCTCCACAAAATACTGCTATTAACGAAAACTCTCAATTCTTTAATCAAGAAAAACCAGTTCATAGTTATCTAGCCAGTGTTTTATTTCAGCAGGGATTGATAAATGATCCGATACGCGGACCAATTACATCGTCGAGCCAACGAGAAAGTCCTTCTACTACTTTCGGATTAAGTACACCTGGTCGACCAATATATCAAGGCGGATTGTCTGATGCTACTATCCAACAACAAGTATCTTCAGGATCAGTTCCACCAGATGCGGTTAATGTAGTTGGTCGTCGAGGCGGACATTCATTTGTTTTAGACGATGGAGATGTTAGTGGCGTGAATAGCATGGTTCGTATTCGTACCGCCAAAGGTCATCAAATTACTATGAGTGATGATGGCAATTGTTTTTATATTGTTCATGCTAACGGCCAAGCATGGTTAGAATTTGGCCAAGAGGGAACGTTAGATGTATACACTACAAATTCTATTAATTTACGGACTGAAGGTGATATAAATTTACATGCTGACAATGATTTCAATGTATGGGCTGGCGGAAACATTAATATGAAAAGTGGTATATCTACCACTATGGAAAGTAACGGCACATTTACTTGCGCCAATAAAGATGTATTAACTTTGTTTAGTGAATCTACAATAGGTGTTAGAAGTAATGGAGATTTAACTATTATTAATAATGGTAATGGTGCTTGGAATTCATCTGGTGATTTAGATATAGACGGCGCAACCATAAATCTTAATGGAGGTGGTGGCTCCTCAGTTGATGTACCGTCGGGGTTAACAGAATATACCATGCCAGATGCTGCATTTGATACAAGTACTGGATGGGCAGTAACACCAGATTCATTGACTAGTGTTGTAACTAGGGCACCTACGCACGAACCATGGCCATATCATAATCAAGGTGTACAAGTTGATGTTACATTATCAGATGGGACAAATTCAACTCCTCCAGGTGCTCCGACAATACCACAAGGGGTAAGTATTACTAAAACAGCATGAGCATTTTTAATTACACTCTTCCTTCCGGCGCTTCCTTTACATTAACTGCTCCTGACGGCACAACACAAGTAGAAGCTGACAAAATTTTCTACTCTCAAGTTGCCGCCGGAACATTTGTAGGATATCAACCTGGAGATACATTAACACATCCGGTCGAAGCATTAACTAATTTTGGCCTTAGCCGATTACAAAGAGGCACAGCGGGAGTTGATGATAAAACACTATTGGCAGTTATATCCGGATTGCCAATAGTAGCACCATTGCCAGTATTAACTAATGTACCAGTTTCCAATGCTATTAATCAAGCAAATTATATACAAGTTAATTCAGATCCGGTACAAGGTGTTTATAGTCTTGGCCCTTCGGCCATTGGTATAGGTCCAAATGCTAGAAATACTGCTCCTCTTAACAACGGAAATTTTAACAACAGTAGAAATTCAAAAGTTTCAAATACATCTGGAGCTGGGCAGCTTTCGGCCCAACAAATGCAATCAATTATGGCGCAAATAGCATCAATTGTAAATCAAGATGCTAGTGTTTTTACTCAAAAAAATGGTGTTGGTAAGTATGGATTCAATCTACAACAATTAGAACAAGCAGGCTATATTAAACCAGGTTTTAGTCAAATGTATTCAGTTCTAAATCCTAGTACACAGGCTAACATAGATTCCTTTACATGTATTTTAATATCACCAGCCCCATGGACTGGACTCAATGGTGTATATAGTGTTAATGATATTTTAAAAAATCCTTCCTTACAAAATAAAATACAAGAAAAACTAATGAATCAAAGCTATAATTCATTAGTGTCTACAGGAGTTATAGTGCCGCCGCCGGCAACAATTTCAAAACCTAGTATTTCTACTGGAAAAATTTATACATCATCTGGTACATTATCAGATGTATCGGCATTGATTTTATTAAACAGTTCAGCAAATGTTAATAAAATAACTAATGATTCTTTAACAACTCCAGTAGGAGTAACGCCGTCAGCAATAAGTAATCTTGGAAATGATGCTACTGCTACATATAATGCTGGTTTATCTAGTTTATCTACTGGGGCGGTTGGATTTAAGACAAATAATAGTGGATCAGCTTTACAACAATCAGGTTTAGCTAGCGGAGCTTCGGGCGGGACTACATCAGGAATAACTGCTTCCGTCACTTCTTCATTGAACGGAGACATTGGTGCGTTAGTGGCCAATAGTAGTAAGTACGGTGTTTCGTTAACAGTAGCATGGGCACAAGGATCTTCATTGTTATCAGTTGCTACTAATAATAATTTAGTTAATGCAGTTGGCAGTGAAGCACTTAGCAATATTAATAATTTAAATTCTGGAGGATTGAATACTGGTTTAAGTTCAGGTGGGTTGGCCGGAGCAGGTATTCAAACGTTAAGACCAGCAAGTGTATTAAGTGCTCTTGCTGGCCCGGCGCTATCACAATTAAATTCTTTAGCAAAATCTGTACAATTTGGAGTTAACTTTAGTGATTTTATATTAAGCGGGCTAGTATCAGGTATTCAACCATCTCCGGGATTTAATAATACCGTTAATCGTAGCACAGTAGATGCTTCTGTTAATCGTGTAATTGGAAGTAATTTAATTTCCCCTCCTGTATTTGAACTGCCATCGGCAAAAGGATTAGGTATTTCGGCCGACATAGGCAAAGCCCAAGGTATTTTATCACAAAATTTGGCATCAATTACTGCTAAAATTAAATTTTAATAAAATAAATATATTATATGGCAACTTTTATTGGATTTAATACAATTAATCAAAACAAACAGTTCACTCTTGTTGATTATCCGCTAATAAAACAAGATTTGTTAAACGCCTTCAATATTAGACAGGGTGAATTAGTTGGTAGGCCGGGTTATGGTACATTGCTTTGGGATTATTTGTTTGAAAATCAAACACCAGAAACGCAATCAGCAATATATAGAGAAGTACAAAGAGTGATTGGTGGAGACCCTAGAATTTATCTTGATGGTATCAATATGTTTCCACAACAAAATGGTATATTAATAGAATTACAATTAAAAACCGTTGCCACTACTGACGCACAAATCTTATCAATATTTTTTAATCAAACACAACGTAGTGCCAGTTATGTGTAGTTAAACTACCCAGTTTATTTTAGGTATAAATAATATAACACTGGAATAAAAATGGCTACAACCACAAGACAAACTGTACTTTTTGGAGTTGAAGATTGGAAAAGAATCTATCAAACTTATAGCGAAGGAGACTTTCAAAGCTATGATTTTGAAACTTTACGTAAAAGTTTCGTAGATTATTTACAACAATACTATCCGGAAACATTTAATGATTATATTGAATCATCAGAGTTCATTGCTTTGCTTGATGTTATTGCTTTCATGGGGCAAGCATTAGCATTTAGAACTGATTTAAATACTCGAGAAAATTACATTGATACTGCCGAGCGTCGTGATAGCGTTATTAAATTAGCAAATTTAGTTTCCTATACAGCACAACGTAATACTGAAGCAAACGGATATCTTAAAGTATTTTCTGTGTCTACAACAGAGAATGTAACAGATTATAATGGAACTAATCTTGCTAATGTAACTGTTAATTGGGCAGATCCCAGTAATTTTGATTGGCAAGAGCAATTTACTGCTATAATTAATGCTAGTTTAGTTGACACACAGCGTGTTGGAAATCCAGGTAATGATCAAATTATTGGCGGAATTGACACACAAGAGTATACTATTAATTTAGTTCCTGGGTATATTCCAGTGGTGCCGTATACTTCGACAATAGACGGAGTTAACATGCCATTTGAAGTAGTAAATGCTACATCCTTAGGGGAAACTTATATTTTTGAACCTCCCCCACGCCCAAATGGACAATTTAATATTTTATTTAGAAATGATCAACTAGGATACGCTAGTGCTAATACTGGATATTTTTTCTATTTTAAGCAAGGTGTATTACAAAATCAAGATTTTAATCTAGTTGAAAGTATTGCTAATCGTACAGTTGATATTAATATTGAAGGCATTAACAATACTGATGTATGGTTGTATCAACTTGATAATTTAGGAAATGTACAAACTTACTGGCAGGCAGTGCCTTCGGTTTATGCTGCCGCAGTTGAGCAAATGACGCCTAATATACGAACTGTATTTTCTGTAGCAAGTCGAACAAACGATCAAATTACATTGGTATTTGGCGATAATGTATTTTCATCAATACCAGTCGGACAATTTAGAACTTATGTACGTGCTTCTAACGGATTGCAATATATTATTAATCCTGAATCTATGCAATCAGTACAAATTCCTATATCTTACGTTAGTCGTACTGGTACTATTGAAACAATAACATTTACATGCGGGCTAACTACTCCAGTAACAAATGCCGCCCCGAGAGAAACAATTGATCAGATAAAAGAACGTGCCCCAGCTCGTTATTACACACAAAATCGTATGGTAAATGGAGAAGATTATACTAATTTTCCGTTTACAACATACAATTCTATTATTAAAAGCTCTGCTTTGAACCGTAGTTCTATAGGAACTAGTCGTTATCTTGATTTAGTTGATCCGACAGGAAAATATTCTTCTACAAACGTATTTGGTGATGATGGTGCCTTGTGGTATACAAACACGACCCCGGCTTTTACCTTTACTTGGCAAACTACTAATGATATCAATAATGTTATTTTAAATGACTTGACTCCTATATTGATACAAGCTACATTGAAACAATTCTATTACGCTAATTTTCCAAGACCAGACTTAACAGCATTAAACTATTCATGGCACGAAAGCACAACTATTGTCAATGAAACTACAGGATATTTTACAAATAGTACAGGTTCGCCAGTTGTTATTGGATCAACTGCCAGTAATAATGCTAAATTTATTGTTGAAGGTTCATTAATTAAATTTATTCCGCCAACAGGTTATTATTTTGATATTAATAATGAACTCCAGCCAGGAACTCCAACTGGATCTTCTGATCATTTAGTGATTTGGGCTAGTCCTATGGCTATTATTGGTAACGGAACCAATAACGGCATTGGTAATTTAACTGACGGCACCGGCCCAGTTGTATTGAATACATATGTTCCTACTGGCGCAATTGCTGTCACAGTTATTCCTTTATTTGTATCTACATTTAGTAATACAGTCAAACAATCGATAGTTAATCAAATATTAATAAATTTTAATTTTGGATTAGGTTATGACAGCACCGGAAATATTACTGGAACCCCATACTCTTGGTATGTTATTACAGCTGCCAATCTTAACGTCGGAGCTACATGGAGTCAAGGATATGCTGGCAATACATCTGGATCTAATTTAGATGCTAGTTGGCTAATACAATGTACATTTGATGGATCAAAATATACAGTTGTTACTAGAAGTCTTGATTATTATTTTGGCAGTGTAATAGAAGTGCGTTTCTTTTTTGACACTGATCAAAAAATTTATGATAGTCGTACTGGATCAGTAATTAGTGACTTTATAAAAATATTAAAAACAAATAGTCAACCTTTTACTAACTTACCATTATTAGATGATACACAACTTAAAATTATTGGTCAACCGGTTTTGACTGATGGGTTAGTTGATGACTATCAAGTATTAGTTGGATATCAAGACTATAACAATGATGGTATACCAAATGATCCAGATTTTTTTACCGAAATAGTTGGAGTGTCTCCTGCTAGTACAGCACAAAATCAACCATATGTATTTTTCCAACAGACTGTTGATTTTGATAATTTAGAACGTTACTTATTACAACCGTCAGGAGTTGTAAATAGTGATTATCCAACACTATCGGCAATTGAATTAGTAAAAGAATCTTATGTTACTGGACAAATATTTTATGCTTATCAAGAATCTGTTTTTTACACATTATCGTTAACATTGATCGGAACTAGAGTTTTATCAGTAACCTCTGGCTGGATAGCACAAGTTGGAAGACAAGATTTATATTTTCAATATAGACATAATAGTTCTTTGAATAATTTAATTGATCCTGGTAGTACAAATATTATTGATTTGTATGTAGTTACTTTGGAATATTATACTGCTTACCAACGTTGGATTCAAGATACAACAGGTACAGTGTCTGAACCAACACCTCCAACTATTGATGATTTGACAACAGCTTATGCCGGATTACAAAATTACAAAATGATTAGTGATAATATGATTCTTAATAGCGTTCAGTTTTTACCTTTATTCGGAAGTAAAGCACCGGAAGCATTGAGAGCTACAATTAAAGTTATACCTGCTGCAAATACTAATGCTAGTAATAATCAAATACAAAATCTTGTATTAGGTACATTAAATGCTTATTTTAATATAGCTAATTGGAATTTTGGAGATACATTTTATTTTTCAGAGTTGTCAGCATATATTCATTCTCAAATAGGAACATATATAGCCTCAGTAGTTTTAGTTCCACTTAACCCTCAGAAATCTTTTGGTGATCTATATGAAATTCAATGTGCTCCATATCAAATTTTTGTAAATGGCGCAACAATAAATGACATAGAAATTATTAATTCGTTGACTAGTAACAACCTACAAACTGCCCCAGGCAGCGGAGTAATCTAATGGCAGCTCAAATTCGTACCGTTAATTTTTTGCCGGAAATATTTCAAACTCCGGTTAACAAACAATTTTTATCAGCAACTCTTGATCAGCTAGTACAAGAACCACAGTATAAACAGACACAGGGTTTTATAGGGCAAAAAGTTGGCCCAGGCGTTAATCCGAATGACAATTACGTTATTGAACCTACACCTAGTCGTAATAATTATCAACTTGAGCCTGGTGTAGTTTCTCTTAACCCAACTACTTTAAATATTGACGATGTTATTACTTACCCAGGCATAATTGATGCGTTAACAGTACAAGGCGGTATAACAGATCAAGCTGATAGATTATTTGAAAGTGAATATTATTCTTGGGATCCATTTGTTGATTTTGACAAATTTAATAACTATGCTCAATATTATTGGCTGCCAAATGGACCTGAAGCTGTTACCGTATCGGCAACTACGGTTCCCACAACTCAAACTTTTACAGTTACACGAGCGAATGGCGCTTATACTTTTAGCGGATATAAAGGTACTAATCCAGCACTTACCCTTGTACGTAACGGTGTTTATCAATTTAATATAGCACAAAATACAAGTAATGCTATTGATTACAGAGTTACAAATAACGGAACAAGTTCTTGGGCAATTGATCAGCAGCCAAATCCTACATTAACATTAGTTCGAGGTAACACATATACATGGAATTTAGTACAAACGATTCCGTTAGCATTTTATATCAAAACAGAATTATCTTTTGGTACTACAAATATATGGAGTGAAGGAGTGACAAATAATGGGGCCACTGCCGGGCTAGTAACTTTTACAGTGCCGCAAGATGCTCCTGATGTTTTATATTATTGTAATGATTTGGAATTTAATCTTCGTGGTCAATTAAATGTTATTGATGCTATACCAGGATCAGGTCCCAACTTTTGGATTCAAAGCCAGCCAGGAGTTAACGGCGAAGTATCTTGGTCTCGTAATATATCAAGCAGAAATGTGTTGGGAGTTAGTAATAACGGAATAGATTTAGGCACAGTAACTTTCAACGTTCCGTTAAGTACTGCACAAAATTTTTATTATACATTGCCAAATATAGGAAAAGTAGATTTAATAGCAGGATCAAATTATCAATTTGATAAAATTAATGGAGTCACTCCACAACAATTTTTAGATAATTATCCTACTGGTATTGACGGTATTACTAATTTAAATAATAGAACTATAGTTTTTGTTACTCAAACTTCGGACGTTGATCCAGGCGGATGGTATAATCAATCACCGTACTCACCAAATGTGCCAGTAAATGGTAGTACTGGTAGTTATGATAGCACAGGTTTTGATCAAGCTATTCCAATAACAGATCCTACTATTCAATTTAGTATATGGAGAGCAAATTATGTCACAGATTCTAGCGGAGCACAATTTATTCAATTGACATCTATTCAATCTGTTGACAATCTTACACAATTTAGTATTAGTTTTGGAACACAATATATTAACACTCGATGGTATAAAAATTCTCAAGGATTTTTCCAGCAAATACCCTTACTAACTGCTGCACAAAATTATTTGTTTTATCAAGATAGTGAAGATTCAACTATATTTGGAACAATTAATTTAATTGATCCTGTTAGTAATGCC
>Ga0208618_1000556_pt1 | contig 16750 bp, 16 predicted proteins | sample CryBogCBE18Jul08_FD_184585 | JGI IMG/M metagenome (GOLD analysis project Ga0208618, IMG submission 184585) | Freshwater microbial communities from Crystal Bog, Wisconsin, USA - CBE18Jul08 (SPAdes) | ecosystem: Environmental > Aquatic > Freshwater > Lake | place: Crystal Bog, Wisconsin, USA...
ACCATTTTCTTCCGCCTGGCGTTGAGAACGCTTGGAACGATTGATGCGAAGTCATCGACCGGCAACGGATATTAATGGCTTACCGTGTCCATTGATAATCTTCCTCCCTTAAGAGACATCGTCGAAAAATACGGCCTTGCGGCTAAGAAGTCGCTTGGCCAAAATTTCCTTTTCGATCTGAACCTCACATCCAAAATTGCCCGCTCCGCAGGCGACCTTTCCGACATGACGGTTGTAGAAGTAGGTCCCGGTCCGGGCGGCCTCACGCGAGCCATTCTGGCGGCGGGCGCAAAGCGGGTAATTGGGGTCGAAAAAGACGAGCGGTGCTTGGCAGCACTGGAAGAAATTAGCGCCTACTATCCCAATCGACTTTCAATAATCTCAAACGATGCGTTATTAATCGATTGGCGCGCGTTATCTATCGAAGGTCCGTGCTGTGTTATCGCAAATCTACCCTATAATGTCGGAACTTTGCTGCTGACGCACTGGATCGGAGGCGCCGATTGGCCACCGCCCTTTGAGTCATTTACCCTCATGTTCCAACGCGAAGTTGCCGAGCGGATTGTGGCAACTCCGGAAAATCCCCATGATTACGGGCGTTTAGGCGTCTTATGCGGCTGGCGGACAGATGCTAAAATACTCTTCGACGTGCCCCCACAAGCTTTTAATCCGCCTCCAAAAATCACATCGTCGGTTGTAAAAATAACCCCTAAAATCAATCCATTACCATGCAATGTTAATACGCTGTCTAAAGTAACCCAACACGCCTTCGGTCAAAGGCGGAAGATGCTAAGACAAAGCCTCAAAGGCTTGGGCATCGATCCGATAAGGCTTTGTAATGACGTAGGAATTGATCCCACAGCTCGTGCAGAAACCGTTCCCGTGGAGATGTTTGTCGCCTTAGCAAATCGTCTTGATCAACAGTAATCAGTCTACTTCGGCGATCAATTGACCGACGAATTGCCCAAGCCCTGTTTGTCTTTCACGGCGAAGTCTTTCTGCCGCTAGAATAATTCTCAGACGCGAAAATGTTCGGTCCAAATCATCGTTGACCAATACATAACTATATTCCGTCCAACGAAGGATTTCCTTCTTTGCATTCGAAAGGCGCTTTTCGATTACCTCCTGACTATCTTCAGCGCGCCGCTCTAGTCTTGAACGAAGCTCTGCCATTGATGGAGGAAGTATAAAAATACTGACGACATCGTCTGGAGCATTGGCAACAAGCTGTCTCGTACCCTGATAATCGATATCGAAAAGAATATCTTTTCCGGATTCAAGTGCCTTTTCTACCTCTCTACGCGGCGAACCGTAATGATTACCGTGAACTTCTGCCGATTCAAGAAGATCACCCCGCGACTTCATCGAGAAAAACTCATTCTCGGATATGAAATAGTAATGAATACCTTCCACTTCGCTTGCCCGACGCTCGCGGGTTGTAACAGAAACCGATAGAGACAGGCTCGGTTCCTGTTCGCGAAGTAATCGGGTCAACGTCGTTTTACCAGCCCCTGACGGAGACGACAAAACAAACATAAGTCCGCGCCGGCTGACAGTTTCGTTAGCAAGATGGGCAATCATTCGGTTGCTAATCCTTGATGGCTACAGAATACAACGCGTAATGCGCTGCTCTCATCTTTCGATCAAGCGAATTGATCTTTAATTTAGTCGGCAATGTTGGGTTGGTCTACAGCGCCATCCGCACCAGACTTCTTCTTTACAGGCTGCTTAGCTGGTTTAGTCTTAGCAGACGGTACCTGAGGCGATGCCGGAACCTTCGAGGCACTTGTCGGATCGGCAGATTCAATGGGGACCACTGCTTTTGGTGCCCCAACGACAGTTCCAGACCCTGAATCAGCCGGTTTATCCGATTCAATTTGCCGCCATTTCAATACATTCTTTTGATGTTGTTCTAACGTTTCAGCAAATACATGCCCACCAGTACCGTCTGCAACGAAGTATAACTCTTTTGTTTGCGATGGATTAGCGACTGCCTCTAGCGCAGCTCGCCCAGGATTTGTTATCGGACCCGCAGGCAAACCCGGAATTAGATAGGTATTATAAGGAGTTGCCTGTTGTAATTCGGCTTTAGTAAGACCGTGACCTAACGAACCCTTCCCACCTACAAGCCCGTAAATCACCGTGGGATCGGATTGTAATGGCATTTTTAAACGAAGCCGATTGATAAAAACCGCTGCGACACGTGGTCTTTCGTCCGCCTTACCCGTTTCTTTTTCGACAACGGATGCAAGCGTAACCAAATCTAACGGGCTAGTTAATGGCAAATCCGAATTGCGTTTCGCCCATATTTCACGGACAAGCTTTGCGTGATCCTGCGCCATGTGATCGAGCATCTGAATCCGCGTCATCCCACGGGCAAATTTATAAGTTTCTGGTAATAATGTACCTTCTTTTGGAATATCTTTGATATCTCCAGACAATTCATTGGAATTTCGCAATATATCTACGATTTCATCGGACGTACGGCCTTCCGGAATTGTAACAGAATGGAGAATTGATTTCCCTTCGATCAGTGTTTCGGTAATTTGTTCAAGGCTGGCTTCTTTTCGGAATAAGTATTCGCCGCCTTTAATCTGAGAACTTTTTCCAGTCAGCTGCCAATAGAGCGTTAAAAGAAAACCTTTGTCGGTAACCCCTTCTCGTTCCAGCTGGTCGACTACGTCAGCCATACTCCCACGAACAATCACGACCCGATCGGCGGTAAGCGTTCCTGGTGCGGAAATCTGACGCTGAGCGATGATAAAAGCTGCCACAAAGATAAACAGGGCAATTACCAAGAAAGACAACAAACCACTTACAAAGTTTGTAAAAGGTCGCTCAGGCCGTTCCTTTTTTTCAGGTTCTGGAGGAAGTGGTACAGATTCGGGGTGAATTGCAGCCGCCGGACTTTTCAATACATTCCGGCGCATGAAACCACGCGTTTTTGGTCGCTCTATAGTCCCTTCATTTACTGGAGCGCTACCGTTTTCTTCCGACATCAAGCGAAACTTTCCAACGATAGGCGAACAGGACGAGGCGCGTTCACGCTACGCGCATGAATGTCACTAATGCTCGAATTTTCGGAAAACGAGAGAAGCATTCGTTCCACCGAATCCAAAGGAATTCGATAATGCCACATCGACCTTTCGCGCACGAGGTAAATGTGGGACCAAATCAATCGACGTCTCGACCGACGGATTGTCTAAATTTAACGTTGCCGGAACAATTTGATCTCTGATCGAGAGAATAGAGAATATCGCCTCAATTGCTCCAGCAGCACCCAAAAGATGCCCGGTAGCGGATTTTGTCGACGACATCGATACATGAGCCGTATCATTACCCAACATACGCTCAACCGCCCTCAGCTCGATCTCGTCACCCAATGGCGTCGATGTTCCGTGCGCGTTGATATAGTCCAAATCATGAGATTGAAGGCCTGCACGTTTAAGAGCAGCCATCATGCAACGATAGGCACCATCGCCATCCTCAGCCGGTGAGGTGATATGATAGGCATCACCTGACATGCCATATCCGATAACTTCAGCATAAATTTTTGCTCCGCGAGCCTTCGCATGCTCAAGTTCCTCGAGGACCACGACCCCGGCTCCCTCACCCATAACAAAACCATCACGGTCTTTGTCATAAGGACGAGATGCCCTGAGCGGATCGTCGTTAAACCCGGAGGATAATGCGCGGCAAGCTGCAAAACCTGCTAAGGATAAGCGGTTAACGGGCGATTCCGTGCCACCAGCCACCATAACATCGGCATCACCTAACATGATGAGTCTAGACGCATCGCCTATAGCATGAGCGCCGGTCGAACATGCCGTCACCACCGAATGGTTAGGGCCCTTTAAACCGTGGCGGATTGAGATCCATCCCGAAGCTAAATTGATAATCGCGCTCGGAATGAAAAATGGTGAAACCCTGCGAGGGCCTTTCTCGAACAACGTCACCGACGTTTCGTAAATCGTCCCTATGCCCCCAATACCCGAACCGACCATGACACCTGTCCGGTATCTTTCGTCCTCGGTCGTTGGCATCCAGCCGGAGTCTTCCAAGGCTTGTGTCGCCGCAGCTAACCCAAATACGATAAACTCGTCGGCCTTCCGCTGGTCCTTCTTGTCCATCCAGTCATCAGGGTTGAAGGTACCATTAGTTCCGTCACCTCGAGGAACCTCGCAAGCGATCTGCGAAGCCAAATCGGAGACGTCAAAGCGGGAAACTTTAACCGCCCCGCTTTGGCCAGCCTTCAGCCGAGACCAAGACGTCTCAACTCCGTTTCCCAAGGGGGAAACCATGCCCATACCTGTAACGACGACACGCCGCATGGAGTGACCCCGATATCCTATAAGGAGAAGGAAAGACGCTTAATGGAATTAAGCCGACTTTTTCGTAATGAACGAAACGGCATCACCAACGGTGCGGATCGTTTCGGCCGCATCATCAGGAATTTCGACGCTGAATTCTTCTTCGAAAGCCATAACGAGCTCAACCGTGTCGAGACTATCGGCGCCAAGATCATCGATGAAGTTCGCGGTATCAACCACTTTATCAGCTTCTACCCCGAGGTGCTCGATAACGATCTTCTTAACGCGGGCTGCGATGTCGCTCATATCATGTCCTCACTGTCTTGTATCTGGCGGCTACGAACATCCTTTCGTAACCGCACGTTCCTAAAATAAATCTTTTTACCGGGGTACGCTCAGCCAGTTCGACACCGAACCACAGAGCACCCTAAATCGATAACGGTTCAAACGATGCCACGGCCGCTACGTCAAGCCCCGATCGCCAAACTTTAACACTCGTTAGCACAGAAATAACAGCTTTGCGAGCACACAAGTACATTATTTAATACTCAAACAAAATCACGTAAAATATTCAAATCATTGCCATTCCACCATTTACATGCAATGTTTGCCCAGTAATATAACCTGCCTCAAGGCTTCCTAAAAATACGGCCGCAGCGGCAATCTCATCAGCCGTGCCAAGGCGCCCCATAGGCACCCTATGCAAGGTCGACTCACGTTGCTTTTCATTCAACACGTCCGTCATTGGGGTCTCAATAAAGCCCGGCGCGAGACAATTGACCGTAATATTTCGTGTCGCAACCTCAAATGCCAATGACTTTGACATACCGACAATTGCCGCCTTAGCCGCAGAATAATTGGCCTGTCCCGGATTACCAGTCGTCCCGATAATAGACGTAATCGAAATAATACGACCATATCGGCGCTTCATCATCGATTTAGCTGCCGCCCGCGAAAGTCGAAAGGTTGCCTCGAGATTGACCCGCATAACATCCTGCCATTCCTCATCCTTCATACGGACGAAGAGATTATCCCTCGTAATGCCTGCATTGTTAACGAGAATATCGAAACCACCCATCGCTGCTTCAGCCGCAGGCACTAGGTTCTCGACCGACTCAGCATCTGAGAGATTGGCAGGCACAATGAATACCCTTTCCCCCAACTCATTTGCCAGTGCTTCCAAAGCTTCTTTGCGTGTCCCCGAGAGCGTTACAGTCGCTCCCCGTGAGTGGAATGCCCGGGCAATTGCGCCACCAATCCCACCCGTCGCGCCAGTTACAAGCGCCGACTGGCCAGTCAAATCAAACATTGGGATCTCCCCTATTACAGAACTACTTGAGTACGAAACGAACCAACATCATCGGGATTAGAAACCGAAAGCCCCTCTGTTTCAGCGGCAATCCGCTTAACGAGGCCAGTGAGAACCTTACCCGATCCAACTTCAATAAATCGCTTAACGCCTTGAGCTGCCATCCATTCGACGCTTTCGCGCCACCGTACTGTACCAGTGACCTGTGCCACCAATGCCGCACGAATAGCGACTGGATTCGAGCTTGCCATCGCAGATACGTTGCCGACCAGCGGAACAATAGGCGCCAAAATGGAAACCTTTTCTAAAGCTGCCGCCATTGCATCGGCAGCAGGTTGCATTAACGAACAATGGAAAGGCGCAGAAACCGACAGCATGACAGCTCGCCTTGCGCCTTGTGCCTTTGCAAGCTCAATAGCCCGTTCGACCGCAGCTTTAGAACCTGAAACAACAACCTGTCCGCCACCATTGTCATTTGCCGCTTGGCAAACCTCACCTTGTGCCGCTTCGGCAGCAACGCTAGATGCAGCAGCAAAATCCAGTCCTAAAAGGGCTGCCATGGCACCAATACCAGGAGAAACAGCTGCTTGCATTGCGTTACCGCGTATACGCAGCAGGCGTGCCGTGTCGGCCAATGTCAGACTGCCTGCAGCCGCAAGCGCCGAATATTCACCGAGAGAGTGTCCGGCGACGAATGCTACGTGTTTTTTCACATCTAGGCCCGCTTCATGCTCCAAAACCCGCAAAGCGGCCAGACTAACGGCCATAAGTGCGGGCTGAGCATTGGCTGTAAGGGTCAGCTCTTCTTCCGGCCCCTCAAACATAAGCGTCGAAAGGTTTTGGCCTAAAGCTTCATCAATTTCGGAAAAAACATCCCTCGCTACCTTAAACTGACCAAAAAACGCCTTACCCATCCCAATCGTTTGGCTACCCTGCCCCGGAAATGTCAAAGCTATGGTCATGTTTACTATTCCTATTTTCCAATCGCCTATTCGGCGCTCGTGAGACACAAGCATAAACGATAAGTCAAGCTTATTCCTTATTGGCATGCCGAGCTTATTGAGCCAAGCGGACTGGCGCGTCTGCTTTGAAGCGCCTACATTTCCAAGCGATTCACTCGTCCTTTGAAGGCTAATAACATGCGTATAGCAACTTGGAACGTCAATTCGGTCCGCCAAAGAGTTGACCATTTGGTTGCTTGGATCAAGGAAACGTCGCCCGATATATGCTGCCTTCAAGAATTAAAGTGCACTGAGGAAACATTTCCGCGGCTAGAGATTGAAGCATTAGGCTATAATATCGAGCTTCTTGGCCAAAAAACGTTCAATGGGGTAGCAATTCTATCGAAATATCGCATCGATGAGGTCATACGGGGCTTGCCCGGCGATGAAAGTGACGAACAGGCAAGATTTATCGAGATTGGCATTTCAACCGGCAAAGGGGCATTGCGCGTCGCGTCAATTTACGCCCCAAACGGAAATCCACTCGGCACTGAAAAGTTTCCCTACAAGATTGGCTTTCTCGACCGATTAATAGAGCGCGCTCGCGAGCATCTGGCAAATGAAGAAGCCTTCGTATTTGCTGGCGATTATAATATCATTCCCATGCCAGAGGATGCTGAAAACCCCGCACAATGGGTCAACGATGCGCTTTTTCAGCCAGAATCAAGGGCAAAATGGCGAGAATTAGTTAGCCTCGGCCTTACCGACGCAATAAGGGCTACTAACGGAAATAAGCAACTTTATACATTCTGGGATTACCAAGCCGGCGCTTGGCAAAAGAACAATGGCATTCGCATTGATCACCTACTGTTATCGCCCCTATGTGCCGATAGGCTGACAGGCACACGGATCGACAAGCATGTACGCGGGTGGGAGAAGCCATCCGACCACGTTCCAGTAAGCATTGATATCAATCTTTAACGCGCAAACGAGGACAATGCCTTACTTAGATCGTCCCGTGGCTTGGCCGCGATCATCATAGCCTCTTCCGTCGTGATAATCTGCTCGCGTTGAAGAAGTGCCAAAGCTGCAATCACGGGATTAACGGAACTATCAACAACAGCTACTCCGGCAGTTGGTACCGCTGCTTCCGGCTTATCATGGCCATCAAGCGTTTCGCCAAACAACAAGACCATGATTGTTTTGCCAACGATGTTCATCAAAATCGAGAACAATATCAATCCCGAGAACATCGTGAAGACAGCAATCACGCGCCCTATCAAGGTAACGGGATACAAGTCGCCGTAGCCTGTTGTCGTTAGTGTAACAAGACACCACCAAACGGCCGTCGGGATGGATTGAAAAAACCGCTTATCTTCCGGAATTTCGACACCAGTAATAGGGTCTTTAGGAACAAACACTTCAGCCTGTTGGCCAGTTTGTGCAGCAATTTCGTCTAAAGCGGCCTGACCCTCAGAAATAGTGGAAGGAGCGTATAAGACACCCTCGGTGTAATACATCAAGCTCGATGAAATCATCGTCACGGCAAAAAGTGTGATGAGATAAATGTTTAAGTTTAAGATTAATGGGTTTCGCTTTTTAGACATTTGCGAACCCATCATTTCCATCGCCTGTCGCGCGAGTTTTAATACGCGCATGACGCGAAGTACCCGCATGACCCGTAAAATTCGGGTACCGCGAAGTGCTGATGTATTTAAGAACAATAAGAGTGAAGGTAAAATAGAAAGAAGATCAACCAAGCCCCAGAAACTAAATACAAATTTCAATTTATTTTTAGCAAAATAGAAATTGCCAATATATTCTAAGACGAAAATAGCCAATGTGAAGTTTTCGAAAATTGCAACCGCATGTTCATGATGCTCAACAAAGTCGGACAGTGTTTCAAGCGCAATACCTAAACATGAACCAAAAATAACAAGTGCGATGAATGTTTGGAAATGTCGATGCCAAACAAAGGTATGGTCCGTGAACATCCGGTCAAGGAAATCATGAATTTTACGCATTACCACTCACCTCACTTCTAAGGCGGCGATTAAGCGTATCTGCAAAAAGCTTGTCAACGACTGACCAGATGATTTTTCAAAAAAATATATAAATTTTATGGCTTTATAGAAAAAATTACTACTTTGATCGCCTTTTTCGCTGCGCAAGATAAGCGTTAGCTGCCAACCGATCGGTATCTGATGCTTCCGATAATGCGGCATCATTCGCTTCAATAATCCAACTCTCGCTTACAGGGTCAGCCGCATCGCTTGCTAGACTGAGCCACATGAGCCCTCGTGCTCTTTGTTTAGCGCCTACATCGCCATTAAACAAAAGCTTGCCCAACTCAGCTTGTGCTAAGCGATTACCCTTTTCTGCTGATAAATTGAGCCAGCGAAGTGCCTGTTTAGTATCCTTTGGACCGCCAATTCCATCTAAATATAAACGGGCGAGTACGAGTTGTGCTTCAGGATCACCGAAATAACTTGCTGAATAAGCAAACATTTCCCGCGCTTTCGAGGGATTGGCTTTTACCGAGCTGTTGGGAATACCATTCAGATAATACGAGCCGAGGGCAATGAAGGCTGAAGATACAAAAGGAGCCGTTGGAGATTCTGGGGCCTCATCCGCATGCCGATCGCAAACTTGGGAAAAATTCTCGAAGGCTCTCAGCTCATCGCGCGGAACGCCATCTCCCTCGGCATACATCCGCGCCAATTTCCATTGAGCTGGCGCATGCCCTTGATCTGCTGCATAAGAAAGCGACTTAACCGCTTCTTCTTTATTGCCGGCAAGATAAGAGCGAATTGCATCTCTGGTTGCGTCAACAACGCCACCGATGGCCTTAAGTGGCGCATTCGCAACATCCAATACGCCGTTTCCATTAACAGCTTGCTTGTTATCAGGAACTTCGGCTGGCATCTCCTCCGCGTGCCCATCTTTGTCATCCTCCAACGTCTGAGGGGATGGAGTACTGGAAATTGACGAAGCGGGATTACGCTTTTGGCCGGCACTATGTTCGGCAGATGGAACATCAAGTGCTAGAGCAGAGTTCGTGCAAAGGAACACCGTCAGACAAATTAAGGTGCCCTTCATCAACACCGACTGGCCAACCAGATGGATCTGCATCGAATAATTCTTCACCTGATATCCTGGGCCCTGCAGCACATCCCGAATAAAAAACGATCCCGGATGATTTCTATTTGACAAGCTGGAGACGAATTTTCCCCTAAGATAACTCGAGGGCCATATTGTGGCCAATTTTCGGCAATGGGGTCGAATACGCAAGCTGACGGACTTCATTCTATCGAACTGTTGCCTTTTCGTCACACTCGTTTGATCGCTCATAGCCTTTTAATTTGGATTTTTATCTTAGATACTGCTTCTTATGTTTTCGAATTCAAAATCCGCATCAGAAACTGATCCCCTGCGCCATGGAGGCGTTCGGTTTGATCGCAATTGGCCAATTTGGCGAAGGATTTTAGCCTTTTTTGGCCCGGGCTATTTGGTTGCTGTTGGATATATGGATCCAGGAAACTGGGCAACCTCGCTCGCTGGCGGCTCGCGATATGGCTATTTGCTATTGTCGGTTGTGCTCATTTCGAGCCTAATGGCTATTATTTTACAATCCCTTGCAGCGAGATTAGCGGTAGCGACATCACGTGATTTAGCCGAAATTTGCCGCGATATATTTCCAAAATATATCAATTACGGTCTTTGGGCGATGGCTGAACTCGCCATCATTGCAACCGATATAGCGGAAGTAATAGGCACGGCGATTGGATTAGAATTGCTATTTGGATTGCCTCTTACCATCGGTATCGCCATCACAACGTTGGACGCCCTTCTGCTTATCGCACTCCAAAGATTTGGCTTTCGAACGGTTGAAGCCCTTATTATTGCCATTTTAGCAATCATTGTCGCTTGTTTCACGATCGAGTTAATTCTGGCGCGACCCGACTGGATAGCCGTCACCGCCAATCTCTTTCCAAAGCCTGAAATTATAACAGACCCCAATATTCTCTATCTGACGCTTGGCATTATTGGCGCAACGGTCATGCCTCATAATCTATATTTGCATTCCAGTATCGTACAGACCCGCCCCCTAGGCGAAACAGCTCAAGAACGCAGGGAAAGCTTAACCTTTGCAACGCTCGATTCAACTCTGGCCTTGGCATTCGCGTTTCTTATCAATGCTGCAATCATCATCCTAGCGGCTGCCAGTTTCCACGCTTCAGGCCGAACCGACATTGTTGAATTATCCGATGCCTATTCTCTTCTCTCGCCTCTGTTAGGTAGCCAGTTGGCCCCCACTTTATTCGCCATCGCACTGATCGCGTGCGGCCTGAATGCTACAGTAACAGCTACATTGGCGGGTCAAATCGTGATGGAAGGCTTTTTAGGCTTAAAATTTTCCCCTGTTATCAGACGTATAGCCACGCGCCTGATTGCCGTTATTCCGGCCGCGTGGGTTGCCATCGTCCATGGGGACCAAGGCGCCACTGGCCTTTTGGTATTCAGCCAAGTGGTACTAAGCTTACAACTCCCCTTCGCAGTCATTCCTTTGGTAGTCTTTACAGCTCAGAGCGAACGAATGGGTACACTTGTCGCGCCCCGATGGCTTACCTGCATAGCCGCCATCATTGCGCTTACGATTGTCATTTTGAACGGTATTTTGGTGCTGAACCTGACCTTTTTAAGCCAATAGCCCTTGCAATTCTAATCCGTTAGCACTATCCAGCAGTTCTTCATGCGGTCGTTTGGCCGGTGGCTGAAAGGAAAGTCCGGTAATACGGATGGGATTTTAAATAGTCCATTTCCCTTGTCTCCGCCTTCGATACCTTCCGTTTCGGGCCTTTCCTAAAGGCTCGGAGGGCTTGGCGCCAAGTGGCCGCGCAACAGGAAAGGACAAAGGCATGGCTCTTTACGAGCACGTGATCCTTGTGCGTCAAGATGTGACGTCACAACAGGTCGACACCATTAATGAACAATATAAAGGCGTGATCGAAGCCGCTGGCGGCAAGGTCACGAAAACGGAATATTGGGGCGTCAAAACCCTCGCTTTCCGGATCAAAAAGAACCGTAAGGCTCATTTTACGCTTCTGAACATTGATGCTCCACATCAGGCTGTCGCCGAAGTCGAGCGTCTGGAAGCCATTAGCGAAGACGTCATCCGTTCCCTCACCATTAAGGTCGAGGAATTGGAAGAAGCTCCTTCGGCCATGCTTCAAAAGCGTGACCGCGACGAAGATCGTACGGATCGTCCAAGCGGCGGTCGTGGCTTTGGTGGCGGCGGTGGCCGCTTCGGTGGCGGCGCAGGCGGCTTTGGTGGTGGTTCGGGCCGCGGTCCACGTCCGCCCCGTCGTGATGATGTAATTGGTGAAGAGGAGAGCTTCTGATGTCTACAGCTGAATCCGCAAGCTCCGGCGCTCCACGCCGTCCTTTTTATCGTCGTCGCAAGTCCTGCCCATTCACGGGACCAAACGCACCAAAGATCGATTACAAGGACACCCGCCTTCTTTCCCGTTATATTTCAGAACGTGGCAAGATCGTTCCGTCCCGTATCACGGCAGTTTCAGCCAAAAAGCAGCGCGAACTCGCTCAAGCGATCAAACGCGCCCGCTTCCTCGGCCTACTGCCTTACGTAATCGCTTAATTTTAAAGAATAATTCCCGGGGTCAATTCAGGTCCCGGGAACTCCTATTGGTCACCCGGTTCAAATGAACCGGATTGGTTGGGGCGGAATATCCGTCTCTAACCGCCCCTTAATTGGGTTTGCGGGACAGCTGGACGATGAAACTACGTGATTTAGGATTTGGGGCTGGTTGTGGCGCGGTTTCGGCGCTGCTTTTTGCTGTTATCTCAACAGCCTCTCCGCTTGCGTTTCCGCTTTATCTTGTTGCCCCATTGCCGATTTTGATCGCTACCTTGGGCTTTACCCAGCAGGCTGGACTTGTTGCTACACTCATAGCGTTTATTGCAACATCTATTATATTCTCGCCGCTCGCGGGCCTCATTCACGCAATTTCCATTAGCCTCCCATCCTGGTTTATCGGGTATCTAGCTTTATTGGCACGTCCGATTGACGGGGCGGACAATGATAATAGCGTGGAATGGTATCCGTTAGGGCGACTGCTGCTTTGGAATATTGCTCTATCCGCCGCTTTGACTATTGCCGGTGTTTGGATGCTCGGAAGCGATTACGCATCCTTTGTTGAAGCGTTCGAAAAACTACTCAATGAGTTGGTAATATTTGAACCCACGATGTTTGCGGGACTGGTTGGTGCTGACAAGACCAGTTCTATTTCAACGATCGCCAATATCTTAGCGCTCATTGCGGCGCCAATAAGTGCGGCTATTAGCGCCGCAATCTCCGTTCTACTGCTTTATGTAGCCGCGCGAATTGTAAAAGCATCTGATCGTTTACCAAGACCTTGGCCGGACTTGGCGTCAACGGCGATGCCTAAAATTGCGCTACCTATTTTTTTAATATGCCTAATTCTCGTAGTATTCGGTACCGACTTTGTCGGCCTTTTTGGTCGAATTGGAATAGCGTCTCTGCTTGTTGGATTTTGCTTACAAGGACTTTCCGTCCTTCACATGATCACAAGACCAATTAAATCCCGCCGTGTCATGTTGGTCATGATCTACAGCGTTTTTATTCTGTTGCCCGGGTGGCCAATTCTTGGATTTGCCGCATTGGGCATTGCCGATTTCTGGTTTAATTTTCGATCCAGATTGAACAAGTCACCCTCACCATCAACCCAATCCTAAACTCTACCATTTTCTTTCAACATACTAAGGAGATACCAATGCAAGTCGTATTATTAGAGCGCGTTCCAAATCTTGGCCAAATGGGCGACGTTGTGCGCGTAAAGGATGGTTACGCACGCAACTTCCTACTTCCACGCCACAAGGCACTGCGTGCAACAAAGGCTAATCTTGAACATTTCGAAAATGAACGCGCGCAACTTGAAGCACGCAATCTGGCCGCTAAATCTGATGCGATGTCGGTCGCTGAAAAGCTCGACGGTCAGTCATTCGTTATCATTCGTCAGGCGGGCGAAATGGGCCAGCTATATGGTTCGGTCGCTACACGTGACATTTCTGAAGCTATTACGGCGGGTGGATATTCCGTTGACCGCAATCAGATCATACTGAATGTTCCGATTAAGACCATCGGCATGCATTCTGTGCCTGTTCACCTCCACCCAGAAGTCGATGTTAAGATCAGCGTCAATGTCGCACGCAGCCATGAAGAAGCAGAGCGTCAGGCTCGTGGCGAAAGCGCGACCGTTCGCGAAGAACTAAACCTTGACGATCTCGGGCTTGAAGTCGGAGCGGCATTGGCTGAAGCTGGCGGCGAAGAGTAAAATCTATCGCTTTTACAGCATATTTTGGACCCGGTGCGTTAGCGCCGGGTCTTTTTTTAAAGCAAGCGATTTCTTGTCAAGGGACAAATGGTGGCCATTCCGCGGCTGTGAGGAGTGTGGATAACGGGCATGGGTTAGAATAAAATCCGAATCGGTCGCGGCGAAGCGCTAATACAGCTCGACCGACACTGGATACGATCATGGCTCTTGCTCAATCACTCGCCCGTCTCGCCGAAATCGAGACAAGTTATCGCGTTCCTCCAAACAATGTTGAGGCGGAACAGGCGTTACTCGGCGCTATTTTGGTCAATAATGACGCCTATTATCGTGTTTCAGATTTTTTAGAAGCGAGCCATTTCGCTGAGGAAATTCATCGCCGGGTTTACGATATCATTCAATCGCTGATCCGCGCCGGCAAACTTGCGACGCCTGTAACACTCAAGTCATTCGTCGGCGATCAGGATCTTGGCGGCATGACCGTCCCACAATATCTGGCCCGCCTCGCTGCCGAAGCCACCACTGTTATTAATGCCGAAGCCTATGGGAGAACAATTTACGATCTCGCCATGCGTCGCCAACTGATCACAATCGGTGAAGACATGGTGAATGTCGCTTTTGACGCACCTGTCGACGAGCATCCAAGAAAGCAGATCGAAGAAGCCGAACGCCGCCTTTATGAATTGGCTGAATCTGGTCGCTACGATGGCGGATTCCAAAGCTTTTCTGCTGCTCTAAAAACGGCCGTCGACCTAGCTGCAGAAGCTTATAAGCGCGACCGTAAACTTTCTGGTATTTCCACGGGCCTATCTGACCTTGATCGAATGCTCGGCGGCTTGCAGTCTTCGGATCTCGTTATTGTCGCTGGTCGCCCCGGTATGGGTAAAACAGCTCTTGCCACCAATATTGCTTTCAACATCGCGCGCGCTTACTCGCATGACAAGAATCCCGACGGAACGGTAAAGCGGTTAGATGGCGGCGTAGTCGGATTTTTCTCACTCGAAATGTCGGCAGAACAATTAGCAACCCGTATTATTGCTGAACAATCGGGCGTTGCATCGTATAAAATTCGGCGTGGTGAAATCCAAGAAAATGAATTTATGAAAATTGCGGATGCCGCGCGCGAGATGGAACGTATTCCATTTTATATTGACCAAACAGGCGGTATCTCGATTGCCCAATTAACCGCTCGAGCACGTCGCTTAAAGCGTCAAAAAGGTCTTGATGTCCTCGTGGTTGACTATTTGCAGCTGCTTTCAGGATCATCCAAAAAGAGCGATAACCGCGTTCAAGAGCTAACCGAAATTACAACCGGACTTAAGGCGCTTGCCAAAGAATTGTCGGTGCCTGTTATTGCTCTATCGCAGCTTTCTCGTCAGGTAGAGCAACGTGATGATAAACGTCCTCAACTTTCAGATTTGCGTGAATCAGGTTCCATCGAGCAAGATGCCGATATCGTAATGTTTGTTTTCCGGGAAGAATATTACCTCAAGAATAAAGAGCCCAAGATGGGCACTGAGGAATATTTCAAATGGCAAAATGAAATGGAGCAAATCCATGGACGCGCTGAAGTCATTATCGGGAAACAGCGTCATGGACCTACCGGTACCGTTGTTATGCAATTCGATGCAGAAGTAACGCGGTTTTCTAATCTTACTTCTGAAGATCGTTTACCAGAACGGATGTAATCGTATGACGATAGCGGATCGCATCCCCTCGATCCCGAATTCCAGTGGGGGACTGTTAACGGTCGATCTAAATGCACTTAAGAGAAACTGGCATTTACTCGCGTCTAAAGTTGGTCCTGCGGCAACAGGTGCCGTTGTAAAAGCAAATGCGTACGGGCTTGGCATCGAGACTGTCGTACCTGCTCTCTTATCGATTGGTTGCAACCATTTTTTCGTTGCTCATCTTTCTGAAGCAGAGCGTGTTCGCGCTTTAAGTAAAACCGCCGAGATTTTTGTCCTAAACGGGTTTCTTCCTGGAACAGGACCAATCTACCAAGAATTAAACCTCACACCTGTTCTGGGGTCGCTTGCAGAGATTGCTGACTGGAAAAATTTTGTTTCCCATTATCCCTACGCTCCACAAGCAGCTTTACATATCGATACCGGACTCAATCGTTTGGGGTTATCCCCATCAGAAGCCGATACTGTTTCACAATCCTATCTCACTGGAAATCTAGGTTTTTCAATTCGCCTATTGATGAGCCATTTTGTTGAATCTGAAATCGAAGGATCAGCAACGACCAAACGACAATGTGACGCTTTTCGCCAGCTTCGCAGACTGTTTCCCGATGTTCCTGCGAGCCTGTGCAATTCGTCTGGGATATTTTTATGTTCCGACAGCTATTATGATCTTGTCCGGTCAGGTTATGCTTTATATGGCGGCCACCCTCTCTGGTCCAATCGCGATAATCCAATGGAACCCGTTATCCGGCTCGAAGCTCCGATTATTCAAACGAGGATGATCGATATCGGAGAGAAGGTAGGGTATGGGGGGTATTGGACAGCGGCTCGAACTACACGTCTTGCTACCCTATCTCTTGGCTATGCGGATGGCTTGCCTCGCGGAGCAGAGAGTAGCCGAACCAAGAAGGGCGGCGATGTTTTGATCGGCGGCACCAGATGCGCAATGTTAGGCCGTGTTTCGATGGATTTGTTGATTGTAGACGCTACGGATGCACCTGTTGAGGCTGTAACGCCGGGTTCTTATGCAACAATCATTGGAGACGAACTAACCATTGATGCCGTAGGCGACAATGCAGGAACCATCGGCTATGACATCCTCGTCTCTTTGGGCAGTCGTTATCAACGT
>Ga0208618_1000558_pt1 | contig 16739 bp, 11 predicted proteins | sample CryBogCBE18Jul08_FD_184585 | JGI IMG/M metagenome (GOLD analysis project Ga0208618, IMG submission 184585) | Freshwater microbial communities from Crystal Bog, Wisconsin, USA - CBE18Jul08 (SPAdes) | ecosystem: Environmental > Aquatic > Freshwater > Lake | place: Crystal Bog, Wisconsin, USA...
CACCCTGAGCACTTTCGTTCCAGTTCATGGGCTGTTTGATTCTCTCCTTTTGGACCCAAGCCCATCCCTCATCAAGCCAAAGACTAGAATTTTGGTATCCACCGCTTCTCATAAACTCAAGCCACTCAGCGTTTGTGACCAAGGAACTTCTCATGGCGCTTTTCTGAACATAGACTGAATGTCTTGGACTTTCATTGTCAAAGTGAAACCCCTCGCCCTCAAATCCCACTTGATTCAGCCCATCTTTAAGGCCAATCCATTGAGGTTCATTGGTTACAGTATTTAAAGAACGGGGTACTTTTGAGTAAACTGGGTGTAGTGAGTTGTTGGAGAATAAATGCTGAAGATCAGTTTGAATTAGCTCTTGATGTTGTTGCTCATGGTTGATACCAATAGTAATTAACCACTCTATCTCCTGAGTAGGAGCATTGTTTAAAAGGTTTACAACCCTTGAATCAATATTTTTTCGCCACTCAAGAACCTCCTCAAGGGAGGGACGAGTCAGTAAACCTCTCTTAGCTCTTGGATGTTTATCCCCAATGATGTTGTAATAACTATTAAAAAGCACCGCGAATTCTGCTCTCCAATACTTAAAGTCTGACTCAAACTGTTTGAGCACCATAACTTCAAAGAACCAAGTCACGTGCGCTAAATGCCATTTGGTCGGGCTTGCATCATCCATTGACTGTGATTGACAGTCCTCTGGAGTTAAGCCCATCAGGAGATTGGTGGAGTAGTCTCTGGTTTTTTGGTATAAATTCACCAAAGAATCAGGTGCATCAGAGGAAGATAAATTAGCTGGCATATAAAAGAGCAAAGAAATTTTGTGGATCTGTCCAGGACGTAAAGGACTTGAAGCCAGCTGATCTGAGTAAGCTTTTAATTGAATCTATAGTGTATTTATGTGAATTCTCAGTGTGAATCAATTCGCCGCGCTTAAATACCCGCTTATGCTCTTTCCAAGTCACGGTGGTATTGATTAATGCTTCAAGGTAGAGTTCAACTCTTTGCAGACTGTGATTGATTTTAATGGTATGTTTGAACTCGGATACATCAAAGTCAGAGCCGATTTGAGAATTAATAGCCCTCAGTATATTAAGGTTAAAAGCCGCGGTTAACTTTAAAGGGTCGTCATAAGCATCGATTAGGACTTTATCCTCTTTCATGAGATCAACTCCAATTAGGAGACCTTGATCATGGATTTGGGCGTGAACCTGAGTCAGTAAATGGGCTGCGTCTACTGGGATGAAGTTCCCAATACTTGATCCTGGGTAGAAGAAATTGTTGTTCCTATCCGCAATGTCCATGGGCAATTGGAACTCTTTAGAGAAATCCATTCCAATCCCGAACATTTCGATTTGCGGGTATTTATTCTGAAGTTGGGGTAGTATTTCTTTTAAATAATCAATTGAGAAATCGATTGCTACATAAGATGCGGGTTTTAACGCATTAAACAGGGATTCTGCCTTTTGGCAGTTACCCGCTCCCAAGTCAACGAAACCCTTGCCGGTACCAAGTTCCTCTGCAATCTCTAATTGGTAGCGATCCAATATCTCTTTTTCTTTCTTTGTTGGATAATACTCAGGAAGTAACGTAATTGCTGTGAACAGATGTGAGCCCAACGAGTCGTAAAGAAATTTGGGTGATATCGTGGCCGATTCAGACAACAACCCGAGTTCAATTTCACTGGATAAGCTTTGTTGGTTCAAGAACTGGGTTTCAGTCAGGTATTTGGGTACTAACATTAATAAATTTTAAGTTTCGCAGAGAAATCTGTATCAATTAGGTAAAAAGAGATGAAAGCAATTTGGAACAACAAAATTGTAGCAAGTTCAGACGCAACCGTGGTTGTAGAGGGTAATCATTATTTTCCTGCAAGTTCTATTAATAAAGAGTTTTTTAAACCCTCAGATAAGCAAACCGTATGCTCTTGGAAGGGCGTTGCAAGTTATTATGATGTTGAAGTTGATGGACAATTAAACCCTGCAGCGGCTTGGTACTACCCAAATCCTAAGGCTGAAGCTATGAACATTGCAGGTTATGTTGCATTTTGGAAGGGAATTAAAACCAATGAGTGAACCATCTATTTAATTCAATTAAACTGAATTAAACTGAATTAAATTACATTTGCGTAAGTCCCTAGTCTTTATCTAGCGATAAAAACTATAAATCCGTTGTCTTTTTAGTAGATCGGCTTTTTAGTCTTCAATTTCACCTGTATTTGATTGCCTGGATGGTCTGGTTTGATCTGACTATCGATCAACTCTAACAATTGATCTTCTAAAATTAATGTTATTGATTTATCTCAAATTCTTTAAAATCAAAAACTTATAGTATTAGAATAAAGAAAGATTTTTGATTACTTCGGTTGACTTTCGGTGTCTTTTGGTGTCTTTTGGTGATTTTTAATGACTCACCTCTGAAGTAACAATTGATTTTTTTCCTAAGTTTCGGTGCCCTTCAATCTGTGCAAATGTGAATCCTAGATAAAGGACTGCAAAATGTATGACACTCAACATAATAATGTAACTTATAAACATTTCTCAGTTGCGCAGGTCAGAAGTTGGGTCCTGATCATATTCTGCCTTCACGTTTACTTGGTGATTTTTGGATTCCTGTATTTTGGATGCATCAATAAATCCCTTAATGCGCGTACATTTACCCAAGCGCTTGAATTATCTGAGAGGGCTTTTTACTTATCCCATGTGCAGGCTGGCGAAATGACTACATCCATCTCTGTCTCCGCCACCGTTTTACCTGGCGCAAGGATGACGTCTCATTTTCAGGCAAGCCAACTCACCATTACCCCTGCTGATGTAAGAAGAGGTTATGTTGATGTTGGTGCGGCTTCAAACTTTTCAGTACTGACTAATAGCCGCAATGGATACACCCTAGAAGTGAGTCCCATTGGATACATCTATGAGTCAGTTAAGATTGATGGATTGGGGGCGTCAGTTGAGGTTAGTGGAGACGGTGGGGCAATCGTAAAAAGGGCTTTAATCACACCTGCGATGTCATTTCAGCTCAGTTACAGATTCATATTGCGTTCAGATGTTCAAGCAGGTGTTTATAGTTGGCCAATACAACTCTCAGTGCGTGCACTGTCTTAGGTACTGAGAGACTAGATTTAAGCCTACTAAAAGTTGATGCTGACAGTAATATTGTCAAAGTAACTGCCAACACTTAAATCTTGCCCAGAAAATATCTGTCCATAAATTGTTAATGTCGTTGAACTATTATTATTGACGCCCACAGTTGCACTTATACCGGTACCGTCCCCCCAAACTACTGTTCTAGAGGCGTTCGTGTAAAGGTTGTATTGCATCATTTGGGTATCAGCACCATTCATTGAACGGATTGTAAAACTTCCACTTTGACCGCTACTAAGACTAACATTAGGTGCGGTATCAGAACCATTGCAGTTAACAGTAACGGTGCCAACTCCACTTGTATTTGCCAAGGGTGAAAAAACTTCATATTGTCCAAAGCTGATGGGAGTTGCCATGATAGAAGTGCAATAAGCAGCAGCCAGGGTAGGTTGCAGGGCTAGGTAAAGTGCTGCTAGCATAACGCAAATTGATCTCGAAATTGCAGAGTACATAGAATGCTTTTCGCAATCTAGATTTTCGTAATCTAGATTTTCGTAATTTAGATTTTCTTTATATGATTTAATATGCAGATTAGTACTCTCACTAAATTTTATAGTCCCATGCTGTTGGTTTACATTAGTTGATGTATATTTAGAACACTTCATGTTTTTAATCCTTTGAGAGCTTACAAATGACGATGCCAAGGTCTGGCAGGGGGTCAGCAGTAATGGGGAAATGAACTTGGAAATTACAAATTCGATTCATCACAGTTGCGTGCATTTTCGTAATCTCACTCAAACCTGCTACGTAAACCTCTCCCCCATATCCAACGGTGAAGATTTCCTCAACTCCATCTATGTTTACAGCACTACCTAGCGGCACGGGGAGGCCATTTTCCAAATTAAGTGTAAAAGTGGCACCTTTGGAGCGTTCGACGGGAAATTTGACCTCAATACCACTACGAAAATATGGGGTTGCATTGATTTGTAGCCCCATTACTTTTGCATCTAATGGGAGATCCTCTTGATTAATTGAAATAATGTTTCGGTCATAGGCTCTGAGTCGAGGTATCAAAGCATCGCCTTTACTATCCGTTCTCCCAATCAGTTGATTATCACTAAGCACGCTTACATTTGCAAACCCTGGAACGCTTGCCACAGCAAAGCTTTGATCGATCCTCCTGCCTAGATAGGTATTATTTTCTATGTATGCAACACCCCCAATGGCCTCAAGCCTAGTTGCTGTGATATCCCCACTCTTGGAGACACCTGCAAAGTAGGTACCCATGTTATTTTGCATCTCAACTAAGGCCTGAGAGGATTGGTCGCTTCTAGATTGAAGTAAATATCCAAATCCCTCACCACTCGGTAAATTTTGTTGAACAGTGCTCGTAAAAATATCTTCCTTTTGAGGTTGTGAATTTGGATTGGCTCCTCGAGTAGACTGCGCACTCAAACTTGCACTTGTCGAGCCTGAAAGTGCAATGCTAAACATAGTGAAAATTGTCGTTCCAAGATCAGAGTTGAGATCTTTAAGAGCCGAGACGCTGAACGAGCCCATTCTCCCAAGCGATGCACCGTAGCTTAGTGTCAAAATCTGTGTATCTGGAACACCGCGATTGATTTGGGATACAAAAGCAATCCCTATCGATCCCAGATGCCCATCTGAATAGCTAAGGTTTGCACTTGTTAAATTAGAGGAGGGGAGTTGCAATACGGATTGGCCTATTTGAATAAAGCTACTGTTGGTCCACTGTGATCTGGCACTCATACTCCAAGGGTAAGCAAAACGGTCAAGCCCTAACATCACCATATTACCGCTGCTGATACTTTTAGAATTAAGGAGTGCGTTCATACCGTTAAAGTTATTACTGCTTTGAACGTAATTGTTTGAGGCGTCAAATTGAGGATTGACGAATGCGTTGCTTTCTTTGCCGTAACTCTGAGCAAAGTAGGAGCTCAGTGTGCCAATTTTAGGTACTAAATAATCAACGCCTAGACCAAATGCCTCTTGACTTTGCATAGCCTCGGTGTGAAACTCAGCTGTTAAAAAGTTGCTAATACCTACTCGGTAGTTCTCTGAGAAAAGCCATCCGTGATAATCGTTGCTACTAAGACCAAAGTTGTCCCGAGCGACGCCTATTTCATAAGAAAAGCTCTCCAAACCTTTACCAAGTAAGGATTGACTTGCATAAAAGGGCTTGGATATGATTTGCTCTCTGCCGAATAAGTCTCTCACCAAAAGATTGACCTGTCCTGCTCCGCTTACAACGGGAAGATTACTGATAGCAAAGGGGCCGGGGGGGATCGTTTGTCTTGATACTAAGGCGTTATTGATAAATACATCAACCGTGGAGGGCAGCACAGCTTGACCCGCAACACTTTGCATAGGGTAGGTAATGAAACCAGGTTGTGTTGAAAAATTAGTACCGAATTGAATTCCACCAAACCTTACCGCTCTTCCCCATGCACCGGGTGTACTGAATACATCACCTACGCGTAGGGTTTGCATTTTCTCTGGAAAATCCGATGTCCAAGTGCTGTCCAAACGAATTACTCCTGGGACTCCACTTATATTTTGAGTTAAAACGGTACTCGTACCCACCCCATAAGAATTAAATATTCCAATTTCAAATTGCCCTGACTCTTGAGCGTTACCTGTTGTTGTACCGGATGCATTTGAAGTGTACAAGTCGTAGTTGAAAAAGCCCCCTAGACTTGAGCGCTGCGGCTTGGGTAGTTGAATGTATTCTGATGTCCTGTTTGTAAGCTCAAAAGCCTCTGCTCTCACTTTTAGGGTGAGGGTTTGTTTTTCTGGGTTGTAGGTGTGGATTAAATTGGAAATTGAACTAAGAGGAAAGTAAGAGTCTCCCTCGTAATAGATCTGTGTGTTTAAATTAGGCTTTTGAAGCCTCCAACTCTCTAAGTCGATACTTCTTAGGTAAATCATTCCTGACTTATCTTCAAGAATTAAAACTGTTTTATTGAGATTTTGACCGTTGACGTCTATTTCAATCAAGCGCTCAACATAGTGACCTGAAGCTGCTAATTCACTGAGCTTTGGTACAGAGTTTTTATATGCGTTTGCTCCCTCAGATGTTGGAATATCCTCTGAGCAAGCAAACCCATGATGAAAAATCAGAAAAACGCTGAGTTGGTATGCAAAATAGCGCTGCCTAATAGTGAATGCACTGAATGCTTTTACGGCTTGTTAAGAACAAGTAAAGTATCAATGTTCTCCCCGTCTGTAAACGCTCTCAAACGTAAACGTCCCGAAGCATTGACTTTTTCAGTAGATATGGATGTTGGTTTCAAGAGCCAGTCCCTGGATTCACCTGCGAGTACATAACTTGAGCCTGCAATACTTGCCAAAGGCTGATCGCTACCAATGGTGTATAACGAGAAGTCTGAGATTTGAATGTGTGCAGTTCCCTCGTTATGAAGAGTTACTTTTAAAGAGCTATCTGCACTTGTTTCAAGTCTCCAGGTCATTTTAGGTTCAGCTCTACCTTTGCGCGGCTGAACAAAAACAGGAAGCCCGATTCTGAGCGCTACTTGCACGGAGGATGCTTGGGGAGCGCTTTGAGTCGCAGCCGTAGGGAGTTCTTGCAAATTAATCCTGTAAGCAAGTTCTTTGGTCTTGTCCGCAGGCTTGCGAAGTGTGATGCGAATAATTTGCACCCCTTTTGATGCGATAGTCACAATGGGCGGCGAAACGAGTAGTTCTTTAGTGGAAATGAGAACGTCTCGTCCTTCCTCCTGCGACCAGGAGACAGCTTGAACTTGAACTGTTGTAGGCGCATCAGAATCATTGGTGATTGTCATTGCTGCAGTTTGTTTTGTAGGGGTTAGGTCAATCCGGGTGGGATTGATGCTCCATCCTGCCGCTTGGGCGAAGTTTGGGATTAGAAGTACAAAAGTAAAAAGAGTGTAAGCGCAGCAAAGTGCAAGGAGACTTAAAAGGCTCTTTGTATATGCAGTTAGGTTAATTTTATTTTTCAATTTATTCACCAATTTAAAAGTTAATGGTTGCAATGACAACGTCTGTGTAAGAGTCGGATGCTACGTTTTGGCCACCGGGGATTGAGCCACAAACGTTATATAGTCTCGCTGTGCTTGATGTTGCATTGGTCAAGGATAAAAGGCCAGTGCCCACATTGGTCCATGCAGTTGTACCAGGAAAGGTGCAGGTGGTGCCTGCTAAATTGCTCGGTGGCTGAAAAATACTGTATCCCAGAAAGGCTTGATTCAAACTGCCTAACATTTGTCTTTGTTGGCCAACGACGTGGGCTCCGTTATCAAGTCCAATGGTCATTCCAGTAGCACCTTTTGAGCAAGCCACACTGATCTGACCAGTCGCATTCAAGGGGGCAGTTAAGTTGACATTCACAGGGTCGTATACGTTGAAAGACAGTGAAGAGGAGGTTGTGATGGAGCATACCTGGGCTACTGTTGCATTGACTGGTACATTCGTTGTAGATGAGGCTGCAAGCGTAAGTCCAGGTAACGCTAAAAGCGATAACCAAACTAAACAGTTTGAAATATTTTTTGAATGCACTTGGCTTTGGGGGTGTTTTATTTGCATTGATTACTTTTGAAAGAAAACTGTATCTTCTTTTGTTTTCATTCTTTCAAGTGTTCGGTTGCGTACACGGTTGAGAACTATATATTTTTTTAAACTATTTTTTGATATTTTGCAAATGAAAATAAATGACTCCGTGTTCACTTGCACTTGTTTAAAGACCAATAAATTTCTAACTAATCTCTATTCGATTATTAGTTGATCACTGTCAATGTGCCGTTGACATACTTGATGTTGTAATTTGTTGGATTAAATGTTCCTCCACTCATTACACCCGGTTTGATGACATAAGGGTTACCGCTCGCGCTTGCATTGGCAGCAGCACCTGGGCTTGTCTCCGTCAGTGATCCAACGGTCTCTGCATTGACCAGTCCATCTACTGTGAATGATGTGGGTATGATTGCAGTTCCGTAAGGTTTTAGGGCGTCTGCAACTGTGATCAGCAGTCCAACAGGCTGAACAAATAAAAGACCTGGTAAATAATTAATCGTGTAATTATTTGAGTTGAAGGTCCCTCCACTAGCATTACTTGCATTGATCGTGTAAGGCCCAGCAGTGACCCCAGCAGTTGCCAATAACCCAATACTTTCCAAATTCAAACTACCCACAGTCTCATTGCTCATGAGCCCCAATTGTGTAAACCCTTTAAGGATGGGAGTTTGACCGTAGGTTTTGTTGAAATTCGAAGCCGTCAAAGTCAGGTTTGCGGGAGTAATATTTGCACTCGTCAGCGTACTATTATTGAAACTGTAGTTACTTGATCCGCTAATACCTGAGACCGTAACCCCTTTACCTGCACCTACATTGGGGTCTGTAAAACTGGCCGATGTGTAGACTAAATTAAGCGTGTCTCCCAGTAAAGGAGTAGCGCTTAAACTAACAGTCCCCACTAATGTGCCGTCATAGACTTTATTATTTCCCAGCGCTGTAACGTTCAGGGCCAATGGTGTAATGTTTGCACTCGTCGTACCACTTCCACTAAGAAGTGCATAAGAGGAAGTATTGATTCCTGATAGGCTAAAGTTGTTAAAGTTTATGGTGCTTGAAAATCCTGCGCTTGGATTGACAAAGTTTGCTGTGCCATTCATTAAGGACAACCCAGAGCCGGTCAAAGGAAATCCATCTAAACCCAGAGTTGCACTTGTATTGGAGTCATAAACTTTGTTGACTCCTTTAGCGTAAACCCAAGCTCTCGAGTCTGATAAAGCAGGGTAAAGCGCTATATCTGCTGCTGTGTTTGCATAACCATCGGGATTAAATCGAATCGTCAAATTGGGAGACGCAACCGCTGCGTTCAAGACAACTGTACCAGAGGCAACTCCAGGGGTTGTGCCATTCAGTCCTGATATGAGCTGAACAGATGCACCTGCTGCATTTACTGAGACCGGAGATCCCACATTAATATTTCGGCCCGCATTTACCGCTAATTTAACGCTCGCACCAACTCCAACGATTGCCGCGTTGGCCAAGGTCGTTACGTCCCGCCCGGCTGCAATGGATACAGAGGAACTTGCCCCTATAGATGTAATGCTACCTGAGGAGATAAAGTCTAAACCTGCGTTAAATACTGTACTCGCACTGGCTGCCGTTGCGGTAAGGGCGCTGCCTGTTCCTAATAAAATGTTGTTGCCTGCATTTACATTAATTGATGCATATCCACCTACGCTTGATAGGTTGGCATTAATCATTGCGTTATGACCTGCGGTGATCACAAGTGATGCGTACCCCGTTGTGGAATTGATGGCGGAATTATCTATGACGTCATGAACTGCATTAAGTGTTAGGGTGGTTGCGCCTACCCAATTCACAGGTTGATTGATTTGTATGTCTCCAAGGCTCCCGCCCTTGCCGTTGGCACTTAAAATGGTAACGTTTGAGGCCAATAAATTACCTGCTAGGGTTGCCCCAGTTATATCTCCTGCGTTAAGAGCAGAGTCAACGACAAAGTTGGTGGGATCCAAAATCCAGTTTCCCGTGACTCCATTAGGGGCCCTGGTGCTGATATTTGCTGTACTATTTACTTTTAATATACTTGCAGATGTCTCGATTGCCCCCCCATTACCCCCTAAGCTAGAGGCTTCAGCTGAGATCAGTCCACTCACATTGACCTGGCTAATAGGGTTGGTTAGGTCAGAAATTATGGATATTCTTCCCCCATTAGAAATGCCTGTAGGACCAGCATTCGCTTTGATTGTTCCACCCACATCAATTGTGTGTGATGCAGTAAGTTGAATCACGCCACCGCTGCTTGAGACTCCAGTTGCATCCAGTACACCTGTGTTTCCAATAACGCCACCTTGAATTTGCCGAGCAGCTTGGGCAGACATGATGATAAGTCCCCCGGGTGCATAGACTGCATTTGCGTTTGCAACCAAAGTAGCAATAGATGCTGGGGTCACGGCTACTGAATTCAAGCTATTTCCGAAAAATTGTAAAACGTATTGTTGACCCGCTGCCATTGCAATGGTTCCCATTTGAGCCACAATTACACCGTTGTTTATTACGTTGGGTGACAACAAAGCAATATAGCCCGCAAGGTGTGCAGTTAAATTCCCTTCATTGATCACGCGAGCAGTGGATCCGTTGCTCTTAAAAGTGCTCAGTCCAGCCAAGAAATCGGCGGCGCTTAAAGTGTTTGTGGTCACAACCAGACCTGCAACATTGACAGTTGCTGAAGGGGAGAAGTAAACACCACTTGGATTTGTTAAAAACACTTGCCCATTTGAATTTAAGTTTCCAAAAATTTGCGTTGGACTTGAACTTAGAACCTGGTTTAACAAAACACTAGAGCTGCTGGGCTGGGTGATGTTAACCTTAGACCCACTACCAATATCAAAGCTTGACCAGGAGATTACGGCTTTAGGTGTACTTTGATTGATAGACATTATTGAGCCGGTCTGCAAAATAGATGCTTGTCCACTTAACAAAGCCCCAACAGTTGGTAATTGATTTGGAGCAGGTGGTCCAGCAAATGCAGGACTGATTGTCCAGGATGTCGTGGCTATGAGAACAATAGTAAATTGAAAAACTATTGTTGATATTCGTTTATATATTTTCATGATTAAAACCCGATGCTTGCAGTGAGCCATAGCTGACTTTTGCCACCAGATACATCTGTGTAGATCCCAGAGTTTGTAAAAGCATAAGTATTCGGATCTACACCTACCCGTTCAGCCCATATTGCCTTTAAATCAATATTTGGCTTCGGTTGTAGTCCAATCGATAGACCTGAGCCTTTGAGATCATAATTATTAAGGGTTGCAGCCCCTGGGAATGTATTGTTTGGATTAATTTGTATACGTCCGTAGTCAAAGAACAGAGCTAATTTGATGTTTTGATTTAATGTTTGTCTAAGCTCCACTGTTCCCAATTGACCTTGACTGCCACCGCCCGAGTTGGTGGGATATGCTCGAACTCCTAAAATACCGCCTAAATAGAACATCTCTGAAGCATCAAGATTCTTGTTTGCTGCTTGTCCAGTTAAGCTTGCATAAAAACTAAGTCCTTTTGGCTTAATGTTCAGTATTTGTAAAGCTTTTAAATTGTCAAGTGATTGTTCACGGTTTACGCTGTAATTGGTTTTAAAGAACCCGCCTTGAGTATTATTTGATTCCATAACTGCAACTTGATTTGGGGAACCTATTAAGTTGGTGTATCCACTGGTTAGGGCTAGGCTAAATGAATTAGAACCCTGAGCACCAAAGTTGTCGTAGGAGTTCCCCCTCAGAGCGGCTGAATAATCTTTTATTGAATACTGACTCACCAAGCCCTCTTCGGAGTTCGCATTGCTGAAGAAATGAGAGTCACCATTTAGAGTTAAATACAAATTGAACGGTTTAGACCGAATCACCGGATAGGCTGCTTCAATTCCTTTACTAGTGGACGTACCTGTTGCGTCTAATGAGGCGAAGTCTGAGGAGACTAAACGGTAGTTCATGTTTGAAGCATTTAGACCTAACCTCCAACCCGTGTTGCCTACTGGAAGGGTATAGCTCAAGCGCTCGTAATCACTTCCCTGAGAATGAAGATAGAAAGCACTCAGTAAGTCTCCAATTTTAAGTGGGCTATTAAGGGCTAATGATGTAAGTAATCTAGATACACCAATGGCCTTTGGTCCAGTATTATCAAATTGAACATTAGCGTTTAAGAGAGGTTCGTCTAGACTTGAGACAATTAAATCGGTGCTTAATGGAATTGAGCCCTGTGTTAAGAGACCACTTACACTTATGCCTGGTAAGTCATCTGCCAACAAGAGTCCTCTATCAACGCTATCTAAATCTAATAATTTAGTACCGTCTAGTGCAGTATCAATAAGTTTTTTTATTTGTAGTACCTTTACTCGAGTCACATCCCCTTGAAATACAGTATGACCATAAACTGACTCCTCAATTTGTATATGAAGTGTTTTATTCCGTATTTCTTGGGCAGGAGTGATGACCCTTGCAATTGATCCTTTTTTTCGGTAATCCTCTTCAATTGATCTGGTAAGAATTTTTAGTTGCTCTATGTCAATATTTTTATTTAAATAGGGTTCAATAAGAAGCTCAATTTGAGCGTTAGAGAGAAGGGTGTTTCCAGTAAATAAAATATGCTCTAGTTGGAATTTAATTGCTTCAATTTCTACTTCAATTGGCTGGTTGAGTATCAAATTATCAGCTCTAATTATTTGAGTTGGAAGACTTTGTCGCAACTCCTCTTTAATACTTTGCTCTAAAGACCCAGCGTTGGGAGACCTTGTCTGTTGAGCATTAGAAAAAAGTGGTGAAAGTAAAAAGTAAAAAATGATATGCCTAGGAAAGTATGTTAACTTCAATAAAGATTTTGAATCTTTTTTAAAATAACGTGATAAAGTGAAAAGTTGTAAGAGACTAAATAAGAAAATTGGCTTGGGGTGTGTATTGATAAGGAGCAACCTGAAAAATAGGGATCAAAAGAAAGTAATTACTGTACGTAGTAATTCGGTGGATTAAATGTCTTTAACTAATTAAAATTAAAGGGATGATTTAAATCAAGTTAGTGAATGGTTAAATTCAATTTTTTAATAAAAAATTACCAACTCGATACATAACAAATTGAAAATGTGATGATGTCCAAAAGTGTTGTACTTGTATGTACGTGAACGAACACTTTCAAATATCTGGATAAAAAGCCACGAAAAACATATTCAAAAAAAGTATTTCTGATTAACCAAAATGACTTGGAATTATTCAAGAGATAATAAATAGGTGAGTTCAAAAAGATTTACATAATAAACATTGACCAGATTCTTTAAATGCGCCTAGACTTAAAAATTTTAAACAAACAAGATATAAATACCGCTTTGGATCAACAAGGATTTTGCTTGATTGACTCAACTGCTTTACTTGAATTAACCAAGCTCAGTGCCAGTGATCTTCAAAGGTTTGCAACCTACTGGGATAATTTGGTTGAAGACCGCTACTTAAAGGATCTAGGGCGGTACCGATTTCGTAGGCACAGCAGTTATAAAGTAGAAAATCAGCAAACATCGCTAATGTCGCACAGAGCTCATTGGCAGTCACTTGACTACAACGCATTGCACGGCGGTATAAACAGAATGTTCGAGCCCATAGATACAACTCTGAATGATTCACAAAGTTGGTTGAACCTTATTTCTGGAGTTGCAAGTTTAATCAACCATAAAAGTGACTCAAACCTACCCCATACATGGTTTACTGAGGCTCATCAGTTTCGAATCAATACGATGGGTGGTATCGGACGGCCAACCCCAGAGGGCGCTCATAGAGACGGAGTTGATTATGTCGCTGTAATTTTGATCAAGCGCCACTTAATCAAAGGAGGGGAGACACGTCTTTTTAACATTCATGGAAACGATGGTGTCAGGTTTACTTTGGAAGAACCCTGGTCATTGCTATTAATTGATGACCACCGTATCATTCATGAAACCACCCCCATTCAAGACAACGGTGGTCAAGGATTTAGAGACACACTCATACTTACATACAGGTCAAATGGATTCCAAGAGCCTAAATAGTTAATTACTTAGTATCTATTTCTGCTATATTTTTTAAATGCAATAAGTTTTGATTTTGAGTTGTTCAGTTTGTTGTGTGTGCTACAACACATAACAACTGTATCAAATCAAGTATATTAGTCCTTTTGATTATATATTTATTATTAATATGACTAACGGCAGAACCTTAAAAAATCAAAACTGGTTATTCAAGTCAATCCCTGAAGCAGAATGGAAACTGATATACCCAAATTTATCTCAAATTGATTTGCCTCTGGGTAAGGTTCTATATGAGCCCAATTACATTATGCCTTTTGTTTATTTTCCTACAACGGCTATTGTCTCTTTACTTTATGCACTCGAGGATGGTGCTTCAGCTGAAATCGCAGTTGTAGGTAATGAAGGTGTGGTGGGTATTTCTATTTTTATGGGGGGAGAGTCCACGTCCAGCAGGGCAGTGGTTCAAAGTGCAGGAATTGGTTATAAATTAAGCTCAATTTTGATCAAAGAATTATTCAATAAATCACCGGCTTTGATGCACTTATTTCTTAGATACACGCAAGCCCTCATTACACAAATGTCCCAAACAGCAGTTTGTAATAGGCATCACACACTGGATCAACAACTTTGCCGCTGGCTTTTGTTAAGCTTGGATAGATTAACTGGTTTAGACCTCATCATGACACAAGAGCTTATTGCAAATATGCTGGGTGTTCGTCGCGAAGGTGTTACTGAGGCAGCTCTAAAAATTCAAAAAGCTGGTTTAATAAAATACGCACGTGGTCATATTACTGTTTTAGACAGGCCAGGACTGGAGCGAAGAACGTGTGAGTGTTATAAAGTAGTCAAAGATGAATACAACCGACTACTTCCAGACACAATATCGTTTTAAAATTTCAGTAAATTACTAATCTGACTCTGTTAGTCTCCTAAGCCTCGGAAGCAAAGGTCTCATCGCATTCATAGTGGCTAATAATGTTGAACCATTGCTAATCAAGGTGCATGTGGCTGGAGTAATGAGTCCACTGGGAAGTGCTAATGCAAGCGCTAAAGTATTAAAACCAGCAATTAAACTGTAATTTTGTTTAACGAGTTGTAGAGCGTCTCGACTTATATCAATTGCTGGGAGTAGTAAATGTAGTCCCTCTCTCATTAGAACTACATCTGCTGCTGTTCGTGCTATATCTGCACCATCTACAAGTGAAATTCCAATATCTGCTTGCGCAAGTGCTGGCGAATCATTAACGCCGTCTCCGACCATTGCAAATGGTCCCCCACTGCGTTTGAGCTCACGGATGATATCTGCTTTTTCATGCGGTAAAACTTCAGCATATACTTTATCAATTCCGACTGAATGAGCGATTCGTTTTGCAACTCCCTCCCTATCGCCAGAAAGCATCACGATTTCGCGTACACCACGTCTCCTAAGTCCTTCTAATACTCTTCTTGATTCAGCACGTGGTTCATCACTGCAGCATATAGCTCCGATTAATCTCTCGTCATAGGCTACCAATAGCCCAATATGTCCCAAATTTTCAAGTTGTCCTAAATAACTCTGGGCTTTGCCTATTGTGATGTTAAGTCTTTTAAAGTAGCGCTCACTTCCAATGTTGATTTTGTGTCCGTTTATCTCTGCAGATACACCCAGACCGATTACAAATTCGATGTTTGAGCATTGGGGAAGCTGTAGACCTTTAATATTTTGAGCGTACGCAACAAGTGCCTTGGCAACAGGGTGACGCAGTTCCATCTCTGCAGCAGCTGCAAGCTGCAGTATTCGGTCGATACTGATATTGACATCGAATGCTTTAACTTCAACAACATCCAATTTACCTGTCGTAAGTGTTCCTGTCTTATCAAAGGCTATGCCCTTTAATGTGCCTAATTGCTCGATTATTCGCCCGCTTTTAATTAATATTCCTTCTCTGGCTGCACGAGTCATTGATGTCAATATACTTGTTGGAGCTGCGACTCTGATCCCAGTTCCGTAATCTACGATGGCAAGGGACATAAATCGGTCCAAATTTCCCGAAGCCAGTAATAGTGCCAGATTAACACCTAACATAGGTGCCACAAGATGATCAGCAAACTTTTCTGCATAGTTTTGAATACGAGTGTCGCCTGATGGTGCTGACTCAACCAATTGAACAATCTTTGAAGCAACCGTATCTTTGCCTGCGTGTGTAATGCGAATACTAACCGAGCCTTCTACGATTGATGATCCAGCAAATAATGAGTCTCCTGATTGCACGGTGCTAGGAATTGACTCACCCGTAATATGTCGTTGATCAACAGATGCAATTCCACTGATCACTTGACCATCCGCAGGAACAAGATCCCCAGCAAGGACCATCACCAACTGATCTTGGATCAAGGAATCCGCCGCCACCATGGTGATTATTCCGTCCATCTCAAGCAATCGTGCCTGAACGCTGTGAAAGTCAAGAAGGTCATGAATATGACCTCTAGATTGTCTTGCAGTTCGTTCTCTAACAACGTCTCCTAAGTGAACCAATAGTTCCAGTAAGGCTGCTGTGTTTGTTTGAAGACGCACAACAGCTATAGCTAAAGCCAGTCCATCGAGAAAGTCGACATTCAATCTTTTTTCTATAAAAAGGGTGGAAAGTGCTCTGCGCCAAATAGGAAGAGCGCTAAGTAAGACCAAGCTCATCGAGAGAAGAGGGCCTGAAGAAATACTAAGTACTAAAGCGCTTGCAGATAGAAAAAGAGAGTGGATAGGTTTTTGAGCCCAAACATAAGAGGATAGGACCTCAATTTGCAAAGTGTCTCTACAATTATTTTGCTTGATAGGTAAAGGTTCAATAAGCATCGAAATTAATTTATCATAGTTACCTCGATAATTAATTACGACTGAGTTACACGCAAGATTAATCTGGAAATGATCAATGAACGTACAGTTTCTAAGCTTTCTTTCAAAGTCAATTGAAATGTATTTACTCTCTCTCAATGAAGCAATCCTTAATCTACAACGACCAGGTATATCGTGTAAAACCTTAAATTGCTGAGAAGAAAATGCTTGATCACTACCAATTGTTAAAGGTGTTAAAAGAGATGAA
>Ga0208618_1000559_pt1 | contig 16732 bp, 12 predicted proteins | sample CryBogCBE18Jul08_FD_184585 | JGI IMG/M metagenome (GOLD analysis project Ga0208618, IMG submission 184585) | Freshwater microbial communities from Crystal Bog, Wisconsin, USA - CBE18Jul08 (SPAdes) | ecosystem: Environmental > Aquatic > Freshwater > Lake | place: Crystal Bog, Wisconsin, USA...
GGGTCTTGTGTGGCCACGCCAACTGGGCAAGTGTTCAAGTGGCACTTGCGCATCATGATGCAACCCTCAACCACCAAAGGAGCCGTTGCAAAACCAAACTCATCGGCGCCGAGCAAAGCGGCAATGGCCACGTCGCGACCGGTCTTCATTTGTCCGTCTGCTTGAACGCGGATGCGGTCTCTCAGACCGTTGAGCACCAAGGTTTGTTGCGTCTCGGCCAGTCCAATCTCCCAAGGAGATCCACAGTGCTTGATGGAAGACCAAGGAGAGGCACCCGTGCCGCCGTCGTGTCCGGCAATCACCACGTGGTCGCTCTTGCACTTGGCCACACCCGCTGCAATCGTGCCGACTCCAACTTCAGAGACCAATTTCACACTGATCGATGCGTGAGGGGCGACGTTCTTCAAGTCGTGGATCAACTGCGCCAAGTCTTCAATGGAGTAAATGTCGTGGTGTGGGGGTGGAGAGATCAAACCCACACCTGGCACGCTGTAGCGCAACTTTCCGATGTACTCGCTCACCTTGCCACCGGGCAACTGTCCGCCCTCACCTGGCTTGGCACCCTGGGCCATTTTGATTTGAATTTGGTCTGCACTGTTCAAGTACTCTGCGGTCACACCAAAGCGGCCAGATGCGACTTGTTTGATGCGGCTTCTCAAGGAGTCACCATCTTGAAGGGGCAAGTCCACCTCAACCTGAGCGTCTCCAATGACAGTCTTCAAAGTTTCGCCCATTTTGATGGGGATGCCTTTGAGTTCTTGGCGGTAACGTGCGGGATCTTCACCGCCCTCACCCGTGTTGCTCTTGCCGCCAATGCGGTTCATGGCAACGGCCAAAGTGGCGTGTGCTTCCGTTGAGATGGAGCCCAAGGACATCGCCCCTGTTGCGAAACGCTTGACGATTTCGCTTGCGGGCTCAACGCTTTCTAGGGGAATGGCCTTTGAGGGATCGACCTTGAATTCAAAGAGTCCGCGAAGGGTCATGTGGCGACGGTTTTGGTCGTTGATGATTTGAGCGAATTCTTTGTAGGTCGAGAAATTGTTGGCCCTTGTGCTGTGCTGCAATTTGGCAATGGCATCTGGTGTCCACATGTGGTCTTCACCACGTGCTCTCCAGGCGTACTCACCGCCCGTGTCCAAGCGGTTCGCCAAAACGGGGTCTTCAGAGTAAGCGGCCTTGTGCAAACGAAGCGCTTCTTCTGCGATTTCGAACACACCAATGCCTTGAACGCGAGAGGCGGTGCCAGTGAAATACTTTTCAACTGTTTCTGTGTTGATGCCAATGGCCTCAAAGAGTTGCGCACCGCAGTAGCTCATGTAGGTGGAGACACCCATCTTGGACATGATCTTCGAGAGTCCCTTGCCAATCGCTTTGATGTAGTTGTAAACCGCTTTGTCAGTGGACAAATCGGCTGGCAAATCTTTGTGCATGGCGGCCAGTGTTTCAATCGCCAAATAGGGGTGAATCGCTTCAGCGCCGTAGCCAGCCAAAACCGCGAAGTGGTGAACCTCTCTGGCTGCACCTGTTTCAACCACAAGACCGGCAGAGGTTCTCAAGCCCTCTTTGACCAAGTGTTGATGGATCGCAGACAGGGCCAGCAGTGAGGGAATGGCCACTTGGGTGGAGGAGACCGCACGGTCGCTCAAAATCAAAATGTTGCGTCCACCTTTGATTGCATCCACCGAGGCTGCGCACAGGGAAGCCAACTTGGCCTCCACGCCCTCGTGTCCCCAGCTTTGTGGGTAGGTGATGTCAAGGGTGATGCTCTTGAACTTGCCATGGGTGTGGTGCTCAATGTCGCGCAATTTGGACATGTCTGCACTGTCCAAAATGGGCTGTGAGACCTCAAGTCGCATGGGCGGGTTGACTTGGTTGATGTCGAGCAAATTGGGCTTGGGACCCACAAAGGAGACCAGTGACATCACAATCGCTTCGCGAATGGGGTCAATGGGTGGGTTGGTCACTTGAGCAAAGAGCTGCTTGAAATAATTGAAGAGGGGTTTGTTCTTGGAGGACAAAACGGCCAAGGGGCTGTCGTTGCCCATGCTGCCAATGCCCTCTTCGCCGTTGGTGGCCATGGGGGCCATCAAGAACTTGATGTCCTCTTGGGTGTAACCAAAGGATTGCTGTAAATCGAGCAGTTCTTGGTGCTCGATGGTGGGTGCTGCTTCCTTCGCTTTGTGCTCGGCCTCTAACTTGACGTCATCCAAGCGAATACGTAGATTCTCAATCCACTGCTTGTAGGGCTTGGAGTTGGCGAGTCCCGCTTTGAGTTCTTCGTCATCGATCATGCGACCTTGTTCCAAATCGATCAGGAACATCTTGCCAGGTTGCAGTCTCCACTTGCGAACGATTTTGTTCTCAGGAATGGGCAACACGCCCGACTCTGAGGCCATGACCACCACATCCTCATCGGTGATGCAGTAGCGTGAGGGGCGAAGACCGTTTCTGTCCAGGGTCGCTCCGATTTGTCTTCCATCGGTGAACACGATGGAGGCTGGACCGTCCCAGGGCTCAATCATCGCGGCGTGGTATTCGTAGAAAGCACGGCGTCTTTCATCCATCGTGCTGTGCTGCTCCCAGGGCTCTGGGATCATCATCATGACGGCTTGAGAGATGGGGTAACCCGCCATGGTCAAGAGCTCTAAGCAATTGTCAAAAGTCGCTGTATCGGATTGATCGGCAAAGCTGATGGGGTAGAGCTTTTGCAAGTCTGCGCCCAATACGGGAGAGGACATGACCCCCTCGCGTGCTTTCATCCAGTTGTAATTTCCCTTGACGGTGTTGATCTCACCGTTGTGCGCCACGTAGCGATAGGGGTGAGCCAAGGGCCACTCAGGGAAGGTGTTGGTGGAGAAACGCTGGTGCACCAAACCCAGTGCAGACACACAACGCTCGTCTTGCAAGTCAAGGAAGTAAGTGCCCACTTGATCAGCGAGCAAGAGGCCTTTGTAGATCACGGTGCGTGAAGACATGCTGGGCACGTAATACTCTTTGCTGTGCGTGAGCTTTAAGTTTTGAATGGCTGCTGACGCCGTTTTGCGAATCACGTAGAGTTTTCTCTCGAGCGCATCTTGAACGATCACGTCGCTGCCGCGTCCGATGAAGACTTGGCGCATGAGAGGCTCTTTGGCTCGCACGGTGGGAGACATGGGCATGCTGGTGTTGACCGGCACGTCTCTCCAACCCAAGAGCACCTGGCCTTCAGCGGCAATGGCTCTCACCATCTCTTGCTCGCACGCCTCTTTGGAAGCTTGCTCTTTGGGCAGGAAGATCATGCCCACACCGTATTCGCCAGGAGGGGGGAGCTTCACACCTTGTTTGGCCATCTCTTCACGGTACAAAGCGTCTGGGATTTGAATCAAAATACCAGCACCGTCGCCCATCAATTTGTCGGCACCCACAGCACCACGGTGATCCAAGTTCTCAAGGATCTTCAGGGCTTGAGAGACCATGTTGTGACTTTTTTGACCTTTGATGTGCGCCACAAAACCCACACCACAGGCGTCGTGTTCTTGATTGGGGTTGTACAAACCCTCACGGGTGAGTTTTTGAGCTTGGTCAGCCTGGTTCATGGGGCAAGTCCCTTACAAGTGATAAAGAGTTGATCAACCTGAGCGCACAACAAAGGCGCCATGGTTTTGAAAGTGAGTCACGGAGCATAGTCGTTCGCAACAACAATGCCAAGTTAAATATATAGGGTCTGAAAGTATTTAATAGATCGAAATTTAGACCTGAATTAAATTAGGGTCAGATCGAAATCTCAAAATTCACTGCTTAGCGAACATAAAAATTCAATTGTGAATACCTTTGAATTAAATTCAATGGTAAACCCTTAGGGTTCAAGTGGTTTGCGAGGTCTACCCCGTTTAGCCGGACTCAATCTGCGCTCGGTCTGGTTTTGTAAATTTGCCACAAATTCGGCACCCCCAAGCGGCCAGCCCGAATGCAATGCACCCTTCATGAGCAAAAGGTCGGAGGGGCTCAGACCTTGATGCACCATTTCAGTGTATGCGGCTTCCCTTGCAAAGGGCGTGTTCCCCAGTCGCCAGACCTCGGGGTGCGGGGTGATCAAGGCGTCCAAATGAACGCCCGCGTAATGTTTTTCGCTGCTCAAGAAAAGCGCCTGACCCCCGAGATGAGGCTCACCGCTTCTCTCGGGTGAACCCATCCAAGTCATGAGGGGCAGCATCCAGCGAGAGGCGTCCACCAACACCGAGCGGTAACGCCCTGACCACAAAGTGCCCGCCCTTTGGTGTCTTCGGTTGAAACGCTGCACATATTGTCGACCCACAGACTGCATGAGCGCACCGACACCATGCTCGTCGCTTGGGGTCACCAAGGCTGTCATTTTGTTTGAATCAAAAAGATAAGCGTGCACACCCACCTTGTGAGACTCACTTTGTGCACACCAAATCGACCACAAATCTTGCAGGTCTTCATGGTCTTTGACCATCACCAGTGGCGCACTCACACTCACCTGCACCCAGTGAACGTGCTTGGCCAAAGAAAAGCGTTGAAGTCGAGCCACGGATCGGGTCCTCAAACACCAAGCAAGTGAGTGCAAGACCAAGCGTCAATTCTCACGCCAAACCCATCAACTTTCTTGCAACCCATGCTCTGGCTCCATCTCATCGGACTCAGGTGATCCTGTTGATTCACTCCAATCCAGGACCGGAAAACGCTTAGGACCCAATGCGCTGAGCCCAAACTCGCCCATCAACTGCTTCAAGCGCCTTGCAGCAGTCCTGGACTTTTGTGAGGTCAATTTGGCCACAATCAATTCGTTTTTAAGGCTGTGCTCCCAGCCCACCAATTCCGTGACACTCACCTGATACCCTTGAGACTGCAGGTACAAGCAGCGCATGACGTTGGTGAGTTGAGAGCCAAGCTCTCTCGTGTGCAAAGGGTGTCTCCACAACTCGGCCAATGGACTTTGAGACAAAGAAAGCGCTTTGGTTTGTCTGAGCGCCGAGGCAAACTCCGCCTGACAGCACGGCACGATGAAAACCAAGCGAGCTCGTTTGGCCAAGGCAAATTCAATGGCGTCATCACTTGCAGTATCACAAGCATGCAGAGCAGTCACCACGTCGACTTGTGCGGGCAAGAGCGCCGTGTCCTTTGCATCTTGCGTGTCGATGTGCAAGAAATGCATGCCCTTGAAACCCCACTCCTGAGCGGTTTGGCGAGAGCGCTCAACGAGCTCGGCTCGCATCTCCAGTCCATAGACCTCTAGCGCCAAGTCGTCTTGGGCGTGGCTTTCCTTTTGAAATCGGTCGTACAAAATGAATCCCAAATAGGATTTCCCTGCTCCATGGTCCACCACACTGAGCGCTTTCTCGCCACCCAACTCCTCGTGCAATTTCATCATGGGCGCAGACATCAACTGCACCAAGTGATTGACTTGTTTCAATTTGCGCTTGGCGTCTTGGTTGAGCCTGCCCTCTCGGGTCAAGATGTGCAGCGCTTTGAGCAAGCCCTCAGACTGCCCTTCTATCAAGGCGAGCTCCTCTCTCAGCACTTGCTCTTTGGCCAAAGCTTTTGAGCCTTTGGGATGGGGTCCGCGTTGATTTGCGGATGGGTTCTTGGACGAATTCAAAGCAATGAGCCTGGTCTAAAGGTAGAGGTTTCAACAGAGTCTAATTGAAAAAAACAATTCGCCCAAACGCTCAGATTTCGCGCTCAAGCCTTTTACAATGGCCCGAATTCAATTCACAACCGCACCATGTCATTTTTGACGCTAGACGTTGGCAACACTCGACTCAAGTGGGCTCTGTACGAAAAGCCCACACCAGGCGCGCGCGTTTTGCACCAAGGTGCAGTTTTTCTAGAAAGCATCGATCGACTCTCCGAGGACGATTGGAGCACCTTGCCCAACCCCACCAAAGCGCTGGGTGTGGTGGTGGCGGGTGAGGCCATTCGCCGCCGCGTGGAAGAGCAAATGGAGAGATGGGACGTGACCCCAAGCTGGGTCGTGCCAAGCCTCAAAGAATGTGGCATCACCAACGGCTACGACCACCCCACTCGCTTGGGCGCCGATCGCTGGGTGGCCATGATTGGAGCGAGATCCCACATGCTCAAACACTTGGGCCGTGAAATCCTCCAACCCAAACCCATGGTGGTTGTGATGGTGGGCACAGCTGTCACAGTTGATGCCATCGACACCCATGGACACTTCCTGGGAGGCTTGATCCTGCCTGGACACGGCATCATGCTCAGAGCCTTGGAGTCGGGCACCGCAGGACTCAGGGTCCCAACGGGGGAAGTGTCCGCCTTTCCAACCAACACGAGCGACGCCTTGACGAGTGGCGGCACCTTTGCCATCGCTGGAGCCGTTGAGCGCATGGTCCAACACGTGAGAGAGCGCACCCAAACCGATCCCGTTTGCATCATGACGGGTGGTGCGGGCTGGAAAATGGCGCCCTCCATGACCACACCCATTGAGCTCGTGGAGTCCTTGATCTTTGAAGGTCTGCTGGAAATCGCTCAGCAAAGGGAACTGGATCTCTCCAAGTCTTGATTCAAACGATCAAGACATCCATCGCTTGGCCAATTCGGCAAAACCATTCTGTCCCAAGGCTCTCACTTTTGCTTGGTTTCTCTCAACGATCGAGTCCACGTCCAAACCCTTTTCAAAGGCCAGATCCAGGGAGCTCTCTCGCAACAAATGAAGGGTCGGGTATGGCGCTTTGTTGGTGTTGTTGCTCGCATCCTCTGGTGCAACACCTCTGAAGCAATAGTGCGGATGAAAATGCGCAATCTGAAACTCACCCACAAAGCCTCGTCTCTTGAGCGTTTGGTTGGCTGTGTTCAAGAACAAATTGAAAAGATCAAAATCGGCCAAGAGATGAGGCGCCATCATGAGTGTGGTCTCGCAGGACTCGACTCCTATTTGCTGCAAGTGCTCCAACTCCAGCACCAATTGCTCGAGCCAGTCCTCCTCTGACTCACTCCAACACACGCTGTAGCGAATCTTTTGGCTCAAGACAACAGGTGCTGCAAAGGGACACAAGCCAAGGCCCACCACCGCCTCTTTGACCCACCTCTGGGTGCGATCGATGACCTCTTGGGTTTGGGGGTCGGCAATCTCCATGGACCTAGGCGCTCTTAAACCTTGTGTTGTTCAACGAGCATCACACCCAGCTGATAAGTCACCACCAAGCCAAGGGTGGCCATGAAAGCGGTGACGGACCACGTCATCTGCCAGCCTCCCATGCGAGTCGCAACCCATGCAACCAAAGGAGGCCCAAAGAACTGTCCAAGCGATGACCATTGCTGCATCCACCCAACGGTGATCGCCACACACTCGTTGCTGGGTGAGACCTTCACACCCAGCGCAAACAAGGTGCCTGGCACCATGCCGCCAACAGCTGAGAAAAGCAAAATGCTCGCAAATCGAAACTCAGCCGGTAGGCTTTGTCCGCCCACCTGCGCATAAGCCAAGATGGCGCCAGTCCCCATCACAAACAACCCAATCCAAAGCAAACGCACCGCCAAAAATTCGGGCTCGCTCACCATCGTCCAAAAGTAACCCCAGCGTGAGTGAATGACGCGCGAAGGCTCTGGAGTATCCTCCACTGGCGCAGCTCCTGATGTCGTTGGCAACTCCAAACGACTCGAGACCAAAGGGGTGTAAAAGGGATTTTGTTTGAGGCGCTCTTCCAACTCCTTTTGGCGCGCTTGCTCCAAGGTGTAGGTGAGCTCCTCTTGAAGCCTTTCTTTGGCAAGCCTGGCTTCTTCTTCCTTTTGAATGCGTTCGTTGGATTTTTTAAGCGCGCGCGCCAAAAAGAAACCAGACGCCACGTTGCCTATCATGTTGACCAATGCAACACCTGCCGTGACCGCTCCTGAGGACGTGGCACTCAAGCCCATGTCTTGGGTCACAGTGGGTAAAAATCCAATGACCGAGAGCCACTGCGCTGAGTAGCATCCAAAGCACAGGGCCACCAACCAGGGCCCCCTGGATGTGAGGGTCATGCTGAGCCTGCTGCCCCAAGGGCTCACCGAAAACCCATCTTGGTGATTGCTCAGTCCTGCAGGCACCCCTTTGTACAAGCCCCAAGCCGCCAAGGCGGTCATGCAAGACATGAGAACCCACCAAAGCGACCAACCATAGGGCCTGATCACCCAAGGTCCGAGCCACAAAGCAAACGCAGTTCCAATGGGAATGTAGGCCGCCCACCACCCAAGCGCTCTGGACAAGGATTGACCTTGGAGCATCAAGCGAATCAAACTCGGCGCTGGCATGGCAGTCAAAAGAACACCCAAGCCCTCAAAGAACCGGGTCAAGAGAAGGGTCTCTGAGGTCTCCGCACTCGCACCCAAAAGGCTAGACAAGGAGAGCACCACCAGGCCCGTCATCATGCAACGCTTCAAACCAATGACATCGGCAAACAGACCCACCCAAAGTCCCAGGGTCATGCCCGCGAACTGAACCATGGAGAGCAAAAAACCCGCTTGCATGAGCGAGGTGTGAAGCTCTGACTTCAGAGCTGGAATGGCGGGGGGGAGTTTTCCAATGTGCATGGCCACCGCCACGCCTGCAAAGACCACCCAAAAAGCGGGTGAGAACAGACGGCGCAACATGCTTGAGGTTTCAGTCGTGGGAGCTTGCACTTGGGGCCACTCTCTTGGGTTCGGTCATCGATTACAAACCCCTCATTTTAGGGTGTTATGCCCTCGGAGAGTGGAACACCGTGGCTTTTCTTTTTTCACTCAAACCTGGAGGGTCCGCCCAATCTGCGGTGCTCTTTGGCGGCGTATCGATCGGTCATGCCCGCAATGAAGTCAGCGGTGGCGCGCTCTTTGTCTTCTCTCAAGTAAAAAGACTCCGGCATTTCGCCAGGATTGTGCAAATACGCAAAAAACAACTCCCTCACCACTTCCTTGGCTTGCTCGGTGGTTTGAACAACCCTGGGGTGGCGGTAGAGGTTTTGGAACAAAAACTTCTTCAACTCATCAGAGGCCTCTTGCATGGGCTCACTGAAGCGCACCAGACCCTTGCCCAAAAGCCTGACCTCTTGGCTGGATTGAAGACCCAAGGGTGCGAGTGTTTTTTGAGTGGTGCCAATGACGTCATAGACTTGCTCACTCAGCATCAAACGAATGGTCTCAAAGAGCCATCTCCTGCCCCTCAAGTGCGGGTATTTTTTAAGCGTCTCTTGGCTGTAGTGCTCCACCAAGGGCACCTCTTGGAGTTGCTCCATGGTGAGCAAGCCCGATCTGACACCGTCATCGATGTCGTGGGCGTTGTAGGCGATCTCATCGGCCAAGTTGCAAAGCTGAGCCTCTAAAGAGGGAGACTGGTTGGTCAAAAAACGCAACCCAACTCCTGAGGGCTCACGTGCTTCGAGCTCTCTGGCGTGCGCCGTGCTGCAGTGCTTCAAGATGCCCTCTCGGGTCTCAAAGGTGAGGTTCAGCCCATCGAAGCTAGCGTAGCGCTCTTCTAAAAAATCCACCACCCTTAAGCTTTGCAAATTGTGCTCAAACCCACCACTGTCCTTCATGCAGTCGTTCAAGGCCTCTTGTCCAGCGTGCCCAAACGGGGTGTGACCCAAATCATGTGCCAAACAAATCGCCTCCACCAAGTCTTCGTGGAGCAACAAACTGCGAGAGACCGATCTTGCGAGTTGGGCAACCTCCAAAGAGTGGGTGAGCCGTGTGCGAAAGAGGTCTCCCTCGTGGTTCAAGAACACTTGGGTCTTGTAGACCAAACGGCGAAAAGCGCTGGAGTGAACAATGCGGTCGCGGTCGCGCTGGAAATCGTTTCGAGTCGGCGCGTCCTCCTCGGCGATGCGTCGACCCCTGGAGAACAGGGGGTCACTGGCATAGGGCGCCAAAAGGGCTGGTGAGCTCATGGGTGAGGCGTTCATGGTCAAGCGTTTGGGTGTCCAAACGCATTTGGACTGGTGCATTGATTCAACACCGCCAAAACATCTGCCTCGGGTGCGGTTCTCACATGGGCTCTCCCCACTGAGGACAAGAGCACAAAGCGGATGTCTCCGGCCACACTTTTTTTGTCCATGCGCATGTGCTCCAAATAAGTCTTCGCGGGCAGATCTGGGCCCACAATGGGCAAGTTGGCACGGGTGAGCAAATGCTTGAAACGCTCGACAAATTGCGCGTCCACTCCACCCATCAACACGGAGAGTTCACTGGCCATCACCATCCCAGCGGCCACGGCTTGTCCGTGCAACCATTTGCCAAAGCCCAAACCACTCTCAATGGCATGGCCAAAGGTGTGACCAAAGTTGAGTATTTCTCGAAGTCCCGACTCTCTCTCATCCAAACCGACCACCCAAGCCTTGATCTCACAACTGCGCTTGACGCATTGTCCCAAAGCCCTTGGATCCTTCTTGATGAGCTGATCCATGTGCTCTTCAAGCCAATTCAAAAAGAGTGGATCTGCAATGGGTCCATACTTGATCACTTCAGCCAAGCCCGCACTGAGTTCCTCGCTGGGCAAGGTGTTCAAAAGGCTCAGGTCGCAAATGACGCGCTCAGGCTGATAAAAGGCCCCGATCATGTTCTTGCCCAAGGGGTGATTGATCGCGGTTTTACCGCCAACAGACGAATCGACTTGGGCAAGCAAAGTGGTTGGCACTTGCACAAAGGGCACGCCTCGCATGAAACTGGCCGCGGCAAATCCGGTGAGATCTCCAACCACGCCTCCACCGAGCGCGAAGAGCACTGTTTTGCGATCTGCTCCACAGACGAGGAGTTTTTCAAAAATGAGGTTCAAACTCTCCCACGTTTTGTGCTCCTCACCGTCTGGCAAACGGATGCTCCAAACCGCCTTGTATTGGCTCTCCAAGCGTTGCCTGAGTTTTTCTTCATAAAGGGCCCCAACGGTGGTGTTGGTCACAATGAGCGCCGCATGCGCTTTGGGCAAATCGGCCCAAACCTCATCTCTTGAGAGCAAAGACTCACCAATGAAGATGGTGTAACTGCGCTCAGGGCCCAATTCAATGTGAACCTCCTCCAAACCCTTGGCGCCAAGCAAAGGGTTAAAAGCGCTCAAGGTCACTTGCGTTGAGCGCTCTGTTGGGTTCAAGGGTGCAATGGAGAGGGTCATGAACAAAATAGTTTGTGTGGAGTGCCAAGTGATGGAGTTAGATCAGCGCCTGCGAAGCATCTTGAAAGCCCAGCGTTGCTCTGAGTGTAGGACAAAACCAAGGACTCAGACCAGAAGAAAACCTTCAAACCCCATGCTTCTTTCGCTTTGAAGGCGCATCAAAGGCGCTACTGGGCGCTCAAGGATTTGGAGGGTTGAATGTGCTTCAAAATCGAAGCCACCAAGGTCCCCACATGGGGTCTGGAATTCTCGATCACATGGTGAGCGGTGTCTTTGTAGAGCGGGTCGCGAATCGCAAAAAGTTCTCTGAGTCTTCCCAAGGGGTCAGAGACTTGCAGCAGAGGGCGGCTTTGGTCGTGTCGCAAACGCCTGAAAACATCTTCAGGTGTGGTTCTGAGGTAAAAGACCATGCCTTGGGCCTTCAAGCGCTCGCGGTTGAGCGATCTCAAGACCGAGCCGCCACCCGTTGAGAGCACGCCCTCGCCTCGCCCCAAGAGTTCAGCCAAGACCTCGCTCTCCAAGTCACGAAACCGCTCCTCACCCTCGACCTCAAAGTACTCACGCACCGTGCAGCCCAAACGCTCCTCGATGGCGTGATCCGAGTCAATGAATGGCAAAGCGAGCTTTCTTGCCAGATGGCGACCGACTGTGGACTTTCCACTCCCGGGCAATCCCACCAAAACATACACGTTAAAGCCCCTTGAATAAGATGGACCTGCCAGACCCATGAAGGGGGGCAGGGGTTCAAAGTCAACCTTTGAACCTTTTGATACCCCATTTTAAACGTGAAAGCCAAGGCCCAAAGACCCAAAGGGGGGCGACGCGCTTTGAGGGCCTTGGCCTCTTGCTTTGGGGCGCTTTCACAATCACTTCTCTGGTTAGAGGTAGACTGTGGGCTGGGTTGGATCCCTTCGACCCACTTGAGACACAGCCCAAAGCCTCTGAGACCCTGAACATCATGACCGATCGAAACAACAAAGACGAAGCGTCTTCAGAGCCACGGGCTTTGAAACAACACGCACCCAAGACCAACCTTTGGGGGCTGTTGGTGAGTTTTTTCTCCTGGACGATTGGCTTGGGCACTGCCTTTGTGCTGTGTGGCCTGTTGCTCATTGGCGTGGCACTTGCCATGGCCTACCCACAATTGCCTGATGTCTCAGACCTCTCCGACTACCGCCCCAAACTCTCGATGAGAGTCTTCTCGGTTGAGGGCAAACAAATTGGCGAATTCGGCGAAGAGCGCCGGAACTTAACCCCCTTCAAAGACATTCCTCAAGTCATGAAGGATGCCGTTTTGTCGATTGAGGACGCACGCTTTTACCAGCACGGTGGCATTGACTACATCGGTCTCATTCGCGCGAGTTTGGCCAATTTGGGTCATGCCAAAAGCCAGGGTGCGTCCACCATCACCATGCAGGTGGCGAGAAACGTGTACTTGAGCTCGGAGAAGACTTTCACCCGAAAGATCTACGAAATTCTCTTGACTTTGAAGCTTGAGCACTTGCTCACCAAGGACCAGATTTTTGAGATCTATTTGAACCAAATCTATTTGGGCCAACGCGCCTATGGCTTTGCCGCAGCTGCAGAGACGTATTTTGGCAAACCCCTGAAATCGATCTCCATTGCAGAGGCCGCCATGCTTGCGGGCCTACCTAAAGCGCCCTCGGCCTACAACCCTGTGAACAACCCAAGGCGCGCCAAAACCCGCCAGCAATACATCATTGAGCGCATGCTGGAGAACGGCTTCATCACCAAAGAGCAAGCCCAAAGTGCCAAAGCTGAAGAGCTGCACTACAGGAACGTTCAAAACAACGAACAAACCCACTCCGAGTACGTGGCCGAGATGGCCAGGCAGTTGATGTTTGCGCAGTATGGGTCCGACATTTACACGCGCGGCTTGAACGTCTACACCACCATTCACGCCAACGAACAAGAGGCCGCTTATCAAGCCTTGAGGCGTGGCATCATGGACTTTGAGTTGAGGCAAGTCTACCGAGGTCCCGAGAAGTTCATCGACTTGCCAGCAGCAAGTGCAGAGCGTGAAGAGGCCATTGACGATGTGATTTTTGACCAAGGCGACAAAGGCGACTTGTTGAGTGCTGTGGTGGTGGACGTGGCGCCTAAAAAAGTCACCGTCATGCGCCCCAACAACGAGAAAATTGAAATCACGGGAGACGGCTTAAAGCCCGTTCAGTCGGCATTGGCCGACAAGGCTCCACCTCACATCAAGCTGCGCCCTGGTGCGGTTGTGCGAGTCGCCAAAAACAGCAAAGACGTTTGGCAAGTCACCCAATTGCCCGAGGTCGAAGGCGCCTTTGTGGCCATGGACCCCAGAGACGGCAGCTTGCACGCTTTGGTGGGAGGCTTTGATTTTGCTAAAAACAAGTTCAACCACGTGACCCAAGCTTGGCGTCAACCGGGCTCTGGTTTCAAGCCCTTCATCTACTCGGCCGCTCTTGAAAAAGGTTTTACATCGTCGACCATCATCAACGATGCACCACTCTTTTTTGATGCCAGTGTGACGGGCTCACAACCTTGGGAGCCCAAGAACTACGAGGGCACCTTTGAGGGCCCCATGCCCATGAAGACGGCATTGGCCAAATCCAAGAACATGATCTCGATTCGCATCTTGCAAGCGATCGGTCCACAATACGCGCAGTCCTGGGTGACGCGCTTTGGCTTTGACGCCGAGCGCCATCCGCCCTACCTCACGATGGCGCTTGGCGCTGGATCGGTGACCCCCATGCAATTGGCGGTGGGCTACAGTGCATTTGCCAATGGTGGCTACAGAGTCAATCCTTATTTGATCAGCAAAGTGACCGATCAAACGGGAAAGGTGCTCTCTCAATACACCCCCATTGAGCTCAACGAATCCGCTCAGGCCGTCTCCCCTCAAAACGCCTTTGTGATGTCCACCTTGCTGCAAGAGGTGGCGCGCTCAGGAACGGCCGCCAAAGCCACCGAAATATTGAAGCGCCCTGACCTTTATGGCAAAACCGGTACCACCAACGACTCCATGGATGCTTGGTTTTCTGGCTTTCAGCCCACATTGGCTGCGATCACTTGGATTGGTTACGACACCCCGAAAAACCTGGGCAGCCATGAAACGGGTGGCGGATTGGCGCTGCCCGTGTGGATCAATTTCATGCAAACCGCGCTCAAAGGGGTTCCGGTGACTGAAATCACGCCGCCCTCTGAAGGTGTTGTGAGAGAGGGCTCAGACTGGTACTTGAGCAACTACACAAGGAGCACTGGCATCATCAACTTGGGTCTGAATGGCACTGGTGCTGGTGGCGTGAGCGCTGAAGGCAATGGAGCAAACAACTCAGGCTCGACGGCTCAAGGGACCAGCGTAGGCGCTGACGGCAATCCAGAGGAAAAGAAAAAGATCTTGGATCTCTTCAAAAACTAAGGAATTGATCAGTGCCCTGGGGCCTTCAAGTTCAAGCCCGTTTGGGCGTTCATGTCAGCGATCAACTGAGCCCAAAACTCTCCTTGTCCCTTGGTGTCCATCCAAGCGCCATCGATACATTTGAAGTGATAGCCGCCTGAGCGAGAGGCGAGCCACACTTCGTGCAAGGGCTTTTGCAAGTTGACCACGATTTGCGAGGCGTTGGGAAACACCAAGGTCACCATGGAGCCCACGCGCTGGTTGTCAATGTCAAGGGGCTCTTCGTCATTGATTCTGTCGCACAAATCCTCAATGTCTTCCAAGAGTTGTTCGGCTTGATCTAAAAATTCTGCGTCAGTCATGGTTTCATTTCAAAAAGATGGGACCCGGGCACTAAGGTCATGAACAGCAGGCCCCAGGATCGATCGTGAGCTCGTTACAATGGACAACAATCCTTTGCAAGCTTCAATGGCAGGCTTCAATCACAAGCTCCATTGTAGAACTTTGTGTCTCTTGACCCATGAAACCTTTTGCTCAAAACCCTACTCAACACTGTACGCATTCAGCCTTGGAACCCAATGGCTTGAAGCCTCAAGGTGCCGCACGTGTTTTGACTCGAGTGAGTGTCCTGATGTCGGCGCTTTGCGTGACCAGCGTATTGAGTGCTTGCGGGCAAAAAGGTCCTTTGTATTTGCCCAGCCAAAAGCCCACCACTTACCTGAGCCAAAAAGCAGCATCTGAGGCTCCTGAGCGGGCCTCCAGCACTGTGGGACGGGTTTAAAAACGCCATGTCCATTGATTCAATGCCCATGCACTTTAAAGTCTTTGGATTTAATGTCTTTGACTTTATTGCTTTTATTTTTCAATTGATCTCACTCCATCCATGAGCCACACCTCCACACTTCCAGGCGCCCCCCATTTGCACTACCAAAACCAGGAGTTGATGCTCGAAGGGGTGAGCTTACAGAGTCTTGCTAGAGAGCACGGCACACCTCTTTTTGTGTACTCCAAAGCCTCCATGCTCGAAGCGTTGTCGCATTACCAAAAGGGCTTTGAAGGACGAAGGGCCCGTGTGCATTACGCCATGAAGGCCAACAGCAGTTTGGCCATTTTGCAGCTCTTTGCCAAAGCGGGCTGTGGCTTTGACATCGTCTCCCTTGGAGAGCTTGAGCGCGTGCTGCGCGCAGGCGGCAAAGCACAAGACGTGATCTTCTCAGGTGTGGGCAAAACCCGCGCTGAAATCCAAGCGGCACTCGAGCACGGTATTTTGTGCTTCAACGTTGAGAGCGTGCCTGAGCTTGATGTGATCAACGAAGTGGCCACCTCGATGGGCAAAAAAGCGCCCATCAGCGTTCGCGTGAACCCCAATGTGGACGCCAAAACACACCCCTACATCTCCACCGGCCTCAAAGGCAACAAGTTTGGTGTGGCCCACGAGGAGACCTTGAGTCTTTATGCGCGCGCCCATCAACTCCCTGGCATCGAGATCGTTGGCATCGACTGCCACATTGGATCCCAAATCACCACCATGGACCCCTATGTGGACGCGCTCATCAAAGTGCTCGACTTGGTCGAACAAATCGAGCACCAACTGGGTATCAAACTCCATCACATTGATTTTGGTGGTGGTCTAGGCATCAACTACAACGGCGAGACACCGCCCATGGCCGATGAGCTTTGGAAAAAACTTTGGTCCGTGATCGATGCGAGGGGATTTGGCGAGCGGCTTTTCATGGTGGAGCCAGGTCGCTCTTTGGTGGGCAATGCAGGTGTGTGCTTGAGCGAGATTCAATACTTGAAACCTGGTGAGCAAAAAAACTTTTGCATCATCGATGCAGCCATGAACGACCTCCCCCGTCCTGCGATGTACGAGGCCTATCACGCAATCGTCCCCTTGAAGCAAGAGGCAAGCAAACATGCCCAATCCGTCGTGTACGACGTGGTGGGACCCGTTTGCGAGAGTGGCGACTGGATCGGGCGAGAGCGAGAACTTTGTGTGCAGCCAGGTGAGCACCTGGCGGTTTTATCGACCGGTGCTTACTGCATGAGCATGTCCAGCAACTACAACACCCGAGGACGCCCTGCAGAGATCTTGGTGGACCAAGACCAAAGCCATTTGATTCGCCAAAGAGAGAGTTTGGACGACCAACTTCGCTTAGAGCGCTTGGTCTGATCACCCAAGTTCACCTGGGTTGAACGAGGACTCAGCTTCGCCCCTTCGGCCTTAATGCGCTCACCAATCGGTAAAGCATGAGACAGGAGAGGAT
>Ga0208618_1000560_pt1 | contig 16722 bp, 16 predicted proteins | sample CryBogCBE18Jul08_FD_184585 | JGI IMG/M metagenome (GOLD analysis project Ga0208618, IMG submission 184585) | Freshwater microbial communities from Crystal Bog, Wisconsin, USA - CBE18Jul08 (SPAdes) | ecosystem: Environmental > Aquatic > Freshwater > Lake | place: Crystal Bog, Wisconsin, USA...
AGTTCACGCATCATATGGAAACGATTCTCTTCATTAAATGGCTTGCCTTGAAACAACATCTTCTTGACGATTTCATTAAACTCACCGCCTTCGCTCGCAAGTCCGATGGCAGCAGTTGCTAATAATGCTATGTTAGTATCTTTATCAAGATCACGCATACGAGTAATCAATGCTTCTGTATCGTTTGATTCGGTACTTGTAACTATGCTAACAAACTCTGTATAACGATTTAGATCAATCTTTTCTGACATTTATATCCTCTTAATCAGTTGATAAATTCAAAAGCTTATCTGCTGCTACATATGCATCATTAGGCTTTTCATCACTTATTAAGAGTATAGCATCTTTATCTACTTGTCGTAAAGTTATTTTTGATCCATCGTCATTTTCTACATCAAACCCTCTAGACCACCTACCGTGTTCAACTAAAAGCCAATCTCCGATTGATACGTCTTTTTGTTCTGGGCCGACTGCATAAACGAGACCCCAACGAGGCTTAACTCCAAAAGATTTTCCGTTATCTGATGGAATAATAAGCCCTGTTGGTGTCTTTTGATCACCAAAATCCATATCACTAACGATGATTCTATCACGTATCGGAGTTATAGATTTAATAGTCATATTTTACTCCACTGGCTTTCTAGCTACGGGAGATTCGTCCGGCATTGAGTTCGTATCCTTGTTGTAGTATTCTGCTATGATGTCTTCGCGCTTACGAATGATCTTTCCACCTGGACCAAGTTGATCACCTCTAGCATTAACCTTAACATTGCCAACAGCTGGAACTAGTTCATTCTTTAATGAAATCTTTTCCATGTCAACGATCTTACCCTGCATACTTCTATATTGTTGTCTTATCGCCATTGTTATTCTCCTATTTTAAGAATTCTGTTATATCTAGATTATATTTAAGCGAGTTAATTTTGTGTATTCCTAAAAGATAAAGACAGTAACTTGCTACACTGCTACCTCGACCTACACCCCATAATATAGATTTTTCTCTCATGGTGTCAACCAAATACTTTAGAAAACATAATAAATCCATCATATTATGTTTTTTAAATAGTTCCAGTTCTATTTTAACTCGATTGGTTTCCTCTGCTGTCTTACATAAACTTAATAGATAAAGGCCTACTGGAAAAGTTTTGTATTCCTCCGGCATCTTCCAACTATGTTGGTGCATTTTATCAAATGTTACGATATCTATTTTGTTATCGTCGCCTAGCAGAGGGATCGGCCAATCATTGAAAAGATTGTCTTTTATGAAACTGAGGTATTTTAGATAATCATCATCGTCAGGATAAACTTTTGCTTTATCTAATCGATCAATATTTCCTTTATAGATTTCTTCTAGTAAATCTCTACTAGAAAAGATAGGATTGCCTATTGAATCAAGTTGCATCTTTACCGCCTTCAATAATCTTGAAAGCTTTTCTCCTAGGTGATTCGGTTTCTTCTTTTAGTTTACTAAGTTCTTCCTTAAAAAACTCTTCCCAAATAAATTCTCCTTCGTATATTTCATCTCTATTAATGAGGAAATCATACGTTGCGGTATCTGATCTTAACCACCAAGGATCGAACATAACATTTTCATCATCCCACCAATCTACTTTTTTAGGTAGCAATACTTCTATTTCTGGAGAATCACCAGTTATAGTATATTTTATCTTTTTGCCCAATTCGGTAGATATAGTAATATAATCTATTTCTAGATTATTTTTAACTATACTAACTAACTTTACAAAAACTAAAGATCCTATAACCTGATCACTAATGTTTCCGGGTACCATGAAAATATTATTAATGAACGGAAATTCATCTATTTTATCATAAACAGCTTTATCTATAATAATGCTGTTATGCATCAGTAGATCAAAGAACATTTCCATTTGATCCAATGCGATCTCGTTGAGTATAACATTCTCAACTGTTGCTCGAAATCCAACTTTGATTTTTATATTATTGATTGTTAAAACTTTATCTACATAGCATAAACATTGAACTTTTGTAGACCAAGATTGTGATGGAGTGTCTTTAGTTAATTTTAATAAGTTCATTGATATTATCATCTCCATTTTCAGCAGCTTTTTTAGCTTTTTCTATAGCTCTATTCTGCTGTTCTTCTTTATATGAATCTAATAATAACACCATTTGACTTACAATGCTAGGAGATAATCTCATAGCCTGGAAATATTTTTGAGTAAGTTCTTGTATCTTTTTATCTAGGTCTTGATCTGACATTCCAGATATATTAGGCATAAAAGGATGCATTTTTTACTCAAATGTACCTAGATATTCCATATATACAACTTGGCCACCGTTGCTTGTCCAAAATTCAAAAAACATAGGTTGTGAGGAACTGCTAACATTGATTGATCCTAATGCTCTTGCATTTGGACCTTTCTTGATCTGTCCACTACCTACTAGTCCAAATACTACAGAATAAGGTGATACTGGATCATTTCCAGTTAGCTCCAAAGTTATTTTACCGTAACTACCTGATGTGGGAAAGTTACCTATGCTAAACTGCATTGATCCAGTAACTCTATAAGATTGTACTGGTCCAACAGCATAGTCAATCACTGTTGTTTGATTAACTTCGCCGGCGGCATATACGACATCAGAACAGTTTACAAATCTAGCACGTAGTATATTGTTATTACCAAAATCGTTTGGACCATTCTTAACAGCATTATTAAGTTGTAGTGCTTCTATTTCGCCCTTTGCATATTGGAAGTTGTCATGTATAACTGTGAAGTTATCACGGAAACCTTGGCTATCATTGTCCTTACCTGCTACTGGAAATGTAACATCAATACTATCATATACAATCTGACTAGCCATTTATAACCTCTCTTGCTGCAAACGCGATATATTTATCACCAGTTTGACCTTCAACACTATCAATAATGATTCTGTCTACAGTAAAGTCTACTCTCTTAAAATCATAGTTAGCATTTTTAATATTTAATATTATAGAGTCTGCTTGTCCTGGTAAACAATAGCAAAGTGGTATAGCTTTAGTAAATCCCTGTTCTATTCCACTATTGGATTGCGGAGTTCTCATCCATAATGGTAGATAATCACGTTCTGTATCGCCAACTCCTTGCAAGCTTCTTCTTATATTTGCTGTGCTATTGCCAAAGACTTCTGACTTATTGCTATCGCTAATCCTCTGTCCACCGAAATCTGCACTCATAACCTTATCTTGTTTTTGTATTCTAGGAGCCAAATCTCGACTCATTTCATAGTTATTGTTATCTGTTATGCTAGAATCTATGATATCTCGTCTTCCTTGGTTAACAGAAATTTGATATTTTAAGTTATTAGTAACAAAAGTAGTAGGAACACTGTTTATACTTTTTTCTAAGTTGTCAATGACTTCTAAATAGACTATTTCATATAGAACAGTATTTGTTGCAGGGATTTTAGCTATAGCTTTTTTAACTATACCCATCCTGAATCTCTTTTTACTAGTCCTTCCCAATGCAGCCGCATATACTGAAGCTTCTTTTGTTTCTATTCCAGGATACAATAGCATTTTAAATTCTGTTTGTACACCAAAGTTTATATCACTAGGTCTGAATAACTTATTAACTTCAAATATAGTGCTGTCACTTAGGAAACTTGATAGTTCAACTCTCTTATCTGCTGTTAAGAATGGTTTTACATAGATGTTACTGTATAGTAGATTATTTGGTGTAATGACCAATAGCTTAAATGTTTTAGAAACTGCCGATAAATTAAACTGATCACGAGCTTCTATAGTGAATACATAATCTCTATCAATAGTTGTTACTTTGTTATCTAAAGTTAATGACCCGTTATCAAAACTTGTTAATCCGGGAGACTCAGTTGTAGCATAAAGATTTACTTTTCCCTGCAAAGTACCATCATTTAACAAGGTTAATCCATATGGTATTTTTCCAGATACTAATGAATATATCAATACCGAGTTAGGTACAGTGCTATAAGCTGCGACACTAACTGTACTAATAAAGTTAGCAGCTATAGTTCCTAAATCTCCATCAGTAATAAATCGTATAGTCTTATCTATTTCACCAATAATATCTACTGTAAAGGTTCTATAGCTATCAACTATATCATAGTTGCCTTGTATATCGTAACGAAGTGCTCTTACTGTAAATGTGTATGATATAGTTATAGCAGATTGTGGAGGAACAGATCCGTATATTTCGCCATTTAACTGATCTATTTTCATTCCAGGAGGTAATGCACTGATACTACCGTCATTGTTTTTTGGTTCCAATAGAAACTCAATTGGTCCTTCTAGTGTAGATGGATCAAATATTTCTAATGCAATAGTCACATAGTTATTTGCTCTATGTCGTCCTAAATAGCTTGAAGTTATCCAAATAGGTTTGCGTAGGTATGTATTATCCGCAGTGAATATTCCAGTCCCTACTTGCATTGTAGTATTATCAGCACGTAGATGATCGTCACCTACTAAGAATATCCTAAACTTTCTATCGGTATAGTTAATGCCAGTTGACGCTCTTACAACAAACTCATAATAGCGATTTAGTTTTTTTGGAGTCCTTACAGTATCACTGTAATCATAACCATGATAATCATAAAGGAATGAATCATAACCATTATCTGGTCCAACTCCAAAATCATAAGGATATTGATCATAAAGTGATGTATCATAATACCCACTCTTTAATACTTCAGTTGAAAATAACGGAGCAGTAAATCCATGTAATCTACCATTTAACTCTAATGTCAGTCCTGGAGGTATAACACCTCCCTTTGGTGGTACATAAAAAGTTAACTGATGTCCAGGAGGTACTGCCTCAACGACAACATTAAACTGAAAATCTACTAGACTATTATCTAAAACATATAATGTATTATTTGTTCCAACTTCTAATAACCCTGCAGGAGTTTCCCATAGAGGAGGAGGTGCACCCTCTATAGTAATATAGAATGTTCTATCAGTTATTCCGTCTAGATTAGATGCACGTAGCACAAATCTAAATGCTGTAGTTAATGCTACTATATAAGGAGTTCCAACAATAGAATTACCAGATATTCTTAATCCTTCCGGAAGGGCACCAGAAATAACATCTATGTTTATTTTTTTAGGCCATTCGAAGTTACCATTTGGTGTTATAGGTGTTTCAAAATATTTAGGTCCTACTATATATGGATAGACTGGATATTCTGGTCTGTCAGGATCAACAGTTATAAAATATGCTTGTATACCTTCTGGATATTCTGGAGTTACGCAATCTCTACTATTATATCGATCTAGATCCCCTAGGCCACTGACATATTCATAATCTTCAATAAAAGATCCATCGGGTATTGTTCCATTGGCACGCTGTACCTCAGTAAGTGTATAGCTAGATCGCATAATCTTAATACCACTGGCAGGATTATAAGGATCACTATATCCATATGGACCATATATAGGCAGTCCATCAAAAGCAAATCCAATGATCGGACTGTGTTTAGATGGATCTTTTGTATAAAGCCTAGTAGGATCAGACTGATAATAAAACTTTCTGTCTTTTCCTATTATTCCGGAACCGTCTGTAAAGAAGTTCTGTATAGGAAATATCACAGAATTCTCAGTATATAATGAGCTATTATAGTTTGTAATATTACCAGAATTAGGACTTTTAAAAGGAACGCCATCGATAGCAACACCAATAAACCCTAACGCATCATATCGATTAAATGGAGGAGCAGGTAAGGGAAGATTTATTGCTGGTAAAGAAAATACATATGATTGCGCCTGTGGACTATAGGTATTATATCCGTCAGGTTGTCCTATCCAAGGAGTAGTAGCCAACCCATTACTCTGTATATAAACATAGTTATTTGTAGCATAATGGTTTACATTACTCAGAAACTGATTAGTTTCTAAGTTGTTACGATCCTCATCATCATATACCAAGAGATTGATATTTAAAGTAGCTCTTGCAGGAAAGGTTCCTAAGCTAGTATTTGAGGACTGTTCTAAAGACCATTTAGGTTTTGCCATTAGACTAACGGACCCCCACCGTCTAGTATTAGGCTTGTTCCATCAGGGATAGTAGTAGGATAACCACCGTCTATTTCAGTTTGTATTGGTCCACCAGTAAACGATCCCATATCCATTACAGTATTGGATAATAACCATTGTATCGGATTAGCAACATCGCCAACAAATGGGCCAAAATCGAAAGTAAACAGAGTATCTCTGATTTCTCTCACATCGATATCATATACTAAACCGTTTAGATTACCAGTTACATTTCCAGTTACATTTCCAGTTACATTACCAGTTACGTTTCCCTGTAATGATCCATGTAATGTAGTAGCTGTAATATTTCCTGAACCTATTATATTATGTCCATTTAAACTTAAATCTGCACCTAGTTTAGGACTTGTTTCACCTTCTAGATTAGTACTTCCTGTAATAGTAAGAGTATTACCAGAAACAGCAGTAGTAACACCGACACCGCCGACGATATTAATATGTTGTGTATCGATATTAACTGCTATTGTGCCTGTATTACCATTTACTGTTAATATACCCTGTTTGGTATTTGTAATAGTGATCTCGCCGGTGCTTGCTGAAAGATTTATTCCCTCACCACCTAATAATGTCTTGAATCTAAAATCAACACCAATCTTTTCTCTAAACACACCAAGGCCAGAACCAACATTTGATACAGTATTGTTCTGGCCTAGATTTAAATCGATTTCATTAAAGTTTTGATTAACCTTAACAAATGCCGTTCTTAGATCATCGCCGGTTCCGTCGTTAACTGCGTTTCCTACGTTTATTATTTGTAAAGACATTTAATACCCCTATAAAGATATTTATCGAGATTTTAGTGTTTACCTACTACCACCTCAATGACTCCAATCCTATCAGAATCATAGTTTTCAAGTGCTTTACCAATAATACAGCCCGGTGTTGGTTGTGTGGCAACACTTGCTACACCTGGGACTAACCCCACTTGCAATATATCGCCCTTTTCTATTCTACCAATAACTTTACATGGGACTCTACCTTGTAATGCTATGGCTACCTTTTCTCCCTTACAACCTGTATTCATTAGATGTGCTGGATTGGTTGAAACTATACCAATAACCTTAGTAGTTCCAAATCCCTTAGCAAGGGTAACTTCTTTATCTCCCCCTAGCATTAATACAGTACCGGCTTCGTATACTTTATCAGCTTCATAATATTCTGCTAAGTCAGCATATTCTGCTTTTGTTGCAGTTGCAGTTATGATTCCTGCTGAGAAGTTACCACTAGAATCACGAGCAACTATAGTACCAGCTGTATTTGCATCAGTAGCATCTGTACTAATAGTGACAGCAAGCGAACCATTATAGCTACTTCCGCCACTGGTTAAGTGTGTTCCGAATGTTAGAGAGTTTGCTGCGGCTGATGCGATAACAATGTCACTTGTACCATCAAAGTTTACTCCATTTATTTTTCTCGGAGTGGTCAGTTTAGCTGCGGTATCTGCATTATTATTACCGCTAGTGTCTCTCAATACTAGAGTATTTGCAGTACTGGTTGTTCCATATCCTACTACAGAATATACACCCGAAGAAGTTTTAGCGAGAACACCGGTTCCTGGGAATAATCCGCCATATAAGGCGCCGCCGCCCTGTACGATTGCGCTAAAAGTTACTTCAGATGGTGTACCTGTTGTTCCGGAATTATTTCCTATAACGGAACCATTTCCGATATTAGCAAGCTTAGATAATGTTATACCGCCATCCTTGAGTGAAACATAGCCACTAATAACATTAAAGAATGAGTTATTAAAACTAGATATACCTTGTACAGCAGTACCAGCAGTAGATGCAGCAGTGGAAAGATTGAGGTTAAGTTTGCTCTGATCAATAGCAGCAGTTGAACTGAGCATAGCATTTGTAACCTTATTATTTCCTATAGAACTTGTTACTGTGCTACCTGATAATGTAAAAGTAACATCGCCAGTTACACTAGCATTAATCCATTTAGAACCATTATAATATAATAGATTGTTTAATGCTGGTGTTGTTATGGTCACGTCATTTAGTGATGAAAGATTCCTTATAGTTGCATTATCTACATAATTCTTATTAACAAGATCATGTAAATCTGTAGGATCTGCCGAACCGGTTACTTTATTACCATTTAACCCAATTGAACTAGGTATTGTTACGGTACCTACAGAAGCACCTGTATTAACATCAATACCTGTGCTAGCACATGTAAAGGTTAAAAGATCAACAACTGATATTACAGTTCTTGCTCCATCAAACCCTGATAAACTAGTACCAGCTATCACTACAACAGATCCAATACTTAATGCATGTGGTGTGTTTACAAATACTGTACCGACATTTGTGGTTCTAGAAAGATATGTTACATTTATAACAGTAGTAGAGCTCATAGTAAATGAATCGATACCGGATCGTATACCACCTGATCTCTTCATAAACTGATCTACATATCCCTTATTTGCAGCATCTGTATCGTTATCATCTCTAGGATACTCTAGATTTGTTATGTGATAGCTGCCCATGTTCATATCTGCGGTTGCAGATAATGATCCATCTCTAGGCATGAATCCAGGACCTAATGGATTTATAGTAGCTCCATTGCCTGGATATGTTATACCTAATCTCTTGTCGATGTATCCTACTATAGCAGATTGTGTTGGAACAGTGTCTGTAGCATTATTAGTCATAGTATCATCAGTACTGAACTCACTTACTGCTACACCACGCTTAAATCCTATTCCGTCTAGATTGGAAAGAGCGATACTAGCAGCAAAAGTAACAGTACCAGTTCCTTGATCTACTCTAAAGAACTTACCTATGCGGAAGTTTCCGTCTTGATCAGTTGATACGTAAAATACTCGACCTTTTCCTATTTCCTGTACTTCATTAGCTTGTTTTTTAGCATTAACAGGTCCACCATAGATATTGGCAGGTATATTTGAATCAGCATAGCTACCTGTTCCAATATCAACTAAATCGTGTCCTGTTGCCCTCATGACTGATATCTGTACAGTAAGTTGAGCACTTGTAGATGCTGGAAGCCCTGCTTTTATTACAACTGAGTTACCTCCATAAGCAGATGCTGAAGTTGTTTTAGATAGGCCACTAACACCTCCAAAAGTTGTAAATGTAATCCTACCCCAACTATATCCGGTCTGTGCAGGAGTTTCATATGAAGTTATTTGGTGTACTCTGCTTCCCCAAGCAAATACCATATTATGTATTTTGGCAATGTCGGAAGGAACTAATGCACTTATATTAATCCTTGTTGCACCAACTTCTCCACTATTTGAAGCTATACCAGCACTAGAATCTGAAACCATTTTTACATATGCATAAGATTCACTAATAGTTAAAACAGCAGCTAGATCGGCTGTTCCGAGACCATCATCTAAATGCTTTGGGGTATATGAAAGCACATGATAGATAGAAGAATCATTATTAAACTGTAATGCAGTACTAGGTCTAGTTGGAGTTATAGTAGTTAAATGTAATACTTCAAAATTCTGTAGATTCCTAATGATAACATCAGTACCATCAGCTACATCAGCATATAATCCGGAAGTAGATGTATCACTATTTCCTGAAGTATTAATATTCATAGCATATACAGCAGATGAATCGCTAGCAGTTAGTCCAGTAACTGATGCACTATTGATATCATATCTAACAAATACCCCCCCGCCGTGATCGATTTCAAGTTCACTTATATTAAATGGTACATAACTTGTTGAAGAAATGTATATGATAAGATCACCTTTTTTATTTTTTGTTGATAAAGATGTTTGTGAATATATTTTGGCAGTCTGTATCATATTGTTTTTTAATACAGCACCATAAGGTATTTCAGTTGGATCTGATCCCTCTGCGTTTAGTGCGTATACACCATATCCACATGAGCCGTTTAGACTTCGTATCTGTGCTCCATTTAGGGCATAAAATGCTCTATAGTTGTAATAACAAAATATGCTAACTGCTTCAAAAAATGCATTATTAGTTACAAATATACCATAACCCATGTCATTTATTTGTGTAAAATCACTGGCTAACATAGATCTATTACCAGCAGTTTGTATCTCGATATTTGTAGTTGCATTCAATAGATTGGAAAGCAATCCGGTATAAGATATGTTATCTGGTGTATTAATATTGAGATTTAGTTGGGCAGTTCCGCCTGTCTCGGTGTCCTTGTTCCAAGGTACATAGTTACTGATATAATCAATTTCAAATCTAACACCACTTACAACAAACGAGCACGGAGTTTGTGGTATTCTATAGTTCAATCCAGATACTTGTATTACTGTTGCACTATCCCTAGATGTTATTGTGCATCCAAGATTTCCGGTAAATGCATCAACAAACACACCACCAGCAAAAGTTTGTGCATTTATGCTTTTTGAAAATGATGAACACTGTTGGATATATGGAGACTTAGTGAGAATCTGACCTGCTGGATCGAGAACACACATAAATCCTCCATGTCCTTGACCACTTAATGTCCTTACTCTATTAGAATCATTTAGCATTAATACGTCCATTTGATTATTATCTTTTGGCATATTAAATGATTCATCACTGTTAATAACATCTAATATAAGTGTTATTAGATTACTGATTGTTATATTGGCAGTAGTTTCGGCAGTAATATTTAGATTTATTGTTTGATTTATGGAACTTTGATATGAATGTGTTACTGGAGTATTTCCTATTATGCTAGAAGAAATAACACCCATATATCCTATAAAGTTTGATGCTTCTACTAACTGATCTGTTACTAGCTTCAAATCAACAGGATTACTATAAAAAGACATAACAGCTTCAAATGTTTTGCTATATCCACCATATTCTAAATCAAAACATAATGCATTAACTATAGATCCAACATATGTTTGATATTTTGTTTCGTCGTATGTGAAATAATAATAAGGATCTGTAGTCAAATTTAATGCATTGGCATTTTGTATTCTATAGTTAATATATCCTATTATTTCAACCTGTATAAACTCTTTATTGGGATATAATAAACTTTTAGCATTTATCGAACCACCTGGGCTATTAACAGTTTTACTATATAGTTCCATGGTAGAGTCGGTTAGATAATGATAACCAAAGTTTTGGGTAACCACAGTCATTCCGTCAATAGTAGTGTCTCTTCGAAAGTAAGTATTACTCCAAATACTACCACTTGGGCCAGGTTTAGGTCTGATTATTACTCGACGAAGATCGTCACCAACTAGTGATACATTATTTGGTAAACGTATTGGATAGTTTTCAAAATATTCTCCACTTTCGACATATATTGTTATATTTGGTTGTTTAACCGGATCACCATATTCTAAGTTTTCTCCAACTAAAAATGGTATAGGTTGTGGTGGATCTTGTGTATCAAAGTTGGTGTACTTGACTTGATAACTTTCTGTACCATCTGTATTGATATTTCCTACTAATACAATTGATGCTATAGCGCCGCTAGTAAGTCCTCGGATCAATAATCCAGATCGAACATCAGAAGTTGCGATACTACCTGTGCCACGCATATCAGTTCCAGTACTAATATGACCATTAGTGATCTTTAATAGATAGTGATCTCCACTTTGTGTTATGCTAGATACTGTTGATTTAGTTGTTCCGCTATTGTAATATATGGTTTTTTGATAGGGTCCTAGCTCGTTTGCTGCATTATCTATTATTTGTCCTGCTTTAAAGGCAGCTTGATTAATAGTTTTAAACGCATATGCTAGTGCCCTGCCTCTTTTGCTTTCGCTTATTTCGTTTCTAAAATCATCACCATTTGTGCTAACAAATAAGTTAACTGAACTAGAAAAAGCATTATTATCAACATAGTTTTTAGTAGCAGCAGTTAATGGATCGCTTATTTCTGTAGGATCAGCATTTAATATTAATGGTCCAGACATACTATTATCTGTTCCACCACTGCGACCAACTACTTCTTCTTTTCGTGGAACTTGTGCTCCTACTGCACCTTCGGGAACTTGTAATGCGCCAGTCATTATATCGCCAGTGACATTTACATATCTATTATCTGCATATCCTCTAGATATAGCAAATGTATCCATGCTATATCCTAGAGTTGTTTGTAAAAGCTCCGTTGGATCACCTAGATTGGCTATAGCATATTTGTTAGCATCTACGTTTCCTCCAAATACAGGACTAGTATCATTAAATACTCTGCCACCTTTACCATAAAGAGTTATATTATTTGGATCTGTATTATCGATGCTTATACCGGCTCCCGCTACAAGTTTTTTTGATACTATCTTATCACCGCCAGCATTTACTATGAAAATATCATTCGGAACTAATGTGCTTGGAGTATCAGTTAGCTGAGTAAAGGATAGGCCATCACCCTTACCTGCATAAGAATATAATTCATTAAAGTTATTGTTGCTTTTTTCAAAAGCTGCTCTTATAGAATCACCGCTGGCATCGTTACCTTCTACGCCAACATTAATTACTTGTTTAACCATTTCGTCTCCATTCTATACAGCAATGCTAGTTCCACATCCGCAACTACTTTTGGCCATAGGATTGGTCACAACAAGTTGGCTGCTAATGAAATCATTTTTAAAATCTATAATACTACCTATTAAATAAACCTGGCTAGTACAGTCTAAAACTAACTGTTTACCTTCGCCCAGGTTAAAAAACTCATCACGATCGGGTGTACCTTTTTCTTCATATGATTCTTGATCAGCTGGTTCCCAGAAGTATTCGAATCCAGCACAGCCGCCGCCTTTTAGACCAAAAACTAGATAGGGTTTGTCTATCTTTTTTAAGGTTTCTCTTATATGAGCGCGAGCTGATTCAGTTATAGTGATCATATTTTTATATCCTATTGATATTTATTCAAGGTTATTAGAAAGATTTTTTTACTAGGTATGATATTTACCACTAAATATCCTGCCGAGAAGGAGTTAAAACATGGAAAGTATTATTGGTTTAGCCGTATTAGCATTTGTTGGCTATGGGGTATATAAGATTTTTATAAAGAAAGAAACAGTAGCTGAAGCCGCAACTGAAATCAAGAACGAAGTTGTTGCTGAAGCAAAGAAGGTTGAAGAAGCAGCAGCTCCTATAGTTAAGGCTATAGAGGCTAAAGTTGAAGAGGATATCAAGGTTGAAGTTACTAAGGTAGTTAATGAAGTTAAGGCTAAAGCTGCCAAGGTTGAAGAAGAAGCTGTAGTAGAAGTTAAGAAGGCCTCTACTAGAGCTAAGAAGGCAGTTAAGGAAAAGGCTGTAAAGGTCGTCGATGCTGCTAAGAAAGCAGGACGCCCTAAGAAGTCAGTCTAATACTAGCTAAATTCTTACATTTCGATTCACACATGATATCGAAATCATCACGGAACTGAAGAGCCCACTGATTAACTGCTGTATTCCAGTAGTAGTCGGAATGGGCTCTTAATTTTTGTTTCTTATAGCCTTGCGCTAATAATGATTCCATGTCTGGCTTTATGTCTATTGGATGCCCAACGAGATCAGTCTCACGGCTGACACTAAAATGTAAAGTAGGCCGAACCCCGCGCCAACTGTCCACCACCAATCTCGTGCGGTCATCTTTGGGTGAAATATATTCTCCTGTTTTGATCCAATGATGGTGGATATCCAAAACGATAGGAACGATATCACCAATAGCGAGACAATCATCAAGTCCATGTTTATTCTCCTCATTCTCGATAGTTATGGTATTACGAGCCTCAGGACTCAGCCGACCTAATACCTTTCGTATGCCTTCATGACCTTGCTTACCGGCGATATGTACATTACATTTAAAATCCTGGAACTTGACACCATAACCCATCCAACGGATCATGTCTACGTGATACTCAAACTCTTCTATTGAACGCTCAACAACATCTGGGCGATCACTTGCCAACACTGTGAACTGGCCAGGATGAAAACTGAGACGCACATCAAGAAGACGAGCCACTCGTCCAACTTCAGCAAGTTTTCTTTCAGCATAGTTTCGTACACCTGGTTGATTGTAGAAATAACCAAAACTTGGCTCTGTATATACAGGAAGCACATCGCTCCCAAGTCTAACCATCCTAAAATGCTCATCTAATCCTCCAACTTTCTTTACAAGGTTATGTACCGCGTCGATGTTATGGGTCATGAGATCCCATAGCTTTTGTTCAGCTGCTTCCTTAGTCTGGCGTTTAAGCCAAGCTACAGTAGTAGTGCTGTTATTAAGTTCAGGAACACTAACAGTCCCCTTGGGACCTAGCTCGGTCCATTTACATGCAAAACCTATACGTTTAATCATAGCTTATAATAACATATCTAAAAAATAAGTCAAGCTACTTCCAAGCATTTATAACCCATGGATCTTTGCATTCTGAAGGTTTAGGATCGCCGTGGAATACAGCAATAGCACACTCGTATGGTATATTGGGATTTATAATAGTATTAAAGTTTCTCTTACCATTGATGATTGTGAGATCTTTCTGATCTCTAATCTCCCATTTGTAACTTTGTATCCAGTTTATCGGCCATGTTTCGGCTTTATCTTGCAACTTCTCAAATAGATAATCTTGATCGCCGTGATGTTTTTTTACGATATCTTTATAACTTCTATGGAAATCATCCCATATCCAATGATAATCTTCGGCTGTGAATCTATAAACGCTGCTATTAAATCTTTTATAGCTTGGACTCATACATCTAGTAAAGTCTTTTATTATTATAAACTTATTTTCTTTATAAGACCATAGCTTATCGATATTATCACAAATAACCAAATCTAGATCTAAGAATAATATGTCTCCCTTTAAGCCCAAATCTTTACTAAACACATAGGGTTTCATCCACCATCCTTCTAGGCTTAAACTAGGTAATGGTTTAATGATTATATTTCTATCTAACTCTGAAGGATTTTCGGTGAGACACACAAAGTTGCTTTCTATTTTTGAATGTCTTTTAACCATATTATACAGGATATTAACATATTGTGGGGGATACTTTGTCCCCCACTTTACACAAACTACAGTCCTAGCCTTCATAGATAGCACTGTTTCCATCATGTTCAAATACTTCGACCGATTTTAATCGAACACCCTGTCCTACAGGATATCGTGATTGATAATCTTTACCATTTATTGTAACTGATTTACCTTCTTGGAAGTTTTTAAGTATGAGATTCATCATGCTGTATGCTAGCTCAGAAAACTTTTCACAGCCAACTGCTTCTACAATGCGTAGATCACATACTCCTCCGGAATCATTTAGACCCGATAATGACAGTTCCTTAAACTTATTGAGATGAGGATCGTCTTGGGCAATAACTAAGGTGTGATCAAACATCCATTCGGACCATTCCTTAAATGCCTTAAGTCCGCCAAAATCCATAACCCAATTTTTTTCATCTAATGTGTCGCTTTCAAAAACTAATCTTATCCCAATGCTATAGCCATGTAATAGACTACAATGACTATGTGTAGCCCGCCATTGCCTAAAGCAGCAACTTAACCCACGATCAGTTCCATATGTTTTTGTACTATAATATTTCGCCATCTCTTGTCTCCTGTTTGAGCGAGTTTGATGCACAGAATTTTTAAAGAGGGCTGGAGCGTCAATGTCCTCTATAGTATTTAATGACTATAACATCCTATATTAATAAAATCAAGAAAGATCTATAACTAGTTTTCTTTGGGTCCATGACTCGGGTTTGATCCATCCCTTTTTTTGATGTTGTATCCATCTAATATTTGGATATTCTTCAAAACATTTTCGCAGTTGATATATCCATAACTTGGGATCTATTGAATCATATGTTATGGGATCATAGTTTTTTGTACCTTTATAAACGTTATTGATTTTTTGATCTTTAGAGTAAAGATCAAAACCCCAAAGATGTATCTCTTCTGGGTCCATCGTAGCAGCTAGATTAGCAGCATGTGTACCAGTACCCCAGTGCCAAGGATCATCTTCTCTACGATCCCCAATATAGGGCAATGGTGGTAATATTCTTATATTTGATGAAAACGGAAAACTGCTATTCCAATCAGATCTGGTATAGATGTCTTTTTTAAAGTTATTATCTAATGCTTCTTGCACAATGCGTCTATCTACAGCAACTAAACAATCAACATCAAAATCTCTATAAACAGCATTACATCCAATCGTATATTCCACTAGAGATGACACATCTAGATCTAATCTGCTTTCACCATTACCTATCACGTTTATGTATTTCATTAATATCTCTATACATATGTCTGATTTCTTCCATAACATCTTTCAATCCTTCCTTTGAAGATTCTAAAAAATGTAATATAGTCATTATAGTATATAGTACCCAAAACCACCAAGTAACAAATGCTAGCCCAGAAAAAACCAATAGTATATCCTTCACGAGATCCCAATCTCTTATACCTATGTTATAAAAGATAGATCCTACTATGATCATAATAAATGGGATTGATTTAGCAAACCAATCCCATAATCTACATTGCCAATAGATATATTTTGGATTCAAATACGTTTCCTAGGTTTTAGCATTTATTTATTAGTTGTAGGACCTCAACAAAATCATATCAGCATTGATGCGTCCGTTCATTTTGGTTTCAACGCCATTGATACCTTCATACATCTTGCGCATTTTGGTCTTTGGTAGGCTCTTCACATCACGGAAGAACTCCTCAGGCTTGCGTACTGTCTTAGCAATACTCTTGTTTTCAT
>Ga0208618_1000563_pt1 | contig 16665 bp, 17 predicted proteins | sample CryBogCBE18Jul08_FD_184585 | JGI IMG/M metagenome (GOLD analysis project Ga0208618, IMG submission 184585) | Freshwater microbial communities from Crystal Bog, Wisconsin, USA - CBE18Jul08 (SPAdes) | ecosystem: Environmental > Aquatic > Freshwater > Lake | place: Crystal Bog, Wisconsin, USA...
TTTAAGTGATGTGCGGAGAGCATCGTCTATCTTGCCGTCGATTAGTATTTTCCTGTTGAACAGGAAGTGGCAGGAGTTATGAGGGAAAATGAGAGAGTCAGATAGTCTGCCTGCGCGTAATGATGACATATGATGACGTGATGCAGGAACACATATGAAGACATGTTGCAGATATTTTTGCAGGTTGAACGCTGACAAATGCTTATAGGAAATTTATTTTTGCTGAGCCTCTATTAGCAAAAGCCCCCCACCCACCAAGCTTTTTTAAGAAAGGGGCCATAGCTAGTGCCCGTGCGCATTTTCGCCCGAATAAATAAGGTCCTGCTAAAAAGTAGCTCAGTGTTTTGGAAAGCATGTTCTATTATGGGTTCCGTCAATCGGCAAATCGGGGGTGATGTTCACCGTATCGGGTTGGCGTTGTCGCTATGGCAACTTAGATGAAGCCGCTTGCCTGTATATATAGATGTTTAGAATATGCTGTCTTTAATGATCCCGCTTCCACGAACAAGCTAAATTACCGCCTGTCCATGGATCGCAAGCCGTCCCATTCTTAATTTGTTGCGCCCAATATCCACAAGGTTCGGTAGGGCCATTACCTCAATCAAATGCTACGACTTTGCCTAAAATATTATTACCCCGTTGTTGGAGTTGCTCTGTCAGTAGTTGGAGTTGCTCTGACGCGTGTCATTCGCGACTGACGAGAAATATACCACAATTCACGTAAAATAGGCGTGAAATATCGCAAAACGAAACCAAAATTTTCGCAGGTTTGTGGGGTTATATATGGGGCGCGATGGATTAGTTTTTGTTAATACTTAATAAAAACAGTATATTATGACGATAATTGGTCGGAGTGGCGGGATTCGAACCCACGACCCCTTGTCCCCCAGACAAGTGCGCTAACCGGGCTGCGCTACACTCCGACTCTGCGCCTTATAGTTATGCCCTGTGCCTGTGGCAATCAGCGGCCCCTCATCTTAGCGTCAAGCTCAAAAGCCTTTTGCATTCCTCAATCTCAGTCAGTGCTTCGAGCAGCGCGACGCGTTGAGGGGCAGTGAGGCAGGGTTTATTGTCGTAAAGGATATTTATTGGCGCGGACGAAGAGGACGGTTGTATCCAGAACGTCCCTGTATTTGACGCGGCGCCTTCTTCCTCGTGCAGAATTTCTACAACTGGAGCTGCAGCTGGTACGTCGATATGAGGCTCTTGTCTGACGGTTTCTTTGGGCGCGGGCAGGGGGAGGTCCAAGCTTTTTTGTCGTGGATCCCAGGCATTTAGCGCCGTCTCATGCTGAACTGTCTGAGACGCGCTTTCTACTGCCGCCAATCGCCGTGTCTGATCGACCTGGGCGACTACGGCGTCAATCCCTTGCTCTTTCAGAATGCGTTGCACGCCGCGTATCGTGTAGCCCTCCTGATAGAGGAGGTGGCGGATGGCCTCTAAGAGGGCAATATCGCCTGGCTGATAGAAGCGTCTACCGCCAGCGCGTTTAACAGGCTTGATCTGTCGAAAACGCGTTTCCCAGAACCGCAGAACATGTGGCGGCAGCTTCAGAGTTTCGGCGACGTCTCCGATTGCGCGTAATTCAGAAAAATTGATTTTTTCTTGCGGCTTTCTGATCACGACGGCCCTTCCCCGACTCGCTGACTATTAATCTTACCTTGTCACAAGAGAGGTTTATAAGCAGAAAAATTAATGCTGCTTGGTTGCCCCTTGTGGGGTGTGGACAAGCGGGCCTGCGATCTCTTATCTCCTCCTTTGAACATGCCTTCAGGCAAGGCGACATAAATTCGAGGCGCAAATGGAAAACTGGCTTCTTTTTCCTGAGCCTGCCCCGGCAATCAGACGCCGTGCGACAGCAGAGAATGCACAAGCCGTTCGCAACTGGTTATGGATTGTCGCCGCTTTAGTGTTTTTAATGGTTATTGTCGGCGGCGCGACGCGGCTGACGGAGTCAGGTCTGTCAATTGTAGAATGGAAGCCGATCACCGGCGTCATCCCGCCCTTAAATGACAGGGAATGGGAACAAGCGTTCGACGATTATCAGCAAATCCCGCAATATAAAGAACTCTTCCCTGATATGACCTTGTCGGGGTTCAAATATATTTACGCATGGGAATGGGGACATCGTCTGCTGGGCCGCCTAATTGGCGTCGTCTTTCTCCTACCCATGATATTTTTCTGGACAACCCGCCGTCTGCCAGCGGGCCTTAAACCAAGGCTACTCGGCATATTAGCCTTGGGCGCGTTGCAAGGAGGCGTGGGCTGGTGGATGGTTTCATCTGGACTGATCCATCGCACGGAAGTGGCGCAAGAGCGCCTGGCTATTCATTTACTGATCGCGGCCTTGATTATTTCGGCATGTATGTGGGTGGCAGGCGGGCTAGGCCCACAAAAATCAATGTCAGTACATGAACATGCGCGACGATTAAAAATTGAATCTCTCATTTTGCTGGGATCTGTTTTTATGCAGATTTTTATTGGCGGTCTGGTTGCTGGATTGCGTGCGGGCCTGGTTAATAATAGTTGGCCGCTTATAGATGGTTCATTCATCCCGCCGATGACGTCTCTGTGGTCTTTGGAGCCAGCTTGGCTCAATCTCGTTGACAACCCACTGACTGTTCAGTTCCTGCATCGAATGGTTGGGTATATTATTTTCATTCTTGCAGCTGTACATTTGGTCGATGCGGCGGTTAATTCTGACGGCAAGGTGAGAAGTGGCGCGGTTATTGTTTTTTTGCATATCCTTGCCCAGATCGCGCTTGGTGTGACGACTTTGCTTGTTTTAGGGCAGGCGGACGCTCAGCTTCAGCGTTTTTATTTCTCGCTAGCGCACCAGGCTGTGGGCATTGCTGTGATTGTTGTTGTGACATTACAAGCGCGAAGACTCTGTCAGCTCTGATGGCGCGCGTCGCGTAATGATCGATTTTCTTTTATGTCCTTTTGCTTAAATGGCGTAAGGTTGGAAGAAGCCTTGGTGTTTCCTTGGAGGCGTCTCATTGTTTGATTTCGTTTTTTCGACGCTGTCCGCCCCCGATTTTCTAAATATATTCGGGCTTTTGGTTTTTGTTGTTTTGTCAATAACGGCTTGCGCCATTTATTTGGCTGATCGTACTGGTCAACAGTCGCCAGCAATCCAAGATGCTCCAGACGCCATGGAGGTCGCCTATCTTGCCGGCGGTCTAAGCCAGGTCATCCGCACATTAATTTATGATCTCGATGAGCGCGGATATGTTACGCTTGAACAAGAGACGCGCATCAAGCGCACTGAGAAAGACAAAGAGACCAGCTCCCTTTCAAATCTTGAGTTACGCCTGTTGAAAAAATTGGAAACGGCGCCCAAAGCTCAAGAGATTTTTGATGATCAGATTTTACGGCAAGATCTGATGCGTCTTTTGTTGCCGGTACATGCGCGACTTGATGCGCAAAAGCTTCTGCAGCCAGCCTCCGTACAGCATGTGCGTCGCCTTATGGAAGGGTTATCAACGGCGGCGATACTGAGTTTTGCTGGATTTAAGCTGTCAATTTTGCTTGCAGATGGACGCTCTAATATATCCTACCTGCTTTTTCTCGTCCTTGCTGCGATCGCCCTTGTCTTTGCTCTCGGTTATGTAGCAACGCGCCGCGTGGCCAGTCGTCGTGGGCGCGCCTATTTAGCGAAAATGCAGGATGCCTTTAAACACAAGCTCGACGAATCCCTAGAGATGATCCGCTCGCCAGGACCGCAAGCGCGCGCCTTTAGCGGCGCCGCGCTTTATTTGATTGGCCTTTATGGTCTCGGCGTTCTAAAAGGCACGACTGAGGCGAAATTTGCCGAAACATTTGAGGGAGTTGCGGGCGATCGGGACGAATAGGCGTTGACCGGCGACTGCGATCAGGCTCCGCGCCGCAGGCCAATAGGCCCTTCCAGCGTTCGTCGCTCGGCGACAATATCGACCATTCTTTCAGCGCCGCGATCGCGCGCTTCTTGAACTTGAGCTTTCTCAAATTCTTCATTTGCTTCCTGAAACAGCGTTTCCGCCTCTTGTAGCTGTCCACGCAGATCATTGATGGAGGCTGTAATATTGTCGCGTCGACTGCGGGCTGCGCGTGCGTAGGTTGGGTAGGCGAAGTGGTTAGGGTCGTTTATGTTTGCGCGGGTTTCTTCAGAGGATATTTCGCGATCTAGTTCGTTCCCCATACGGGTGAATTCAGCAATCATCGCATTGAGCTGTGCGATGCGCCGACGTTTTTCTTCGACTTGAAAGCGCTTCAGGCGCACAAGTGTATCCCGCGACTTCATGACTCTCACTCCACTGCATAAGGTTATGCGTAACAAATTGTTAACTTGGCGAGACAGTCGTTAAGATAAATGGCGGAAGTTGCTCTTTCGTTACCGAGCAAAAAAATACTCGCATAATTTTTATTTTGGGAAAGCAAGATATTGTTAAGGATCAGTTGGCGTCAAAAGCGCCTGATCCAAAGCGTCGGTAAATAAACGCCGGCGCAGGGGCAAGAGACTCATCTTCCCCCAGAGCAGCAAAAAACGCGTGTTGTGGCGATAAGCTGCAGGCTGGATCGGTCGCAGCCGGATCATTCGTGACGAGAAAAGCCTGGCATCTGCAGCCGCCAAAATCTATCTCCCGTCTGTCGCAGGAACGGCAGGGCTCCTTCATCCACTCAGTACCGCGGAAGGCGTTAAAGGCTGAGCTTTGAAACCATATTTCCTCCAGTGGTCTCTCAAGAACATTATCAAAGGTAAGATTTGGCAATGTTTGCGCTGCATGGCAGGGCAGGGCCTTGCCAGAAGGTGTGACGACAAGGATGGATTGCCCCCAGCCGCCTGTGCAAGTTTTAGGTCGCGTTGCGTAATGATCATGCACGACAAAATCGAAGTTTAGCACGCCCTTTAGTTGTGCTTTTAACTCTTCGATGAGCGAGACAGTTTTGAGAAAGGTCTCGCGTGTTGGGATTAACGCCGCACGATTTGTTATTGCCCAGGCATAATATTGAATATGCGCGATCTCGATACGCTGCGCGTCAACCTCAACGGCAAAGTCAATAATCTTTGGTAAATTCTCTATGTTTTGCCGATGGATGGGCGCATTAATGGTCAAGCCAAGACCAAGGTTTCGAACCCATTGTGCAACTTGATATTTCTTCGGGACGCCGCCACGATATCCGGAGATATAATCTGCATTGTCAGCGTCTATGTCCTGAATAGAAATTTGCACATGATCTAGGCCGATGTCAGCAAATCTTTGTAGTTGCGGTTGTGTTAATAAAACAGCGGATGTGATCAAATTAGTATAAAGACCTGCTTTAACGGCATGTGAGATTATCTCTTCAATATCTCGTCGCGCTGTTGGTTCGCCGCCAGATAAATGCAGTTGAAGCACGCCGATTGAAGCCGCCTGTCTGAAGATCTCTCCCCATTGATCTGCCTGCAGCTCGGTGTTTGCACGTTCGAGTTCGAGTGGGTTGGAGCAATAGGGGCATTGGAGCGGGCAGCGATGGGTTAATTCAGCAAGTAAGCCTGTTGGTCCGCCAGCACGTGGGCTGATGGGTGCGCGCGTCCTCAGAGCCGTCGTTGGCAATTGTTCTGGCGGGCCGTCGCAAAGCAATCTTTTATCTGCAAGACCTTGAAGCAGATGTAAGACGTCTTTTGCAATGACCTCAAATGGCGCAGTAAATTGTTGCGCCAGGCTTTGGCAGAGATCGCTGAGAGGCGTGCGCCCATTGATCTGGCGCAGAACGAGAAGACTTATTGCGTCAAGTTCATAGGCGCGCTCAGGCGCAAGCAAGACGGTTCTTTGCCGCGCCTGGTCGTCATGCAATCTTGCATAGCGGGTGAAGGCAGGGCGAGACTGTAGCTCGACAATATATGGTTTTGTCGCATTCTCAGTCATTTTTATCGTCAGGGTTCCATGCGCCGGGGGGGATTAGGCCAGGGGAGACATAGGCATGATGCAGCGCATCAAGTTGTGACCACAGGACATCACATTTGAAACGCACAGCGCCAATGCAGGCTTCCTGTTCCTGTCTTGTCTGTGCGTGGTGTTTAACATAAGCGAGGGCAAAGTCTGAATCGCGTGGGGCTTGTGAGAGACGACGTTTAAAATAAGCCATAACGTGATCATTAATAAAATCGTAGTTTTCAAGCATCCCAGAAATACGTTCACGGTGAATTGTCGGCGCAAACAATTCAGTCAGCGATGAGGCGACAGCGACAACAAGAGGTTGTTCAACAACGAAACGGACGTAAGACTCTACAGCAAATTTCGTTGCTGGCAGCGCGCCAATACGAGACGTCACATACTCACGCGCAAAGCCCATCGCGTCTGTTAAGACCAGCCAGCGTTCAATTCCGCCTCCTTCTTCGCCAAGTCCATCGTGATCATGAATACGATGGATCCACTCGCGTCTTAGGTCGCGATCGTGAACGCGACTCATAAAGGCTGCGTCCTTACGCGGCACAGCTTCTTGATAGCAGTAACGATTTAACGACCAGGCGGCGACCTGGTTTTTATTTAATTTGCCGCCATGCAATAATTTATGGAAAGCATGTTTGTCGTGATAGCGTTCATCGCCGACAGCGCGTATGGCGGCCTCAAAAGAAGCTGGAGATAGCGGCGCTTCATGGCGCCAATCAGGCGGTGTGGTCTTTATCACAGCAACACCTCCATTCCGTCTTTCCCAACTTCCCATCCAGAGTCTCTAACAAGCGCAAATTCTGCAGAATGCTCATTTAGAACGGGATTAGAATTATTAATGTGCACATAAATTTTACGTTTGATATTGAGATCGGAAAAGCTCTTTAGTGAACCGTTTTCACCGCTCATATTGATGTGGCCCATTCTCGAGCCCGTTTTACCCATCAAACCTTGATCTATCATTTCATTTTCATGAAAGAGCGTACCGTCAAAAAAGACGAGTTCTTTATTCGCCAGACGGTTCGTTAAGTCATTGTCGAGAAAAGCGCAGCCTGGGATATAAAAAAATGATTTTCCTGTTTTTGTTTCCGTCACTTCCAGTCCTAATGTGTCCCCAGCCTTTGTTCCAAAATTCGGCGCATTTTTATTTTCAAGATAGAGCGCAATCTTTCCTGGCACCAGAAATGCGGATATAGTTAGACCTATATCCCGGTCTGCATAAAATATCTGTGTTGTGTCGTTAATGACCAGCTCATGTTTGGAAACGAGATCTGGCTGAAGAATAGAAAAAATAGGATTAGCGGCGAGTGCGTCTATAACGCGCATTGACGCGTAAATACTAAAAGGCTGCGCCTCGCGTAAGTTGAGAAGGCCTGCTATATGATCAACATCGCCATTGGTGAGCGCGACAGCTTTAATGGGGCTTGCTCTAAGCGGATCATTTTTTTGAGGCGCCAGCTCTGCATGTGCTGCGATCTGCTCACGAAGGTCGGGAGAGGCATTCAGCAGTAGCCAGTCGGAACCATTTGCGCTGACTGCTAGAGAAGATTGTGTGCGCGGCGAAAATCCACCGACCCCGTTTCTAACCGCGTGACAGTTTGAACAATTACAATTCCACTGAGGAAAGCCGCCGCCGGCTCCTGATCCTAAAACAATGATCCGCATCTTTTAACTGGCGCGATATAATAAAGGCGCCGCCTCTTCTGTTTGGTTCTTTTCTTCGCCCATAATATGTATGCAGCCCGTCTCACAGAGCAAGTGCGGGTGCATATTCTCATCTCAAGGGCGAAGAGAGATACTCAGCCTCAGTAAAAAGAGGCTTTTAGAAAAAGTCTCTTTTTGGTCGTTTTTCAATCCTATATAACTAGAATTGATTTTCTTGTCATATCTTTGGACAACACCCACATAAGTCTCAAAATCTGTGCGGACCCCTTCTAATGGATGACGAACGCAACATATGTTTCATCGACTAACGATTATCGTTTCTATCTTATTACTCGCTTTTGCAGTGACAGGCTGTAATCCCGAGGGCGGGGGGATTGTCGATAACGTCCTTGGCGGCGGCGTATTATTTGACGGCCCAAAAAAAGAGCCGATGAGCGTTCCGCTCTTTGTCGCCTCAACGCGTCGCATCGATGGCGCAGCCGATGATGGCGGCGCGAAATTTTCTTTAACGTCAATTGGCGTGCCAAGCGGACATCAAACAGGTGCGATTGAGAAACCAAGCTTTGGCTCACCCGATCGATTTAAGCATTTTACGGTACTTGCTAAAAGATCGATGGATGAGGAAGACTTCTATCGTGAAATCGCGTCGCATGTTTCGGGAAGGGTCGGGATTTCTCGAGACATATTGCTCTATGTTCATGGTTTCAACACTGGGTTGGATGAGGCAAGATTCAGACTTGCGCAGATTGTCGCGGACGGCCGTTTTTCAGGCGTCGCATCGCTTTTTACCTGGAACTCTCGTGGCGGTTTGTTCAACTATGAGTCTGATAAGGAGTCAGCGACAGTATCGCGCGACGCCTTGGAGAAAATTCTGCTGAACTTAGCGCAAACGCCTGGCATTGGTCGTGTTCATATTCTTGCCCATTCCATGGGCGCTTGGCTGAGCATGGAGACGCTGCGCGCCGTCGCGATTGCTGGGCATCCTGATCTCGATGGGCGTCTTGGCCAAGTCATGCTCGCAAACCCTGACATTGATCTTAATGTCTTTCGTCAGCAATTAGCACGCGTCGGGCCAGGGCATGTGTCCATTTTTGTGGCCAACAACGATCGCGCCCTGTCTATTTCTGCAAGAATTGCTGGCGACAGGCCGCGTGTTGGCGCACTTGATGTGTCGAAGCCGGAGGATAAGGCTGAACTCGACAGGCTTGGCGTATCCGTTCATGACATATCGTCATTTTCAACTGACTTCGTCGGCCACGGCGCTTTTGCAGAAGCGCCTGACGTTGTTAAAATAATTGGCGGACAACTCACGGCCCCACGCGCCAATGAGGCGCATCAGCATGCAATTATTGAGGCGACGCCGACAGAAAAAACCACACATAATAATAAGGTTGACACGCAAGAACTGCCGCCAATCCCTGCTCAGTAATATTAATTGCCTGAGACCGTTTCATGAGCTGATCCTGATTTTTCTGCGTCGGCTTGAGCGAGCATATTATAGCGTTTGACGCTAAAGGGGATCATCGCCAGGAAAGCAAGGCTGACAACAACCAGCAACTCCATTGGAAAGATTGCGAGCAGTAAGATTGTCGCGCCGACGCCAAACAAAACCGGAATGACAAGATCTCGTGGAATGGGACCAAGGCGTTTTCCAGAAAAATGCGGTATGCGGCTCGCCATTAAAAAGGCGATCGCAAGCACATAAACAATATTAAAAAGAGCCATGATCCGCGTTGAGGGAAGCTCCAAGACTGAAAGATGTAAATATAACGGCAGTAAGACGGTGACGGCGCCAGCTGGCGCAGGCATGCCAACAAAAAATTCCGCATGCCAGGCGGGCTTGCTTGGATCATCAATCATAACATTAAAACGAGCAAGACGCAGCGCTGCGGCAATTGCAAAAACCAATACTGCGAACCAACCAAATCCTTTAATTTCGTGCAGACTCCAAAGATAGAGAATGACGGCTGGGGCCACGCCGAAATCAACGAAGTCGGATAATGAATCCAGTTCGGCGCCAAACCGCGAGGTCCCTTTGAGCGCGCGCGCGATGCGGCCATCAAGTCCATCGAGAACAGCTGCCGCCATGACAGCAGTGACTGCCGTTTCAAAGCGCCCTTCAATCGCATAGCGAATAGAGGTCAGTCCCATGCATAAAGCGAGCAGGGTGACGATGTTTGGCAAGACGACACGGATGGGAATATTGCGAAAGCGCAAGCGACGTAATTCTGACGCCGTTAGATCGCTATCCCAAGGATTTTCAGCTTTTTTTCCTGGCTTTGACATAATCGGAAACCTTAGCCTGTCTTGAATGTCGTTGTGTTTGCGCCTGTGGTTGCATCGGCGATGATTGTCTCGCCAGCCGTGACGCTTGAGCCGATGGCAACAAGGGGGCGGAAGGCATCGGGCATATAAATATCAACGCGAGATCCGAAACGGATCAGTCCAAATCTTTCTCCAACTCCAACATTTTCGCCTTCTTTAATGAAGCAGACGATACGGCGCGCAATTAGGCCAGCAATTTGCACAACGCCAAAAGAACCATATTTTGTTTCGATGATTAAGCCATTGCGTTCATTATCCTCGCTTGCCTTATCGAGGTCGGCGTTTAGAAAAATGCCTGGCTTATAGGCGACTTTTATTACGCGTCCTGAAATGGGCGCGCGATTAACATGGACGTCAAAAACACTCATAAAAATGGAAATGCGGTGCATTGGCGTTGCGCCAAGGCCAAGTTCGGGCGGTGGTTGGAAGAAACCAATGGCGCAAATGGTTCCATCCGCCGGCGAGATTAAAATTCCTTCTTTCAGTGGCGTAACGCGCGGAGGATCGCGAAAAAAGTAAATGCACCAAGCAACGGCGATAAAGCCGAACCATCCAAGTGTTGGCGACAGCCAGTTCATGACCACTGCGCCAACCCCAAAAGCGGCAATGAAGACATAGCCTTCTGGATGGATGGGCGTAAGGGATTTGCGCACTGAATCTATGATCGACATTTTCCAGCCCTTGTGCTGCGCCTCGAAGCTTTAAACTGCTCAAGGCGTTTATTTCTTCTCTTTATCGTCATTATGCGGCCTCAACGTCACGACTGTGCGACAGTTGGACCAATGCCCGTTACATCGGCAATCGCCAGATTTGACAAGGCGCGCCCGCCGCAACGGCGTCTGCGCCTGCCTCTCGGACGATTAAGGCTTGCGATTGCGCCAGTTCGGTAATCAAGGATGAATCTTGGCGTGGATGCGGCATGGCGACAAGCGCGCCAGCCTCATTTCGGGAGAGACTTGCTCGCATATAGTCGCGACGGGCTTTATTTGATGACAAATTTGTCCCAGCGATCGCAGGTTCTGTTTGATCGGCTGCAGCCTCAGGATCTCCTTGTAGCGCTCGTATCAGCGGCATGAGGAAGACGAGGGAGCACACGTAGGAGGCAACAGGATTTCCTGGCAGGCCCAAAATGCGCATGTCGCCCAATGCGCCATGAATAAGCGGTTTTCCTGGACGCATGGCGATGCGCCAGAAATCTAATGTCATGCCTTTATTTGCGAGCGCGGGCCGCAATAAATCATGATCGCCGACCGAGGCCCCGCCAATCGTCACCAAAACATCCGCCTTTAATTCTTTGGCGCGTTCGATGCCTATTTCTAGATCTTTAAGATTGTCGCAAAAGACGCCAAGATCGATGACGTTTGCGCCCGCCATTCGCGCTAGCGCGCTGACAGCGTAGCTGTTGCAGGCAATAATTTGCGAGGGGCCTGGTTCTTTTCCCGGTAAGGTTAATTCATCCCCAGAAGCCATGATTGCGATCTTTGGCTGGCGGGCGACAGGAAGCGTCGCATGGTTCATGGCGGCTGCGAGCATAAGTTCGGCCGCGCCAAGGCGTCTACCGGCTAATAAGGCTGTGCACCCTTCGCTAAAATCAATTCCCTTGGAACGAATATTCTCGCCAATTAAAACGCTTGAGGTTGGATGAATGGCGCCGCTCTCATCAATTCTTGCGTTTTCCTGCATTAAGACGGCGTCAGCGCCAGGAGGAACGGGCGCCCCAGTGAAGATTCTGACAATTTCACCATGTTGAAGAGCTTTTGGATATGCCCGACCTGCTGCGCTCTCGCCAATGAGCCGGAAGCCGTTTGGATTTGGCAGATCATCTGTTGATAGTGCGTAGCCATCCATAGCGGCCACATCAACTGGCGGCTGCGTTCTGCGCGCAGACAGGTCTCGGCTCAAGGTCCGACCGAACGCCTGTTCTAATGAGAGATGTTCTTCCGCCAGCAGGCTTGTGTTTTCCAGAATGCGGTTGAGCGCTGCCGCAACAGACAAAAGATCCCCACTCATGCCTCAACCAACATCTTTCCGCCAATCTCCACTCTTTCCGCCCTGCTTCAAGAGCAGTTCAACGCCATCAATTCTCATTGAGCGGTCGAGCGCTTTTAACATATCATAAATGGTCAGACAGGCGACAGAGACGGCGGTCAGCGCCTCCATTTCAACGCCAGTTTTTCCGCTGCAGCCGGCTTCAACGCGGACATAGACGCCTGGCAGCGTGTCATCAGGCACAATATCAACTGTCACATGTGACAAGGGAAGGGGATGGCAAAGCGGAATAAGATCACTTGTTTTTTTTGCAGCCATTACCCCAGCGATGCGCGCAACGCCGAAAACATCGCCCTTCTTTGCATTTCCAGCCAAGGCAATATTTAAGGTTTCAAGAGACATAATAACTTTGCCATGGGCTTGCGCCTTTCTTGACGTTTCGGCTTTAGCCGAGACATCAACCATATGCGCCTCTCCCGAAGCGGAGATATGGCTGAGGTCAATTGCGTCGTGAGAGCTCATGCTATTGGCTTTCGTACTATTTTTTTAATGCGCCATGTAGAAGCGTCCGCGTTGCTGTTTCTACGTCATCTTGACGCATTAAGCTCTCGCCAACGAGAAAGGTGAATATTTTTGAGCGTTCTAGTCTCAAACAATCGTCATGTGTTGCAATACCGCTTTCTGCGATAATAATTTTATCGCGTGGCATAAGTGCAGCGAGCTTTTCACAGACGTCAAGCGATACAGTAAAGTCATGAAGATTTCGGTTGTTAATTCCAATAAGACGCGTTTCAAGCGCCAGCGCGCGCGTTAATTCTTGTTCATTATGGACTTCGACAAGAACATCCATCCGAAGATCGTGAGCAGCTGTATTGAGCGCTTTAGCTTCTTCATCCGTCACGGCGGCCATGATGATCAAAATACAATCTGCGCCATAGGCGCGGGCTTCATAGACCTGATAGGGGTCGTAGAAAAAGTCTTTGCGTAAAACAGGCAGTCGAGTGGCTTTGCGAGCGATTTCAAGATAGTCCAGTTTTCCCTGAAAAGACGGTCCGTCTGTTAAAACTGAGAGGCAGGCGGCGCCTCCAGCCTCATAGGCGATAGCGATCTCTTGGGGGGCAAAATCAGCGCGGATCACGCCTTTTGATGGGCTTGCTTTTTTTATTTCTGCAATGAGCGCGATACGTCGTTCATTTAGCTTCTGCTCGATTGCGTGAAGGAAGCCGCGTGGCGGATCGTGATCGCGCACATTACGCTCAAGTGTTTTTAAAGGCATTCTGACTTTCGCTTCGGCGATTTCCGTGCGTTTATATGCTTCTATGTGATTTAGAATATCGGTCATGACGTCTACTTATCTTATGGTTGATCTATTCTAACGATTGTCAGACTCTATGAGCAGTCTAACACATTTTATTAGATAACGCCGCTTTTACGGGCTGTTGCTGTTTGAATATTGTATGAGAGCTGCGAGTTTATCGGCAGCAGCGCCTGAGTCTAGCGCTTTTGCCGCCAATATCGCGCCCTGTTGAATAGTGTCGGCGCAATCTGCAACAACCAAAGCGATTGCTGCGTTTAATATTGCGATATCTCGATAGGCTGATTTTTCCCCTGCAAGCACAGCGCGTAGCGCTTTCGCATTAAAAGCAGGATCTCCACCTTTCAGCGATTGAGAAGACGCACGCGGCAAGCCGACCTCTTCAGGCGTGATGTCAAAGGAGCGAATGTTTCCATTTTTCAGCGCAACAACATGCGTTGGGCCAGTTGTGGTTGCCTCATCAAGCCCATCAGAGCCATGTAAGAGCCAGACATGTTTTGCGCCAAGATCTTTTAGCGCTTGCGCGAGGGGTAAGAGCCAGTCGCGTGAATAGACTCCAAGCACTTGTCGTTCAACGCGGGCAGGATTGCACAGAGGGGCAAGAAGATTAAAAATTGTTCGCGCGCCGAGCTCTTTGCGAATTGAGGCTGCATGTAAAAGAGCAGGATGATGCGTCGGGCCAGCCATAAAGCAGATCCCTGCGCCGTTAAGGCATGTGACAGCGGCGGCAGGAGAGCCGCCAACTCTGACGCCCAAGGCGCTTAAGACGTCGGAGGCCCCAGACAATGATGATGACGCCTTGCCGCCATGTTTGGCGACAATGGCGCCGCCGGCTGCCGCTATAATTGCTGCAAGCGTTGATATGTTATAAGTGCAAAGTCCATCGCCGCCTGTTCCCACAAGATCAATAGCGTTCGGCGGCGCTGAGACAGCGATCATCGCCTGGCGCATGGCTTTGGTGGCGCCGATTATTTCATCGATTGTTTCGCCGCGTATGCGCATTCCGATAAGAAAGGCCCCCAATTGCGCTGCGCTCGCTTTGCCCTCTAAAATTAACGTAAATGCAGCAAAGGCCTGATCCTGAGTTAAGGACGCGCCAGAAGCGATTTTCACCACATGATTTTTAAAGTCTGTCACGCGTTGCTGGTCCGACCCTGGGGAGCACGATTCCATTCTGCGGCGAGATCAAGAAAATTACTTAATATCTTATGCCCATGTTGTGACGTTATGCTTTCGGGATGAAATTGGACGCCATGCACAGGCAGGCTTTTGTGAGACATCGCCATGATTAACCCATCCTCAGTCTCTGCCGTGATCTCAAGGCATTCGGGTAGGCTCGCGCGACTGACAACGAGTGAATGATAGCGCGTTGCCTGAAACGGCCCCTCAATTCCACGAAAAACAGTTTGGCTCCTGTGGTTGATCGTCGCCATTTTACCATGCACGGGCAATGGCGCGCGAATAACCTCGCCGCCAAACACTTCCCCAATGGATTGATGCCCAAGGCAGACCCCAAATATTGGGATCATCTGAGAGGCCTTTGTAATGAGTTCAAGGCAGATGCCAGCTTCATGAGGCGTGCAAGGTCCTGGAGAAAGAATGATGGCGTCTGGGCGCGTATTGATAACGTCAACAACAGTAATGGCGTCATTGCGATGCACCGTTACATTGGCGCCCAATTGTCCAAAGTAATGAACAAGATTGAAGGTGAAGCTGTCGTAATTGTCGATCAGCGTAATATTGGACATTGACGTTAATTCTCTTATGGCTAGATGTAATCATTCCTCAGGGAACGCAGGGGAAGCATAACTGACCCTTAATGCGGGGGATAGCGTTTCGCAACAGGATGGCCTTGTAAGGCTTCACGAGAAAATTTCCAGTCAGGGCGTGCGTCCCGGATCATCATGATTTCGCTAAGTGACTGCCTTGTCACCATACCAATCAGATATCCCTCGTCATTTAGGACGGGTAAAGCTACGCCTGCGTTTAAGAGAGGAAGCGCCGCACTCAACAGATCGTGTGGTTGAAGCAAAGCTGTTGGGATGCATGAGAAGGGGGCAATGTCTGAATCGTCCTGGCTAATACGGAGCGCCTCGACGAGTTTAGCGCGTGACAACATGCCATATAGTTTGCCCTGCGCGTCAGTGAGCGGCAGTTCATCTTGAGATGTTGCGAGCAGAGCCTCAACAGCATCACGAATAGTTGCTCTATAATCAATAGAGATGATGCCAGTTTCCATAACATCGCGCGCTTCAAGGCCGTCAATGGACTGAGTAAGGCTTGTCATTTGCGCTTCGCTTGCTGCCGCCGCATAGACGAAAATTGCAATGAAAATCAGCATTGGATTACTAAAAAGCCCTGCAAAACCAAGTAAAAAAGCAAAAATTTGACCAATTGAGGCTGCGATCTTTGTTGCTTTCGCTTGACCAAGCCTCATGGCGAGAAGCGCGCGCAATACCCTGCCGCCATCCATTGGAAAGGCAGGAATAAGGTTAAAAACAGCAAGAAATAAATTAGCAAAGGCTAGCCGGGTTATTAGTCCGAGTGTGGGATTGTCGATGTGAATAGCGCTTTGAAGATCAAAGGCGTTCGTAAAGAAAAGTAAGCCAGAGGCGATGATGAGGTTAACAAAGGGGCCTGCAAAGGCGATGAGCAGTTCTTGATAGGGCTTATCTGGCATGCGGCTCATATCGGCGACGCCGCCGATAGGAAATAATGTGATCTCAGGCGCATGAATGCCAAAACGTCGAGCTGTCAGAATGTGGCCAAATTCATGTAGAACGACGCAGGCGAAGATTGATGAGATAAAGATGACGCTGTTGAGGGCTGTTTCTGCGCCACTGTAAAAGTAAGCGCTCAAGGCGATCCAAAAGAGGAAAAGCACAAGTGTGACATGAATGCGTATGGTTGTTTGTTTGAAGCTGCCAATAGGAAAAGACCAGCGCATCTCCAAGCCCTTCAATATAAAGAAACGATGATATTTTTTTGTTAGTTTTGACGGTAGATTTTATTGATAAAAGTCACGAGAATAAAACTCATTTTTTAAGTCATAAGTCTTGCTCATCGCCGCTCATTGAGAGCCGTCATTTATTTACGTCGTCTTATTGCGGCATCATCAAATGAGAGACAAAAAATACGCATCACATTATTTTTTGGCCGCCCATGGCGGTCGCCGACCAACTTTAGGTTCTGCTTCATTTTCCTCTTTACGACGTCGGCGCTTCTCATAGAGTTTTTGTGCGTCGTCGTCTCGGCCAGCTTCAAAGGTTAAAGCAAAATATATAATACAAGATCTCAAAATTGTTCAATCAAGAATTTTTATCTTGAATCATCTTGAAAAATCTTATAAAATACACATTACAAGAATTTCTAAGATTCCTCTTTTAAGATCTTGAAGGATCTTTAAATTTCTTGTTTAACCAAGATTTTCTAAGAAAAATAAACAAGATCTTATATAGA
>Ga0208618_1000564_pt1 | contig 16618 bp, 20 predicted proteins | sample CryBogCBE18Jul08_FD_184585 | JGI IMG/M metagenome (GOLD analysis project Ga0208618, IMG submission 184585) | Freshwater microbial communities from Crystal Bog, Wisconsin, USA - CBE18Jul08 (SPAdes) | ecosystem: Environmental > Aquatic > Freshwater > Lake | place: Crystal Bog, Wisconsin, USA...
CAGTTCCAGCACCAGTTCCAGCACCAGTTCCAGCACCAGTTCCAGCACCAGTTCCAGCACCAGTTCCAGCACCAGTTCCAGCACCAGTTCCAGCACCAGCTGTTGTATCGGCTATTGCTGTTGTACCAGTAGAAGTTGATTTACTTCCATCAGAATAAGTAGTTGTTACACTACTATCTGGATTGGTTACTTGACTAACTGGAATAACTACTGGCGGAGTCACTGGCTGTTCAACTGGTGCAGTAGGTAGAGCTCCAGTAGTACTTGGCGGAGTCACTGGCTGTTCAACTGGTGCAGTAGGTAGAGCTCCAGTAGTACTTGGCAGAGTCACTGGCTGTTCAACTGGTGCAGTAGGTAGAGCTCCAGTAGTACTTGGCGGAGTCACTGGCTGTTCAACTGGTGTAGTAGGTAGAGCCCCAGTAGTACTTGGCGGAGTCACTGGTGTTGTATTAGTTGCCGCTAAATTAGATGTTACATCTGAAGAGCTCACACTGGTATCACTTGGCGCCGAGGTAGAAGATACTAAATTGCCATTAGCGTCATAGTTATCTATAGATCCATCATTATTTGTTACTGTAATAGAGCCATCCTGATTCGTTACTGTACCCGCAGGTTGGTTTGTTGCTTGTGCTTGATTACTTGGAATAGATGTTATATCACTAGGAGCATTAGTAACAGTAACTGTTCCATTAGTTCCAATTGGTTCCGCAGCACTTGCGCTAGGAATAACAGCATTAAGTACTGCACTAGCCGCATCGACTATCGGGTTAGTTGGCGCTTGTACTGCTACATCTGGCGCATTGACGCCACTAACCAATTGACCTTGAGAAATTTGATTTAATCCAGCAACTGCGTTGCTATATTGCCCAATTGTATTTTGCAAAGCGGTTTGATCAGAAGTATACTGACCTAACTGTGTTTGTAAAGCCTGATTACTAGCTTGGAATGTCTGCTGCAACGGAGCAATCTGTGTATTATATAAATCTGTTAATGACTTGTTAGCAGTATCAAACGCAGTATATGCGTCATTGTATTGCGGTATTAAAGTATTTAATTGTGTTGCAGCAGCGTTAGCTGCATTAAATGCTGTTGTATTTGTTGGGTCAGCTTCGTATGTTGCTTTATTAGTATTATATGTGTCTTGCAACGGAGTAATTTGATCATACAAACTATTTGCCGCTGTCTGTAAACCTACAACATTATCGTACACTGGTTTGTATGTGCTAGTAATTGCATTGTTTAAAGCTGTTTGGTCAGTATATGCTTTAGTGTACGCATCGTTTGTTGCACTAGCTTGTGAAGTCAATGCAGCATTTTGCTGCGCTATAGTCGGTTCTAATGCTGAACCTTGACTAGCTAAAGTTTGAGCTTCTTGTGCTAATTGTTGTCCTAATACTGTATTAGCAGGATTAGTAGTATCGTATGGTGATGTTGACGATGGGCCAATGTTTGCTATAGGGGCTGTTAATGAATTTAGAGCAGAACCAATTGCACCAGCGGCGCCACTTAAAGCACCAGATCCAACATCACCACCTTTTACAGCAGATGCCAACGCGCCTGTACCAGCGCTAGTTGCAATATTAGATGCCGTTGTGCCAACGTCTGGACCAATTAAATTATTAGCAGCTTTTGATAACTGACCCAAACCAGTACTTAATGCAGTATTTTCTAATACCGTCATGGGATCTGCGCCAGCAGCAATAGATTTTGAAGCACCAACTAAGGCTTGCGCCATGGGTTGTGCTACTGCTGAATCAATACCATTAGCAGTTAATAATGAACTAACACTGCTTAATGATGCGCCAGTCAGTCCACCCATTAAAGCACCAGACAATATTCCTGTAAGGGGATCTGTTCCTTTAATAGCACTGTTAACACCACCTAAGGCACCGCCAGTCAATGCACCAGTTTGAGCTGATGCCAACATAGATGCAACCGCTGGCGATACACCGGCAGCGGCACCTAAACCGGTAAGTCCCGCTGCAGCTTCGGTACCAGCAATACCGGCTGCGGATCCCGCGGTACCTAAAACTGGAGCAGCAGATAAGCCTGCAGAGGCTCCGGTTCCAGCAGCAGTTAAACCCGTACTGGTTGCAGGTAATGCTGCTTCGGAAGCAAACAGTTCTGGTGCCGCATACGGCGCTGCTATCATTGCGGCAACAGCACCTAATGTAGCCCAACCACCAGGAATAACTTGGCGAACTGAATTGTCTAATTGGGCACCAAGGCCAAGTAAGCCACCATGGCTTCCGTCTGTTCCTAAAACATTGGATATGGTATCGGTTATTCCGCTAAATGGATTACCGCCACTCATAATTCAGACATCCAATAATATTTTGGGGAATCAGATTTTTCTACGTTAAGTCCTAATTTATCCAATAACTGTAAAGTTTTGTTTAATATCGGGCCACCATCTTCACCGTATACTTTATTAAAGCCAGCGTTTTTTACTTGTTTGATAAAATATACCATTGAAGATTTAATTTTTTGTGGGGAGTCTGCTGTAAAGAAATTAATCTCGGCGGCCTTATTTCCAAGGTTAACTAAAAATAATAAGGAATTACCATGTTGCACTAAATGCGCCATATTTTTTTTAATCATGGCCTGCATAGTTTCCATCAAACGAGCAGTATCCGCTTGACTATGGCCAAAGCGTTTATGATCTGCTTGTATAATTTGAGATGGTGTCATATTAGTGGCTCTTACCGTTAATAATCAGGGTTACTTCTTTAGCCCAATCTTGCCAGTTTTCGTACTCGTCTGGGGTTGGAATAGGGAAAGCTGAAAAGGTAAAGGTGCTGGCAATTACTGAAGCGGTATCTTTCCAGTTTTCTTCTGGGTGGTAAGGTATGTTTAACTGACCATAATAAATAATAAAGTTACCGTTCCAATCTTCCCAGCTAGACTGCTCTGGCACAAAAGGAAAGAACTGCTGGTTGTTCTTATTGACATAAATTGTCATGGACGCTCGTCACCAAATTCAGCAGTAATGAGCAGACGACCCATTTCATAGTTACCATCAATTTCGTTAGATTCAAATTTTAACCTAATTAAACGATGCTCAATTCTAAGGTCTATTTTGTCTGTATTAGATGTAAAATAAAATGGTCCAGAGTCTTCTTCATTTGGGCTATTAGCAAACTTTCTACCAAGCACGGTCATAGACATCGTACCGGTCTGTAAAAAGTTAGGCTCAACGCGGCGTAAGTGCATGCGGCGGTTAACACCAATCAATCCATCTTGGCTTGGGTTACCAGTTAGCCAACTAATATCACTAGTGGTAATACTAGAATACACTGCGCTTTCGCCAGTTAGTCCAACTTGGTTTTGACCATATTCATGCTGCCAAATTGTATACCCACCATTTTGTTTGTATACCAAAGTACCTGCCGCTGGAGTAATAGTACTAGGCCCAGTAAAGGTTACCAATGTAACACCGGGTGTCCCAATTGTGGAATTAAAGGTGTTGACTGATGCAGTTACTTGGTATGTTGCCAAAGCCCCAGAAGATGGGGAAAATGTCAAAATACTACCGGGACTAAACACCGAAGTTACGTCGCCAGCAATATAAATTTGATTTGCAGATGGAGCTGGCAAACTTGCTGGGTTAGTTATGGTTGTGTACGGCGCGCTAAATGTTGGTGTATAGTTCCAATCAGACCAAATAGGTGTTGGAAAAATCTCTGTGGTATACCCACAAGATCTTTGAGCACCCTGGGCTTGTCCAGCGTCATACCATAGTTTATCTTTGGTATTGTAGATAATCGCATCAGTACACTCTGTAGCAGTACCACGGGGGTAAAAGAACCAAATCTCATTGTAACGTGGTACCTTAGTGGCCCACACTTTTTGGCGTTGTGAGTAGTTAATATTATCAAATAAATAGTTTATGTTTTTATCATTTGGTACTACTGTAACATTACCATTATACGCGTAGAATCGATCAACACCCATCCACCAATACACGCCATCCATCTCAACCACAGCATTAGATGACATGATAGAGATTTGACTAGAAATAATATCATAGTTCCAAAACTGGCTGGTAGTTGCTGTACTAGATGCTGATGAATTAAACGACACACGAATCAAGCTGTCCGTAGCCCAAAACAATCCAGCTGGCGAATTAGTACCGCCACGCATTGGCATACCTTTAACAATCTTGGATGACGATACGTTAACTTGGTTAGCTAATGTTCCATTCCAGTCGTAAAAGTTTTGTTGTGTATATGTACTGCTGACATTGTTATTAGCAATAAATCCGTGCGATCCATAAACAAAAATAAACGGATACAATACACAGACACCACCATCAACGCTAATAGGGGTGTATGTTGGGTTAGCGCCAGAGCTATCTGATAATCCTGTAAATGTCCAGCTTGTTCCTGTGCTGGGTTGTACATTACCAACTAAGACTTGCGAAGGCACACCGTTATCAATATCAACTAGGTTGTATCCTGGATGAGCAAACAGTGAAAGGTTACCACCTTGTGGACTAAACTGCGCATCAAACTGCCAAGTAAGGCGATAAGGACCTGCAACTGGATCCGGTGTGAACACCGCGCTGTTGTTTAGCCATACACTGGTAGGGCTACCAGTAATTGTGGTGGTTACAGTTACTGTGGTGTTAGGTGATGTGTATGTGGGAGTACCCGTAGTAGTATAGTTTACTGGCGTGGTTTGATTAAAAATAACCGTTGTGCCTGTAGGAAAACTAGAACGTACATCACCCTTGATAGAAAAAGTAGTACTAGTAGTTGACACTAATGTAAACTGCACGGTGCCTGGCAAAATAGTTGCCGCAAATGGGCCGCTACCAGTACCATAAGTGATACCGCAAGTAAATACGTCTAATTCTCTATAGTTACCAGCAAAAATATAGTTTACGCCATTGTAAGGCTGGGATATTAGGCCACGATAAATACCAGTATTGCTGGTAAATAGTGTACGGTAACCGCCCATCTTTTTAGGGTCACCGCGCTGAAAACGACACCATACGCCGTCGGTGTACTGATCATTTTGAAACTGTGTACCATCGCGCTTAATTCCAGCCGGTATTGCTAGGCTGTAAATTGAAGTATATTGCGAGGTATCCTGTCGCTGATTATCAGCCGCCATTTAGAACGTTCCGCCGTTAAAGGTTGTTGCGTATAACCTTCCGTTAATCGTAACAATCGGAGCAGATGAGGTAGTTGCGTTAATGTCAACAACCTCTACACCGTTTGCTGATAGTCCAAGAATATTAGTACCCGGCAAATACATACCAGTTCTGGTGTCATTTAAAAATGAATAAGACGGTGCTGTAACAGCACCATTAATAGCCTTAAAACTAGAAGATGATGACGAATTTAAAATGTATAGGTAAGTACCATCACTTAACAAGGTATAGGTATTGCCAATTCCAAGAGCTAAAGGTGTTTGACTACTTCCTTGGTTTTGGAATGTTATAGTATCGCTGGCACTAGTACAGTTATTAACAAACACATACAGCTGGGTAATAGCTGGAAGTGTTACCGCTAATGAAGCATTACGTGTGCCAGACTGAGAAATATAGGTCTGAATAATTGGCGCATTTGATACGAGATTTAATGTTCCACCGGTAATAGCATCAACGTCGTATGTTGCCGATGTAAACACAATATTATTTGGTGTTACCCATCCAACAGTAATATAATTGCCTGTGTTTACATCATAGAAAATATAGCCAGAGTCACCTGGGTTAGTAACAATAGATGACAGACCGTTAATAGTCTGAGGGGATGTTGTTGAAAATGTCAGCGCGCCTGTGCCGCTGTTTCTAAAAGCAATAAACCAACCTCTTTGCAAAGTTGATGTGTTTGGTAGTGGAATAGTACCAAGACCAGCAGACCAGTTGTAAGTCTTAGCGCGATCTAAGTTACCAATTGCTGGATTAGGTGGAATAGAAATATCAACAAGAATTTGAGTAACTGCCAAATAACCATTTACTGTGCTTAGTCCATAAGCACCGTTAGTAGACGGTGTGTTATTGATTAACGATGCGGCATTAGCAGTAGAAGTACCGGCACCAAATACTAAATTACCCCAAGTTCCGGCAGTAGTACTATTATCTTTTAAATAAAAATATTGTGAAATACCAGGAGCAATTGTTACAGAGTTGTAACCAGTAGAGTCTGTAACTAAAAAGGAATATGATCCTTTGTTATTAAACAGAATATCTGCACCGACAGTACCTTGGTCGCCCTCTGGTAATGCAATAGACAATCCAGAAGTAGATGGTGTGCAGTCAATAATACGAGTAGCGGGCACTTGACCAATTGCTTGGTTAACAATCGATGGCCAATATAATGCCGTATTGGCACTAAACGCAAGCGCAGAATAGGATACATCCGTTGGGGTTACAACGGTACCTGTAAAGGGGGAGGTATAAACTGGTGTGCTCATCTATTAGGGTTCCTGTACATTCGTGTTGCGATCCACACGACGAGTATTGTCTTCTTTTTTCAACGCAGCAATTGAATCCATATAATACTGTTTCCAAACAGGTAACTTGTCTAAAGCTTTCAAATAACCTTGAGCTTGCAAAAGTGTTCCGTAGAGCATAGCTTGAGGAGCTACTGCTGTCCACAAATTTTGTTGATTGTTTGCATCTAAAGGCTGAATCTCAGCATAATAAATGATTTCTAAAGTATATGGTTGATCTGGTACTGGTGCAAAGTTCCAATTATTAAAATCATATTCTGAATAGTAAAGTGGTGTGCCTTCAGTAGATTCAGCTAAATACTGTGCTACATAATCTTGACTACGCAATTGAATGGGTTGACCGTTAACTTTCATAGAAACCGTTTTACGCCAACGAGCTGGTTTGTTAAGTACAGTTTGAGCGTCTAATAATGATGCTTCCACTACAATAAGTTGCATGTAAGTTTTTAGCTCTGAAGCAATAGATGATTCAGCCAATGCAATTAAATTAGGGATCTGCGCAATGAAATCAGCGTCATTACGTTCCATGTATTGCTGGACATTTAATACCAGCGAATCGTAGGTCATTATTACGCTCATCTTGTGTAGTAGCTTATATTAGGTTGAAAATAGATTGGAGATTTATCACGATCTTCTTCACTAGCTTGCAAGAATGCTTTTTCAGCTTGAAGTTCCAAATACTGAATGCGAGGCATATCAACGCTTTGTAGTTGTAATGCTAAGCTGTGAGATAGCTGTTTTTGTACGCAATTAATCCAACGATCTGGTACATAAATTTGATTTGTCAATGATCCAACGTCTTGCATTTGTACTTCTACAATTAATTGAAACATTTGGTATGGATTGTTTGGTACTGGCCACAAATACATTGATGGCTCAATTGTACGATCAAACCAATATTGTAATGAGCGAACTGATGGAAATTGTTTGTTTGGTAAGTTCCAATAGTCATCACGATTTAATCTAGCTAGTGGAATAACTTGTTGACTGGTTGAAAATACTATTTGGCGAACAGAGTAGCTAGTTGCTACGGTCTCACGAAGGCGCCAGTAGAGGTGTGGCTCAGTGGTAGAGATGTTGTAGTACTGCCATTGGTAATCTTTCATGGTAATAGCAGGGAACTGTTCTTTTAAGAACCAGTTGATACCATCATCGCTATACTCAAACGCTAGGTTGTAGGTCTGGGTAGTATTAGGGGCATAGCAGTTCCAACCCACATAATAAACGCTTTGTGATTGCTGGTAGGTTGATCCAAAATAATTTGCGTAACCTAAGGTTGACGCTGGTGTGCTAAGCGTTGGGCTTAGACTAAATGCCGCTGGAGATTCTGGATTAACTATTGGAAGATAGCTTGAGGCTTCAATGTTTTGAACATATACCCAGTTGGCTTCACGAACATCAATGGTGGTTTTAGGAAGAACTAGTTGTTGTTGCTGTGTAAGAGCACCGTACAATTGGTTTTCCAAAAGCCAAAGATTGACACCACGATTGGAAAGATTTTGTAAATTGTAAAATAAGGCTTGCTTGGCTGCACCAATATATTCAGGCGTAATCTCTTCTGCTGTCTTACCAGCATCACGAAATGCATAAGAAATTAACTGGTCAACATTAATTTGTGTTTGACCAGTAGTGTTACTATACGCCATATTAACGTCCTCGGCCAGCGGCTCGCTTAGTTACTTTTTGAGGTAAATTGGGTTTTGCTTTGCCAGCTTTAATAAACTCTTTACCAACTTTTTTAGGAATACCAATAGTTGATTTACCAGCGGCGGCGGCATACATAGCCGCCATTTGGTCTTTCGATTTGATTGGCATTATGAGCAGGTTCCGCCAGTGTTAAATTTACGAACAGTATTATCGCCCTTGCCAGCTGCACTCTTAACAGTCAATTCTTTAGTGTTAGTTGATACTTTTTTAAGTTTATCTTTGTCACCAGCAGGCATTTTGTTAGTTTTAATAACATCGCTACCAGCTAAATTGGGGCGCTTAGTTGCGGCATTAGGAGCATCGGCTTTTTTGTTACCCGTGGGTTTTACTTTAACCATTGAGACTGCATCACCAGATGGTTTATTTTTTTCTTTAGCTACAGAACCACCTTCTGCAATCATTTTTGGTTTGCATTCTTTAGCAGAATCAATGCTCTTAATATCAGCATCGTTCTTTTTAGCACCATAAACACCGCCACCACATTTGTATCTTTTGACAGTTCCGCAGTCTTTCTTTGTGCGACCACCTTTTTTGAGTTTGATTTCAGTAGGTTCTTTATCGTGTTCAGCTTCGTCATGTTGCTTAAACGCTTTTTTGATGAGCTTTTTATCTTGGACTAAGTCATCATCAACTTCACCACCGGCTTTCATTGCCTTGCCACCCCAGCACATCGTTTTTGGTTTAGCGTGACCGCCTTCTTTGAAGTGTTGCATCTTGGGTAGTTTTTTAAAATCTTCCATGGTATTTCCTCGAGGTTAGTTAAATGGTGGAGTGATCAGCTCCTAATACTACTTATGCAAAAAAGGGCATAAAAATGCCCTAAGTTTTAGTTAAAAATAGTGTTCTTTCTTGTTGTCTACGTTTTTCTAAAATAGCGGGTTTGTTCCAATTTAAAAAAGCATTTGCAGCCATTTGGTAGTCGTTTTTGTTAAGGTGCTGGACTACCTCAGAGCGCTTAAAGTTGGTCTCACCAATGTTAAAGCATAGGCTGTATAGGGCGTCGTATTGGTTCTGGTTAAGGGGTACCCTTACCGACTCCTCTACGGCGGCTTCACACCACCTTAAATCGCTTTTAAACAGCTCTTCTACCTGCTCATCAGTTAGGGATGCGGTCATTAGGTACTGCTCACTGGGTTTGATAAGGTGCCCCACCCCAATGGTCCACAGGCCCTTTGAGTCCTGGTATGCCTTGTTACGCTTACCCTCAAAGTGGGTAATAAAGTCAAAAGTTGATTTTGTGATTGCCACAATGTCACGCTCCACGTTTTTGGTTATTTGCAGGTTCTGTACTACCCAAATAAACGCGCACAGCCAAATAGCTAAAAATAGCCTTTTATTCATAACAGCTCCTTATTTAAGGGATTTACTTAGCGTTTTCGTACGCCTGAAGTTCTTTTAGCTGTTCGGCTATTTTGAGGTATTTTGCGTTGTTGTCTGCTGCGACTGAGAGGACGGCAGCAAGGTCAAGGCTGGTGGGGGTACCATCAGCGCTGCTGGGGCTTGAGGCTTGACCAGTTGCACTTGCGTTGTACAGCCGAATAAAGCCGTTATCAATAGTGCAAGTACCATTGTTATTAGGGTGTACTGCAACAGAAATTTGTTGCTGAAGACTGGTATTGACTGAATCCAACCTGTCAATTTGCTGAATGTAGTCTGCAACCAGCTGGTCACCTTTTCTTTGAATGTCATTTACTTTTTGCTCCGCTTCTAAATTGGACTTTTCTATTTTAGCAACATAGTAGTCCGATGTCCAGCTATAGGCTGCATAGCCGGTAACTGCGGCAGATGCTGCTGCCACGATGAGGTAAATATAAATACCGCCAGCTAGGCTGGTAAGGTTAGTTAGGAGGGTTTTCCACATGAGGTTCTGCATCCTTCTTTAACATGACTGCCGCGCCATGAGCGCCAGCGATGATACCCACCGCTTCGGCAAAGTCTCTCAGTGCTGGTACGTTATTATGAATCATTTCGTAGCCAGCACCAAAAAGTACAGCAAGGAGCGAGATCATCCAAGACCAACGCGCAATGTCGTGGGTCTGGTTATCTGCTCCGGTCAAGAGGTCGTTGAAGACCTTTTTAATCATTTTGAGCTACGCAACTCGTCTAGCTTATCTTCAATGCGGTGGACTGCCTTAAGTACTTCTTCCCAGCGTGCTGTGAAGTCGTCCTTGTGCATATAATTTTCAGCTAAATGAGTACGCAAGTCGTGTAGGTCAATTTTCAGAGCTTGAACCGCAGTCCAAAGCTCTTTTAAAAACCAGCCGATGGCTACAAAGACCAGCGGAAGGACCATGTTAAAAAAGGATTGTAAGTCCATCTTATTTTGCAGTCTCTCTGGCTAGGCGTTGGGCGGCTTGGTCGATAGCCATCTGCAGGATTGGGGAGACGGGGGCCTGGTGAACTTGTGGCTCTGGGGTAGCTGGAACAATTACCTCTGGCTCTGCTTGAACAGCGGCAGGGGTTACTTCAGCTTTGAGGGCTTCTAATTCAGCTTCGATTGTTGTGATTGTTTCATTTAATGCCATGATGATTCCTTTAGTTGATTAAAATTAATACTTACCTTCAGCAAATACATTTACAAATACTGTATTGTTCTCTAGTGCTTCAATTTGATGCCATTCATTAGCCGGTAAATTTAAAGGCTGGCTAAATTTATTAATTGTGTAATTACGACCTTCAAGACTTACCAAACATGATCCAGAATTACACATTGTTGCATGGCAAAAATTATGTTCATGCTTTGGTAAACCTTCGCCTTTATCTGCATGATATATGTTTAATTGTGCACCATCGTATGTAAAAGAGTGGGATGGACTAATAGTAACTACCATTATGCAGTTTTTGTTCCAGTTGTTACTGGCTGTATAGGATTGGCTGGTTGAGGCTGATTAGTTGTTAAAACTGTACCATTCCATGTAAATCCAATACCACCAGCACCGATTACTTCAACCAATTCATAAGTAGGTGGCAAAAGATTGTTTAATTCCCAAACCATTGCTGGTGTTGTTGCTTGCACCAACATAGTTGCATCTGTGGGTGGTTGCCATGTATTTGTATCGCCATCCCAAACAACAGTATTAGTTACTACATTGTTTTCTATTACTAAATAATTTTGAGTTGTCATATTATCACCATTCAACTATTACAATACCAGCTTTACCAGCCGTACCAGGCCCACCACCACCAGAACCACCATTACCGTTACTTCCCGCTGCACCGACAGTTACAGTAACTGTGCCTCCTGATGTTAAACCTGTAACATAACCAGTAAATGCTGGCCCAAAACCACCAGTGCCACCATAACCGCCAAAAGAAGAGTTACCTCCAGAACCACTTTGACCATATTGAACATAACTATTGTTATAAACAGGGCTTTGTGCATATGAAGAACCGGGTGTTCCAGAAGCAGTTGCATTAGCACCATTTGAACCAGGATCACCTGGAGAACAAGGTTCGCCACCACCACCAGCACCTCCACCTCCAGAAGTGCTACTAACTAAATAGCTTCCAAATGAGCTTGAACCTCCAGATGAACCAGAACTTCCATTACCAGTGCCACCGCCACCGCCTCCGCCACCGCCTCCACTAATAACAGTTACTTTAACAGCAGTAACTCCAGTAGGAACGGTAAATGTGCCTGAAGATGTAAATACTTGGCCCAATACACCAGGTAGATTTACAATGGTTACAGCTCCGGTTAAGCCATTTACCGAAGTAACTCCCCCGTTAGCAGCTGTTGTGGCTGTTGCAGCGTTACCACCAATAGATAAAGCTGATGCGGTACCAGTTAGTCCAGTGCCGGGACCAATGTGGTTTGATGCCGTTACCGTACCATTAACCAGCAAGTTACCAACACCAGCGTCCGTAGTTGTGCCGATTGACACACCACCGGCGCTAGAGATACGCATACGCTCTACTGTAGCTGCCTTAAATACTACTGGAGCACTAACATCGGTACCAAACACAAACAATGTATTGGTCTGATCCCAGTACATCTGGGCCTTTTCGGTGCCGTTATTATACAACGATAAAGTAGTAAACTGCTGACCGCCGTTGTCAATAGATAAGTTATTTGAGTTACCACCCTTGACATACAAAGTTGCTGAAGTGGAAGTTGATCCAATCGATACATTACCACTAGCGTCTTTGTAGAACTGACCAGAGCCCAAGTTAACAATACCAGTACCGCCAGTAAGTGTTGTGCTGTACGCAATGCTGGTTGCGTTTACAGAACCACCAGATTGGTTGGTTGCCGTAGCAGCTGTTCCGCTAATGCCAATTGGCCAAGTGCCAGTTGCATTAGTGCCAGAGATACCAGGCGCGCCGATTGTGTTGTACGAAATAGTTTGTGCCGCACTACCATTAAATGAGACAGGGGATGTTCCACCAGCTCCGCCAGAGTTAAATGTTACTGAGTTAGCGGTAGACGATGATGCTGCCCCAGAGTATCCAGAAATACCAGAGTAGCCGGATAAACCTAAGCCACTGTAGCCAGATACTCCACTGTATCCACTAAAGCCACTAAAACCTGAAAATGAAGAGTAGCCAGAGTAGCCACTAAAGCCACTATAGCCAGATGTTCCTGTGCCAGTAGCACCGCTATATCCAGAGTAGCCAGATACGCCGCTGCCAGAGTAGCCGCTAATACCACTGTAACCAGATGCTCCATTAGTGCCGGTGCCGCCACTGTAGCCACTAAAGCCACTATAACCAGACACACCCGTGGTGCTTGACCAATAGAAGCCACTACCATTCCAGCCTAAGTAAGTGCTGGCAGTTGTTGGTGCAACCATGAAAGTTGTCGAGCTTGCACCGTTTTGATAAGGGATCTGTCCTGACGTGCCGCCAGAAAGATTAGTCGCAGCTACTGCGCCAGCCGCAGAGGCTAACAGCGTAACAGCGCCGCTAGTATTTTTAAAGTACAGCTTACCATCAGTGATGTTGATAGCCAACTCACCATTGACAAGGTTGCCCGATGTTGGAGCAACACCAGACGTTGAACTGTAGTAAAGACTAATTGGCGTGTAGCCTGATTGGGCCATGTTCTATTCCTCTAAATTTTTTAAAACTATCTGTGGTTTTACAAATCGTTCTTTTTTGTGTTCGGTGGCTTCCCACCAAATAAACTGATTTTCTACTAAACATGATCGGTCTTTTAGTAGATTAATATTTTCTGGATGCCCCCAAATCAATGGATCAGATGGTCCCCACAATACAATACCTGGTACTCCTTCATCCCAAGCTAAATGTTGAAAAAAACTATCTACTCCAATCCAAGTTTTGCACTCATGTAGTAACTTACATAACTCTGAAATAGGCAGATTTTTTTTAAAATTCGGTACAAGCTGTTTTTCACCCTCAACACCAACTTGTACTATGGGTTCGTCAATTATCTCGATTAACTCTTTCCAGTACGGATAGTTTTTTGGATTTTCTTTACCCGTCCTTAACTTCTGCGCATACGGTGCTATAATAATCATAAGTACATTTTCCGATATGCGTCTTCTAAACTGTTCTTCCACTTCCACTGATCCATCTTTTTATAGATGTTATACGGTTCAATGTCACCAAACAACTTAAATGCTTCGGCTATTGACTTGCCCGGTATTACTTCAGGATAGCATGTAAAAACAAGGGGATTGCGAATAGCAGGCAAAACATGACTAAAAACAATGTGATCCCCGAGACCGCAATTAAGCACCACAATAGTATGGTGTCTGTTTTTGAGGACATTTTTAAATATTTGCTCATCGTGCTCAAACATCTCTTGTCTTGTTTCGCTACGAATTCCGCCTTGCGGATTCTTCATGTGCCATGTTACTGCATTGGGTACTGCTAATACCTGATAACCTTTTCGATGCAGACCGTATGTAAACAGTGTTTCTTCTCGGTGGGCCACGCGTGATAGGCCAAGATTATAATCATGCACACCAGCGCGGTATAAAAAAGTACAGTGTAGATGCTCAACTTGCTTGACTCGTTCAATTTTACCCCACTGGATGTTAGGCTCATTATCAATTTGGTCAATAGAGCCCGTTACAGAGCCTGTATTGGGCAAATAGGGGGGAGTTAATACTGACCCACCAACTGCTCCAACAAACTCGCCTATGTGGCTGTAAAGCGTTTCTAAGACGTTTGGTTCAGGAACCGCATCATCATCAACCCGCCATATCCAATCATAGCCCATCATATTAGCACGTTGGTGGATATGATGCTGACCTTTTTTATCAGCGTATTGCCATTCCCATTCAATACCTTTGTGCTCTAACATCTGAAAAAAGTACTGATATATGAACTCTTTTCGCATGTCTTGCGGTTCGTCGTTATCGTCAAACACAATCAGCTTGTCTGGTGATCTTGTTTGATTAATAATTGCGTTTAATACTAAGGGTAATGTTGTAAAGTAGCGACCCCTAGTTGCCACCGAGCATAGTACTTTACTCATTATCCCACCGGCAAATCATTAGGTTGCTCGGGTTGGTTTCTGAAACTGGTACTATTACGTCTGATATATCGCCGTTGTGGCTTATATACGCAAACTTAAAACCTGGAAAATCTTTTTCAGTTAATCCATGCAGCTTATGATGCTCCCCCCAAAAACCTTTTGGTTCATTGTGGGGCACAGTAATTAAAAGTCGTTTGCAATGATTTTTTAACTTTTCAACAATTTCTAAACCATTGTCAAGATGTTCTATGACTTCAAATGCCACGATGGTATCGTATTGGCCTAGAATGAATTTGTTAATATCACCACTGACAAATAGGTTATTAAACCCGTTCCAGTTTTGTTCTTTAGCTACATCAATAATAATTGGATCGTAATCTAAACCAATGTAGTTAATGTAGTCTGGGAAGAACTGCCTTCCATAACCAGTGGAGCAACCAATTTCTAATATGCTATTACCATCAAAATTCTCTACTGCCCATTCATAACGCTGTGTCTCGCGTGGGAATACCGGGTCGTCTTTAAGAAATACCGCGCGTTCGTAGTTGTTTGACAAACGCCAACGATACCAATCTAAATTATATTTTTTGGCTAATTTAAGTTCATTTAGCAAAAAAATATTATCCCAATTTTGCACTAACTCAGGATTGTGTACGGTTCCTTCTGCAGCATGATAAATTGGAAAATCACCACGGTGGCCCACATCAATAATCTGAAATCCTACCTCTTCGGCTCGTAAACAAAACTCAATATCCTCGCAACCGCCGGTGTTAAAATCTTCGTTTAAAAGACCAATAGTATCAAACACTTTTTGGCTAATCATCACACAAAAGAACACAGCAAAGTTGCGTTGGGTGATAGGGCTATAATTTGTTAAAACCCCTGAAATACTACCGATATCCAATCGTTTTAACCAATCTGAACCTAAAATAACTGTGTCGTTATTGAGAATTACCACCTTGTCGGCGCTATGTGCCCCGATACCTGCGTTAACGGCTTTGGCAAAACCCAGGGGTTCTTTGCTATTTACCCATTTAAAATGTGGTATAGCAGTTTTTAAGTAGTTTAAATACGCTTCTGTGTTGTCTGTGCACCCGTTGGCGCTTATAATTAGCTCCACATCAGACATATCAGTATACTTAATAATCGAGTCTACACACGGTTTTAAGTACTTTTCACAGTTGTTATATGTTGGTATTACGATGCTGTATTTCACAGTGTCCTTTTCAGTTCATACGAACCTATATTATACACTAATACACAAAAAAGGGTAAAACTGCCCTAAATTAGCAGTCCTCAGCACCTTCATACTGGCTAAAAGTCTTTAATACGCCATAGATAGCTGGAATTATATCACCTTTAAGTGATTCAATAGCGATGTAATGAGCATCTTCACGCACAGTAGCCATATTCGTTTGACGAGCATTTTCATCGTAATGAATTGCAACTTGCACTTGGATATTGTCTTTTGTGCCAAAAAAGTTCGTAATTCTAGCGTAGGCTTTTGGGGCTGGTACGCCAAATTGGGTTTGTTCGAGTTTAAGTTTTAAAGCCATTATTGCTCCTTAGTAAGTTACTTCTGCTGTTTCGCATTTTGCTACCCAACGAATTGTAGTAGATGCCTGTCCTGTTACTGTAATTGCCAATCCACCATTCGCTGTATCTGCTGTGGCGGTGACTGCCCATCCGCTTGTGCCTGTATCTGCAGCAACGATATTGGTCGTAACAGAACCTACAATAGCGGCAGTTCCTACACCTGAACCACGCTTTATAGCACCTTCTAGTGTCCAAGCCTTTGTATTTCCACCACCTGTCACATTGGCAATAACGCTTACTTTAAAGTAATAAGCAGAGTTATTAGGTAGTATTACTTGATTATTAGTAGAAGCGGCATTGGCATCACAAGTTAAAACAGTAGCTGTAGCATCAGTTGTTTGTTTTGCAATAATTAATAAAGCGGATTGTGAAACTCCTGAAGCATTGGTTATGGGCTGATAACAGGCT
>Ga0208618_1000575_pt1 | contig 16464 bp, 15 predicted proteins | sample CryBogCBE18Jul08_FD_184585 | JGI IMG/M metagenome (GOLD analysis project Ga0208618, IMG submission 184585) | Freshwater microbial communities from Crystal Bog, Wisconsin, USA - CBE18Jul08 (SPAdes) | ecosystem: Environmental > Aquatic > Freshwater > Lake | place: Crystal Bog, Wisconsin, USA...
GTGCTATCCATGTCAGGTCCTCAATTGATTGAAGTGGCCATGCACTGATGAAAGTGTGCAGTTTTTACTCACGATGGATCCAAGATGACCGATTTTCAATTTAAAGTTTCCCGTCAAAATCATGTGTCCTACATTGACTTGAATCGTCCAGCGGAGGGGAACGCTTTGACACGCGCGATGATGTTTGATCTCGCCTCAGTGTTGCGCACAGAAGGGGCGCAGCCCACGACCAAACTGGTGGTTTTAGGTGGCAGTGGAGAGTTCTTTTGCAAAGGGCGTGACGGCAAGGGTGAGTCTCGCGTGGGCATGACGCCCTATGAGATTCGCGTGAACATGATGGGTGCCGTCTTGGATGTTTATAAAGCCTTGGCCGATGTACCAGTTCCAGTGATTGCCAAAGTTCACGCCAACGCGGTGGGCTTTGGAGCTGCGCTTGCTGTTGCATGCGACATCACTTTGGCAAGCGACGCTGCTGTTTTTTCTTTTCCGGAGATCGAACACGACATTCCACCGACCATGGCCATGTGCGCAGCTCTTGGGAAAATTCCTGCCAAAGCGTTGTCTTATTTGATTTACTCTGCGGAAGAGGTGGATTCCTCTCAAGTGGTCTCACTGGGGATTGCGAGCAAAGTGTTTGAGCGATTGAGCTTTGAAGCCAATTGTCAAAAGTTCATCGATCGCCTTTCGCTAAAACCCAGACTCGTCCTCGAGACCATCAAGCGCTACCAAGACAAGGCCAGTCAACTCAGCCCCGACATGGCATCAGAGTATGCGGGTACCCTGTTGGCACTTGTGCGATCTTGAGACATTGAGCAAAAGCTCAAGTCTTTTCTTGGCCTTTAGATCGTTGCAAACTTGGCCGGAGTCTTGGGCCAAGTGAGTGCTGAAATGCATTGAGATACACCGGCAACGAGTCCTACAACGACCCCTATTTCGATGGCAAAATTGTATGAGCCCCAACGGTCAAAGATCAAACCACCTCCCAAAGCACCCAAGAAACTGCCCAATTGATGGCTCATGAATGCCAGCCCAGATAGCATGGCTTGCCACTTGAGTCCAAAGGTCTCGATGATGGCGCCTGTCACCAAGGGTGCAACGCCAAGCCATAAAAAGCCCATGAAAGCAGCAAAGAACAGAGTATTCGTGGGCGTGGGGCTGACATAGAAAAATGCTGCAAGTCCCAGAGAGCGCAAAATGTAGATGCCACCAAGCAACAGCATTTTGTTGTATCGGCCCCCAGCCCAGCCAAAGAACAAACTGCCCAAGGCATTGAAGCCTCCGATCATTCCAAGCGCTTTGGCACTGAGCATGGGATCCATGCCACAAATGGCCAAATAGGTGGGCAAATGGGTGGTTAGAAAAACCAATTGCATGCCACACACAAAGTAAGCAATCGTCATGACCAAAAATGGAGGATGCATCAGAGCACTTTTGATCACCACGGTGGGCTTCATCGTGTCAAATCCTGCTTGTGGTTTGAGTTTGAAGTCATCCACACGACCTGCCATCCAAGCGCATGGCAACATGACCAAGCTCAAAGCGATGAAGCCGTAAACACCAAATCGCCATCCGTATTCCTGAGATAAAGATTGGCCAATGGGAGCTGCAATCATGGCACCCAAAGATCCAATGCTTGACACCAGCCCCAAAATGGTGCTTCTGATCTCCAAAGGAGCACCTTTGGTTGAGACAGCCAAAGCCATTGCTGAGCCCGTGCAGGCCAATGAAAAACCAATCATGAATCCAGCACCTAGTGTGACCATCGTGATGTGGTGTGCGGTGGCCAACATCACCAATCCAAGTGTGTAGATGAGAGAACCCAGGAGCATCAGTTTTTTAAAACCAAACTGTCCAGCCCAAGCTCCAACCAATGGTTGAAGAAAACCCCAGCTGAGATTTTGAATGGCGATGGCCATGGTGAACTCGGACACTGTGATGCCGATATCTTTGGTGAGATCGGGCATGAAGACGCCCAAACTTTGTCGCATGCCCATGCTCATGCTGAGCATGATCGAGGCACCAAGAAGAACGGGAAGGTTGATGGACTTTAAATTTTTGATGTACATGATGGAGATCCAATGCTTCATTTTAGTTGCGAACACAAAAGCTTGCTTGCCAAGCTTGACTCGGGTAAACCATGTTTGTCGCTTGCAAGTGACTCTTCATAATGGGTTCGCATTACCCTTTAAATTTGTATTTCACGCTTAAGAGTCAGATCATGCCCGGTTCACACAAGTCCAAACGAAAAGTCATCATCACCTGTGCTGTCACGGGCTCTATTCATACACCCACGATGTCACCCTATCTGCCGGTGACGCCCAAAGAAATTGCAGATGCTGCTGTGGGTGCTGCCAATGCTGGAGCAGCCATTGTTCATTTGCATGCCAGAGATCCAATCACGGGTGCTCCAACGCAGGATTTGAAATACTTCAAAGAGTTTGCGCCCGACATCAAGTCACGCTCGGATGTTGTGATCAACTTCACCACTGGAGGTGCTTCCACCATGAGCATTGAGGAGCGGCTAGAGCCCGCTTTGAAGTTGAAGCCCGAAGTTGCCTCTTTGAACATGGGAAGTATGAATTTTGGATTGCACCCAATGGTTGAGAGGTACAAGAATTGGAAGTTTGATTGGGAGGAGCCTTATCTCAAAAATTCCGAGGATCGCATTTTTAAAAATACCTTCAAAGACATTGCTTATATCTTGCAGTCTTGCAGTGCAAACAACACAAGATTTGAGATCGAGTGCTATGACATTGGGCACTTGTACACCGCGGCTCATTTTCTTGATCGAATGATGGTCAAGCCACCTTTGTTCATTCAATCTGTGTTTGGCATTTTGGGTGGCATTGGTGCTCACCCCGAACATATCATGCAGATGAAGCAAACAGCAGATCGACTCTTTGGAGATGATTATGTTTGGTCGGTTTTGGGGGCTGGTCGAAATCAAATTCCCACAGCCAACATGTCTGTGATCCTTGGTGGAAACGCCAGGGTGGGGTTGGAGGATTCGCTCTGGGATGGGCCAGGGACCTTGGCCCAAACCAATGCAGCTCAAGTCACTCGCATTCGTTCCATCATCGAATCCTTGTCACTCGAAGTTGCTACTCCCCAAGAAGCGCGAGAGATCTTGATGCTCAAGGGGTCAGAGCACGTCGGATTTTAAAATCTCATTCTGGCGTGATACCGACCTCTTTGACAACGCGTGACCATTTGGCGGTTTCTTGATTCAAGTACTGGGAAAATTCAGATTGTGACATTTGAACAGTATCAACAGCTTCGGCTTGAAATCTTTTAATTGTCTCAGTTGAGTTTTGAATGGCCGATAGCTCCTTGTGGAGCTTATCCAGCGCGAATTTTGGTGTTCCAGTTGGCGCCACAATGCCCCACCAATTGACTGCCTCGTATCCTGGCACACCTGACTCGGCAATGGTGGGAACATCGGGAAGTGTAGGGGTTCGTTTAGATCCCCCAACAGCGAGTGCACGCAATTTACCAGCCTTGATTTGCGGTAATGTTTGAACGAGTGCGCCCATGATCAATTGTGTGTTTCCAGCCATGACATCTAGCATGGCAGGACCACCACCCTTGAAGGGTATGTGTGTGATATTTATTTTTGCCATGCTCGTGAACAGGGCGCTACTCAAATGCTGGAAACTCCCAACTCCCGCAGATGCGTAATTGAGAACACCAGGTTGAGCCTTGGCGGCGTCCAAGATGTCTTTGACCGAGTGATAAGGGGAGTTTGGTGCAACCGCCAAAACGTTGGGGCCTGCAGCCAAAATGGCTACAGGTACAAAAGCCTTGCTTTGGTCAAAGTTGAGTTTGTACAGAGATGGGTTGGCCGCAAAGGCTGAAGAAATGAATAAAAGAGTATAGCCATCGGGTTCTGCTTTGGCTGTGATCTCTGCTCCAATCACACCGCCAGCCCCACCCTTGTTGTCAACCACCACTGCTTGCCCGAGCTTTTCTGAGAGTTGAGTGGCGATCAGTCTGCCCACCACATCGTTGCTCCCACCAGTGGGAAATGGAATGATCAACCTGATGGCATGTGTAGGGTAAGAGGATGCAGAATCAATTGCAAATGAAGGTTGTAAGAAAAGCAATGAAAGCATACAACACAAGCAAAATCCGAAAAATGTAATGTTTCTCATGTTCAGAAAATGTGTAAAAAGTGTTTACAAAGAGGATTAAAAGGATGGTGACACAAAAAATTCAAGCACCTATGAGGGTATTCACCTTGGGTTCATCAATATGGAAGACCATAATATTTGTCTCACTAGAGCGTGATTTTTTATGTTGCGCTGCACATTGGCGATTGGAATTCAACCAGCCAAGCACAGCAATACTTTGAAATTTTTAAGGATTCAACATGAATTTTCGATTTAAATTTTGGATGTGCATTTTGTCCCTTACTTTGATCACCTCTTGCGCTGATCAAACTAAATTGATGGGCGGTAATTGGAGTACTTTATTTGACTCGAATTCAAACCTCAATGCTTGGACCCGAGTTGGAGAGGCGAACTGGCGCATTCAAGATGGGGCAATACAGGCTGATTTTTTGCCTGGAAAGGACGCAAGCTTTTTGGTGTCGAAAAAAAGTTATAAAGACTATGAAATCTATGCAGAGTTGTGGGTAGATGATCAAACCAATACTGGCATTTTCAATCGGTGTGAGAGTGCAACTGACGTGAGTGCAAAATCATGTTATGAATTCAACATTTGGGATACGCGTCCTGACCCCACCTTTGGGACTGGGGCGATAGTGGATTTTGGCAAGGTCTCACCTCCATATCCAAAGGCTGGAGGGAAGTGGAATACGCTCGAGTTGACTTTAAAGGGTTCTCAAATGGAGATGAGGATGAATGGCCAATTGACTGCAAAAGCTGTCGATAGCACACATAAAGAGGGCCATGTGGCTTTGCAGTTTGGAAGCGGTATTGTTAAATTTAGAAAAGTACTCATCCGTGAACTTTGATTTTTAGTAAATGTGGAGTGGTAGGTATGAAAAAATTAACATCATCAATGGCTTTCATCTTGGCTTTAGCGCCTTGTTTTGCTCAGCAGGTGGTTCCAACAATCGCTTTTGATGCGGTCAATCCATTGAGCATGCCCAAAGACCTTTATTTGGGTGAAGTCAGTGGAGTTTCTGTTAACTCCAAGGGGCATGTATTTGTCTTTTCAAGAGGTAACACCAGTGGACCTGCATATGGAGCAGCCGCTGCACAGCTCTTGGAGTTCGATGCCAAAGGGCGTTTCGTTCGTGAAATTGGCAAAAATCTGTATGCCTGGTCCTTCGCCCATGCGGTCAAGATCGATAGACACGACAACATTTGGGTTGCCGATAAAGGTTCCGATATGGTGGTGAAGTTCACGCCGCAAGGTCAAGTGTCTATGGTACTAGGTCGTAAACAAGAGGCTTCAGATGAGGAGACCGGCCCTGTGAAGCACCCCGTACCGCCCGCACCAGCGCAGAATGGACGTTTTCGACAAGTCACCGACATCACTTGGGATTTAGAGGACAACACATTCATCAGCGATGGGTACATCAATTCTCGTGTTGCCAAAGTTGATAAGGACGGCAATTGGATCAAGTCTTGGGGGGAGCGTGGAGATAAGCCAGGTGAATTCAACACGCCTCACACCATCGCTGCAGATGCAAAGGGAAATATCTATGTTGGTGACCGATTCAATCGTCGTATTCAAGTTTTTGACAATGATGGAAATTTCTTGCGCTCAATTGTGATCGATGTACCTTTTGATCACTCTTTAAAGCCTGTCATTGGAAACCCAGAAGATCCGGATGCGAAAAAAGGCACTCATTCACCCGGCGCGCCTTGGGCAATTTGCATCACTCCTGGTCCCAACCAAGTGCTCTACAGCTCAGACGCATACCCTGGGAGAATCTATAAACTCTCACTGGATGGAAAAGTCTTAGGTGTATTGGGGCAAAGCGGTCGAGAATTGAAACATTTTGGTTGGATTCACGAAATCGCTTGTCCCAGCGAAAACACACTTTATGTGGCAGAACTTTTGAATTGGAGAGTTCAAAAACTAAGTTTGCATCCTCAATGACGCTCGAGCAGTGAAAATTTTTGAACAGTTGATTTCCATTCTGTTCCTTCAAAGCGTGCTTAGAAGCTCAAGTGGGTTGGGCCGAAATCAAAACGAAAGCAATCAAGCATGGTTCGTTTGAGCGGTTACTCCAAGCGTGGTGAGTTCCCCGTTGCACCAAGCAGTCTCCCGCTCTGAGGAGTACTTCTGCATCATCAAGCACTGCAAATATCTCTCCTTTTAAGATCACTGCATAGTCAATCGTGCTTGTTTTATGCATACCAGGATGACTTTTAACGGGGTCGTTCGTGGTGTCCACTCCCATGCTTGAAAAATGTGATTTGGTATCGATACTTTTCATTCGAATGTAATCTGGTGGGTACTCGATGAGCCTGAACAAGGAGCCCGAATGTTCGGGCTCTATTTTTAGGACATCACGGGCTTGTTCTAAATTTCCAGTGTTCTTAGCTGGTGTTTCTTGGGTTTCCCAAAGTTCTGTGAGGATCAATCCGCCTGCCTTTTGCAGAACTTTGGGTGGTGCGCCGTGGTCGTTGAACAAGATGGTTGACTGACCTTTTGAATTGTGGCCCGTGACCACGCGTTTGGGTGCGTTCATATAAGTGAAGAAGGGAATTTTTGGATTGAGTTAGTCAAGTTTTGCGCCACTTTGTTTGAGCATCTCACTCAGTTTCATGGCATCGGATTTTAAGAACCGTGTCAGTTCTCGAGGATCGATAAGTTCATTTGGCGTGGGTTCAAAGCCTAGGTTCAAAAACTGTTGTTTAAGGACTGGATTTGTGAGTGCAAGGCTCACATCTTTTCTGATTTTGCCAATTCGATCAAGCCCCAATCCATCGGGTGCAAAGAGGCAAGTCCAACTGAGGAAGTTGAAATTATCAAACCCCAACTCATTGAGGGTAGGGACTTTGCTTAAAAGCAAAGAGCGGGTAGCAGAGGTGATGGCCAAGATTCGCAATTGCCCTGACTCAATCAATCCTCGAACCACTGGATATGAGGTGAACATCATGTCAACCTCTCCACCCAAGAGAGCAATTGCCGCTTGATCCGCAGCTTTGAAGGGAATATGAGTGATTTCTATTCTTGCTTTTTGCTTGAGCATTTCTGCTGCCAAATGGGGCAGGGTGCCATTACCACCCGAAGCATAGTTGAGTTTGCCGGGATTGTTTTTTGCGTAAGAGATCAATTCTTGAATGGAGTGAATGTTCTTGGAGCTTGGAACCACCAAAATAAAGGGTAACTCGTTGATCATCGCAACGGGCGTCAAGGCATTGACTACATCAACTGTATTTACGCCTAAAAAGTACGCCAGCTCCAAACTTGAGGTCGCGCTTAGGAGGGTGTAGCCATCGGGCTTGCTTTTAAGAACTGTCTCGGATGCTATCTTGCCACTGGCGCCGGCGATGGTTTGAGCCACAATTTGTTGATTCCAAATGGAAGTGAGTTCATTGGCCAATAGACGAACGGCTGTGTCGGGTCCGGGACCGCTGATAACGAGAACAGGTTTTTTGGGAAACTCTTCCGTTTGAGCATGCGCTGTGCAAGCGATGAAAATCAAACACCAAGTGACGATCGTTGTATTCAGGGCTTGTGATAGTTTTCTCATGGTTTAGGGTTTATTCTTTGATTTACTCTTAGCAATGTATTTCAACCAATCATCTTTGTCCATGGGTGGCCTTACTCATTTTGTTGCTGAATTTCGCTCGATAGAAAATGCTTTTCAATCCCAAAAAGACAAATGGCATAGGTGTTACATCTGAGTGTCAGCAAGCATATCAATCTCTATACTGGGAATAGACAGTTATAAATTGCGAAGTGCTTGATTCGCAAAAACCATTTCATTCATCAGACAAAACGCAAGAAAAGACATGAATTTTCAAACTTTTGAAATTGCCTCTTTAAAGGGGTCGTTTTTAATGGACAAAGATGTCTGGATCCCTGTTCGCGATCAGTCTCACTTGTGTGCGAATGTTTTTCGTCCAAAGGCCAAGGGCAAGTATCCGGTGCTGGTCACTTTGGGCCCCTATGGCAAGGATGTTCACTTGAGTCAATTCATGCCTGGAGCCTGGGAAGAGCTGAACAAACGATGCCCTGAAATTGCGCAGCACTCGAGTTTGAGGCATTTGGTTTTTGAGACTCCCGATCCTGAATCTTGGGTTCATGATGATTATGTGATCTTAAAAGTGGACTCAAGGGGTGCGGGTAAGTCTCCTGGAATGCTGGATGTGAACTCTCCTGCAGAGTTCAATGACTTGTACGACGTGATTGAATGGGCTGCAGCGCAATCGTGGTGCAATGGACGCGTTGGACTCTTGGGGATTTCATATTACGCTGCCGGCCAATGGATGATTGCTTCTCTCAAGCCTCCCCATTTGAGTGCCATTTTGCCTTGGCAAGGCGCATCTGATTTTTACAGAGATCGCACACGGCAGGGGGGAATTTTTGGAAGCGGTTTTGCCAAACGGTGGTGGAATCGAAGTGTGCTTAGGAATCAACACGGAAACCCTGAATCGCCTTTCACCGACATCATCACGGGAGCGAGAAATACGGGAACAAAACAACTCTCTCCCGCTCAGTTGGCCTTAAATCGAGTGGACTACATTGCTCAAATTTTGGCGCATCCCCTTGATGGTGACTTCTACAGAGCAAGAAGCCCAGTGTTTGAGAACATAGACATCCCAGCACTGGTCGTTGCCAACTATGGTGGTCTTGGCTTGCACCTGAGGGGTACTGTGGAAGGTTACTTGAATATTGCGTCCAAGCAAAAATGGCTCAAGATTCAATCGGGTTCTTATTTTTTGACCTTTTTAACCCCAGAAAACGTGGCATTGCAAAAGCGTTTCTTCGACCGCTATTTAAAAAACATCTCAAATGGATGGGAGGATGAACCCAATGTTGAGGTGGCCATTCGATCCAAGTCAGATACTGTGTTGCGGCAGGTGCAGAGTTCAACTTGGCCAATAGAGGAAACCCACTGGACGCCTTTGTATTTGAATGCGGCCAATCAAACACTCAGCGAAAGTTTGCCCGCACACGATAACTCCTCTCAATACCACTCGCTTTCTGAAGGGGTTAGTTTTTTCACGGCTGCTTTTTCTCAGGATTTCACCTTCGCTGGCCCTGCTAAAGTTCGTTTGTTTGTCTCTAGCAGCTCGAGCGACATGGATTTGTTTGTGACACTGAGGGCTTTTGATGAAAAGGGACAAGAGATCACATTTTTCAGTGCCACGGAGCCCCGCTCTCCAGTGACTCAAGGCTGGCTTAGGGTATCTCAGAGAAAGCTCGATCCTCAAAAGAGCTTGCCCTACAGGCCCTTTCACTCGCACGACACACAAGAGCCTTTGACGCCAGGTGAAATTTATGAGGTGGAAGTTGAAATATGGCCTTCAAGCCTGTGCTTGAACAAAGGTCATCGACTCTCTCTTGTGGTGCAAGGACAAGATTTTGAGCGACTCAATGAGTCCGGTGAACAAAGAGGCTCGGGTTGGTTCCTTCACAACGATCCCAAAGATCGCCCAACTGATCGCTTTGAGTCTCAATGTCGAGTCTTGACTGGACCCACCCACCCAAGTTGTTTGGTCCTTCCAGTGCTCAAAAACCTTTGACACTAAGCTAGGGTTTACGACAGTCAAGATTTTTGCAAGGTTTGGCGTAATTGCCATGGACAGGTCGGAAAGCATAGGTTAACTTAGATTTTTTAAAGGAGCCCTCATGAAAGTTCTCGCTCAAAAATTGTCGTTCTTGCTGTTGATGTCATGTTTTGCCCTCAATGCATTGGCTCAAAACGTTCCACAGGTTCGGCGAGTCGTGACTCAAGTGAATGAAGCAGGAAAAGCGGTTGTTTTGTTTGATGACAAAATCGATTTGAGTACGTTGCGCTCTCCCAATCCTGCTGGAGACGTCTGGATCACTCAGCAGTTTCCTTTGACATTTTCTCAAGGTCCCGATTGGGGCAAGACGCACGTGGGCGTGTCACCAGGTAAAAATGGAACCCTTTTTCGCATCGTTGATTTTGTACCCACAACTGAGAAGATTGAAAAGTTACCCTTGGATACCATGATGAAAGTGGTGGCCGATAACGCTCCCAAACGAGGTATGCTACCGCGCCACTCCATGATGCACCGCACCCGAACCGTTGACTATGCACTGGTTTTGTCCGGTGAGATCGATATGCTGCTCGATGACAGTGAAGTACACCTCAAAGCAGGAGACGTGATTGTCCAACAAGCCTCCAATCATGCGTGGGTCAACCGCGGCACACAACCTTGTCGAGTGGCTTTTATATTGATCGATTCTCAGGAGCCTTGATCCATGCGATTCATGAAGTTTAAAAATTATGTCTATTGGGCTATCCTCAGCTTGTCTTCATTTGCTTGGGGGCAAGCATTTCCAACTCACCCCATTCACTTGATTGTTCAGTATCCCGCTGGTGGAGCCATTGATGTCTTGGGACGCAATATTGCCCAACGCGCGGCAGCTGAATTGGGTCAACCCTTTGTGATTGACAATAAACCAGGGGCAAGCGGCTTCTTGGCTTTTGATGCATGTGCCAAAGCGCCATCAGACGGCTACACTGTGTGTTTGGCAACCGGGGAGGGGATGTCCTTGAATCCCTTTTTGTTCTCCAAAATGCCCTACGATCCCTCCAAAGATTTTGTGGCCGTTGCCGATTTGGTACGAATCTCTGGAGTCATTGTGGCTTCGGCCAAAACCCCTTATGACAGCATGAATGATATGGTGGCATATGCCAGGGCCAATCCCCGTGCGATCAATTGGGCAAGTTTTGGTTTGGGTAGCAATCCCCATATCTATCTCAGTTGGATCGATCATCAAGCCAAAGTAGAGATCACTCACGTTCCCTACAAAGGCTCAGCACAAACAATTCCTGCCCTTTTATCAGGGGAATCCGATGTCACCTACATCGCTTTGGGTTTTGTGCTGCCTTTGATCAAATCGGGCAAATTAAAACCCCTTGCAGTGACCACGCCCAAAAGGTTGCCTCAGTTACCCAATGTCCCTACATTGAGTGAACTCGGACTCGATCCTGGTACTCAAAGTTGGGTGGGTATATTTGCCCCTGCGCATACCCCAATGCCCATAGTTGACGTTTTGAATCAAGCCTTTACGAAGGCTGTACATGACGCCTCTTTGATTGAAAATTTCTTGGCTCCACAGGCATTTGAACCCGCCTCAAGTACTCAAGACGCGTTCAATGCATTTACAAAGCAAGACCGCGTTTGGGCTCAAAAAGTCATTCAAGCCACGAATATCAAACTTGATGCTCAATGAGTGAATACACTACGGCTTCAAGTGTCTAGTGATGAAAGAGAACCCAGGCCTTATATTTCATTGGGGTAATTGAGGTTGTTTCAAGATGAGCTTTGATGCCAAATAGGGTCTCAGGTTTTTTTAATCGATGTAACGATAGGCAGGATCAAAAGAGGCAGTTGATTAGACATGTATCTCAAAAAAATTCACAAGTTCTTTTTCTGCTTGCTCTTCGTTGCTTCAATTCCGATCTCCTGGGCCGAATTTCCAGATCACTCTGTGAGGCTGGTTGTACCTTTTACTCCGGCAGGTGCTGTTGACGGTATAGCAAGACTGTTCTCTGTGGATTTTGGTAAAAACTTAGGCCAACCTGTTGTGGTCGAGAACAAGCCAGGTTCAGGAGGAACGATTGGCATCACCACTGTGACTGGAGCGCCAGCCGATGGATATACACTGTTGCTCGGAAACATTGCTACCGCCTCCGCATCTGCTTTGTACCCCAAAGCAGGTGTCAACACGAAGTTACTCGATCCCATCATTTTGATCGGTCGATCGGCCTATGTGTTGGCTGTGAGGAATGAGTTTGCGGTTAAATCGGTCTCTGAATTGGTGAGCTTGGCAAAATCTCATCCTGGCAAATACAACTATTCCTCTGCTGGTTCTGGATCTGCCATTCACTTGGCTGCAGAGCTATTCAAAGCTAAGGCTGGTGTTGATATCGTGCATGTTCCCTACAAAGGCGCGGGTCCTGCAGTCAATGCTTTACTGGCAGGGGATGTGGAGATGATGTTTGGGTCCATCTCAGAGCTCAGACAACAGTTCCAAGTGGCCCGCTTGAGACCTCTGGCTGTAACATCAAGCGCGCGCTCCTCTGCGCTTGCAGAAGTACCTTCAATGTCAGAGGCGGGTCTGAAGGATTACGATGTCGCCGGTTGGTACGGTATTTATGCGCCTAAAAATCTGCCTCCCGAAGTTCTTAAAAAGCTTCAAATCAGTGCTCAGGTGACGCTCAATTCGCCTAACGTTCAGCAGTTACTCAAGCAGTATGAGATGGAGCCCAGCAAGGGTTCTCCACAAGAGGCAGCTGAGACTCTGGAGAGTGAAGTCAAGCGTTGGAGTGAAGTCATTCGTCGCGCCAATATCGTTGCTGAATAAGGAGCCCTAATTGGGATTACATGTACGCTCTGAGGGTAGTCCAACCCTCACCATTGATTTTGCCAAATATGTAACGAGCACAAACTTTGATCAATTGTCGCCAAGTGTGATTCATGCAGCCAAAAGGGGCCTTTTGGATTGGGTCGGTTGTGCACTGGCTGCATCGAAGCACAAAACATTGGATCTTTTGATTGCCACACTCAAGGAAGAGGGTGCATCAGAGCAGGCAACTGTCATAGGCCGTAATTTAAAGCTCAGTCACATACAAGCTGCTTTGGTCAATGGACAAATGGGTCATTTATTGGACTTTGACGATACACATATGGGAGGTGTGGTGCTCCATGCAAGTTCACCAACGCTTTCAGCGCTCTTGTCGGAGGCGCAACGAAATCAACACTCTGGTGCTCATTTCTTGTTGGCCTATGTTTGTGGCTTTGAGGCCGCTGTTCGAGTGGGACAGTCCTCTCCATCCCATCATGCTGGAGGTTGGCACTTGACTGGCACTTTAGGGCACTTTGCCTCAAGCGTTGCTGTAGGGCGATTAATCGGACTTAACGCTGAGCAAATGGTATATGCAATTGGCATTGGTGCAACTCAGTCAAGTGGCATGCAACAAAACCGTGGCACCATGTGCAAGTCTTTTCATGCGGGGCGTGCTGCTTCGAATGGAATTTTGGCAGCGAGATTGGCCAAAAATGGATTCAACAGCAGCGATGAAATTGTCGAGGGCAAGCGCGGTTTTTCCAAAATTTACAGCGTCGACTCCAACCCCAAGCGAATGATCGAGGGTCTTGGAGCTTCTTGGGAAATTGAGAGAAATGGATACAAGCCTTATGCCTGTGGTGTCGTCTTGCACCCTGCCATTGATGTCATGATTCAAGCCCATCGTTGTGGCAGTATCGTGCTTGATTCTCAACGCATCAAGCGCATTGATGTTAGGGTCAATCCATTGGTCATCTCCATCACTGGAACTGTCTCTCCTACCTCGGGACTGCACTCCAAGTTCAGCATTTACCACAGCGTTTGCGTGGCATTGATGGATGGAAAGGCGGGCATCGAGCAGTACTCTGATGCACGTGCCAATGACTCCAAGGTGTTGAGTTTGAAAGAAAAGGTGATTATCACGGGAGACGAGTCCATGGCTCGAGACCAAGCTCGAGTCCTCATCGAACACGACGGGGGTATAGAGGAATTTTTTGTCGAACATGCCTCGGGTACGGTTGACAATCCAATGTCTGACCAAGCCTTGATTGATAAGTTTCTTGGAAACGCTGCCTTTTGTCTCACACCAGCCAAAGCCAAAGAGGTGGTAGAGATGATTTGGCGCTTTGAGGAGATCGAGGATGCAAGCGTTTTGATGCCTCTTTTGGCCTGATTACTTTAGAAATATATTGTCACGATGTCGAAAATCCTCTCTCCGATGCCCGTTTTGTCAGATTACATCTCCAAAGCGCTCGCGCATGATCTACCAGATGAAGTGCTTACCAAAGCAAAGTTCCATTTTTTGGACACTGTCGCATCCATGATCAGCGGCTCGCAAATGCTTGCCGGCCAAAAGGCCATCGACTTCGTGAAAGTGCAAGGAGAGGTCTTTGGTGGATCTACCGTTTTGGGAACTCACCTTAAAACAACTGCCATTCACGCTGCATTGGCAAACGGTATGTTTGGTCATGCCGATGAAACCGATGACTCACATTCCGAGTCCTTGACTCACCCGGGGTGCGCAATTGTGGCTGCCGTTCTCTCAAGTGCTGAGCATTTTGGGCGAAGTGGTTTAGATATGCTCAAAGCGATGGTTTTGGGTTACGACGTTTGTTGTCGCTTGACAAAATCTCTTCATGCTTATGATTTCAGGGTCCAGGGGCATTCGTCTCACTCATTCGGGCCCAATTTTGGTTGCGCAGCCGCAGCCGGCGCCTTGGCAAACGTGACCGCAGAGCAGGCCTGTTACTTGATGTCTTACGCTGCGCAACAAGCTTCCGGGATCTCTTCATGGATGAGAGACAAAGATCACATTGAAAAAGCCTTCGACTTTGGGGGAATGGCTGCAAGAAATGGGGTCACAAGCGCCATCATGGTTTCTCTGGGATTCACCGGTGTGGATGATGTTTTCTCAGGTGAGCGCAATTTCTACGTGGCTTACGGTAAAGATCCCATCATCATGGAGCTTGCCACAGATTTGGGAAAGCGCTACGAAATCTTGCAAACCAGTATCAAGCGTTGGACCGTTGGCTCACCGATACAAGCCCCTTTAGATAGCTTGGATATTTTGATTCGGGATCACAATTTAAAAATTGAAGATATCTCACACATCAATGTGATCATTCCCCATGAGTCTTTGACCATTGTGAATAACCGTGAGATGCCCGAAATTTGCTTGCAGCATTTGTGCGCAGTGATGTTGATCGATAAAAACATGAATTTTTCAAAGGCACATGATCGTTTGCGGATGAAGGATCCGGAAGTTTTGAAACTCAGAGAGCTGATTAATTTGACTGGAAGCGATGAATTGTCCAAGCAAATGCCAACTCGTCAAGGTATTGTTGAAATTCATCTTAAAACCGGACATGTCCTTAGTGAATACACCCAGGCAGTGAGGGGAACACCTTTGAACGCCATGAGCCAAGAGGAATTGAATCACAAATGTATTGAGCTCATGGCGCCAGTTCTGGGTAAAAGTTCTGCCAGCACCATCTGTGATTCTGTTTGGGAGCTTGAAGGTTTTACCTCTGCTCAAGACTTCACCAAAATTTTAACCAAGGCGAATTAAGCAAGGATTTAAAAAAAGGTAGTCCTTGTTTTAGGTTTTGTATCATGTAACTCAAAGTATACTCATTCGCACAATGCTTAGGTTTCGCAATGGACTTGAGAAAGAGGTTAGGGTATATGCGAAAATCAAGTTCAATTTGGCTTGATGACGACATACTTTTTAAAGTTTTAACTTCGATTTGTCTTTAAACGATTCTCAGAAAGTAAATGATCATGTTGGGTATAAAAAACAAAATTGCTTACATGTCGCTGTTGGCATGTTTTGCCACAGCTTCCTTTTCACAAGCCTTTCCCTCCAAGACCATTACCATAGTGGTTCCAACGGCTCCTGGCGGAGCCAATGATGCGATGGCACGAATCATTGCTCAAAGCATGTCCATTGACTTGGGGCAGCCGGTGATTGTTGATAACAAAGCGGGAGCAAATGGTGCCATTGCTTCTGAATTTGTGGCCAGAGCTCAGCCCGATGGTTACACCATCCTCTTTGGATACATCGCCACACATGGCATCAATCCAGCCCTACAAAAGTTGAAGTACGACCCCGTTGCTGATTTTGAAGCCATTGGCCTGGTTGCCAATTCGCCAACCTTGATGGTGGTCTCTAACGACGTTAAAGCAAATACGCCTAAAGAGTTGATTGCTTTGATCAAAGCCAATCCAGGCACCATGAGCTATGCTTCAGCGGGAAAGGGAACTGCGCCTCACTTGGCTGGGGAATTGTTCAAACTGGCTACCGGTGTTGACTTGGTGCACATCCCCTATAAAGGTTCTGCGCCTGCCATTGTGGATACCATTGGTGGCACGACTCAAGTCATGTTCCCAAGTCTCTTCACCGCTTATCCTCAAGTCAAAGCTGGCAAGATCAGGGCCATCGGTATTGCAGGTGAAAAACGCTCTTCTGTGATGCCTGACGTACCGACTTTGGCCGAGCAAGGCGTACCCAATGTGAACGTGAATCAGTGGTATGGACTTTTTGCTCCAGCCAAAACTCCCAAGCCCATTGTGGATCGACTCAACAAAGAGCTCAATGCTGTTCTTAAAGACAAAAAGAATGAAAAGAAAATCGAAGACCAAGGGGCTGAGGTCGAGACCAGTACGCCTGAGCAACTCAAAGCTTTGGTGCAGTCAGAAGTGATCCGCTGGAAAAAGGTTGTCTCAACAGCCAAAATCACTGTTGATTGAATTTGGTAATTCAAATGAATC
>Ga0208618_1000577_pt1 | contig 16454 bp, 15 predicted proteins | sample CryBogCBE18Jul08_FD_184585 | JGI IMG/M metagenome (GOLD analysis project Ga0208618, IMG submission 184585) | Freshwater microbial communities from Crystal Bog, Wisconsin, USA - CBE18Jul08 (SPAdes) | ecosystem: Environmental > Aquatic > Freshwater > Lake | place: Crystal Bog, Wisconsin, USA...
GGCGATAAAATCATGAAGATCGGGATTGTTTACATTGTCTTTATGGTAGGCGATTGTAACGGGCAGCTCGGGTAGGCGGCAGCGGCTATCATTCAGGACAACAAGTGACTTATCTTGAATAAAACTGGCAAAAAGATCGGGCGGCAAAAGGCCGAGCGCATCGCTGCTTTTAACCTTTGAAAAAATCTGCTCCAGGCTCGTCTCAAAAAAGGCGGCCTTAACCTCGCCGGTTGCCTCATTTTTGACAGCGAATTGGCCGAAGTCTCCCTCAAACAAATGATGATATTGAGGGATAACAATATCGCCCACATGCGGGTAGTTTTTAATATCCCGAAAACTTGGTGCTTTAAGTGATAAAAGAGGATGGCCAGCCCGACAGATAAATTGATTTCGCATAAACGAGAAAGGCCGGATCATCAGCTCAGATGCTTTATCAAACCCAAAAGCCGGCAGGATGGCGAGATCGATTTTGCGTTCGATAAGATGCTCATACACATCGTAAATCGTCTCATTCAAATTGATCGTATAGGGACGCTCAGGGCTCGCTTGCGCTTCGATCGGCTCGATCCATAATTTAGCGGAGCGCTGGCCGCATTGCACGACAAGCGTGCGCTTTGTCGCTGATGTCTTGCTGGATAATTCCCGCTTGGTGGCCTGCAGCTCGGCCTGGATGATCGCAAAATGGGTGAGGAAAGGCGCAACAAACGCCGTAGGCTCAAGCCCTCGCTTCCCGCGCGTGAATAGGATGATATCGAGATCGGCCTCAATGCCTTTAAGCGCTTGCGTTAAAGCGGGTTGGGAAATCGCCAATTCCTCGGCCGCAGCACTAACCGTCCCCCGCCGCGCCACCGCTTCGATCATTTCAAGCTTACGAAAAGTAATTTTAGATTTTATAGACCTTAATTTTTCCATTAAACAGATATGCAGCTCTTTTTAATATATTAAACAGCATTCATAAATCGATAAATGTTGTCGACAATATATTTTTACATCAAGAAACTTCAAACATTGGGGCCAGTAAAGGAATATTATTTGGACCACCAACCGCTTTTTGCACCGCAGCGCGGGCCGTGCGATGATATAGGCCAAACTTCAACATCAGGACGGAATAATGCTGAATAAACCGGTCAAAAGCGGCGATCACGTGTTTCTTGTAGATGGATCGGGCTATATTTTCCGTGCTTTTCACGCGCTTCCGGCGCTGACGCGCAAATCCGATGGCCTGCCGATCGGCGCCGTGGCTGGGTTCTGCAACATGCTGTGGAAGCTTTTGCGTGATTCGGTAGCGGGCGAGCGGCCGACCCATTTGGCGGTCATTTTCGACCATTCCTCCGAGACCTTCCGGAATAGGCTTTATTCCGAATACAAAGCCAACCGGACCGAGCCGCCCGAAGATTTGCGCCCGCAATTTAAACTCATCCGCGATGCGGTTCGCGCCTTCGACATCCCCTCGATCGAGCAGAAAGATTACGAGGCGGATGATCTGATCGCCACCTATGCAAGGCTTGCCACCGAGGCGGGGGCTACCACCACCATCGTCTCGTCCGATAAGGATTTGATGCAGCTCGTGGGCAATGGCGTGTCGCTCTACGACACGATGAAAGACAAGCGCATTGGCCGCGAGGAAGTAATCGAGAAATTCGGCGTCGGGCCGGAGCGCGTCATCGACGTGCAATCTCTGGCGGGCGACAGCGTCGACAATGTGCCCGGCGTGCCGGGTATCGGGATCAAGACGGCCGCGCAGCTGATTGAGGAATATGGCGATCTCGACACGCTTTTGGCGCGCGCAGGCGAAATCAAACAACCCAAGCGCCGCGAGGCTTTGATCGAGAATGCCGACAAAGCCCGCATCTCGCGCGATCTTGTCAGGCTCGAAACCCATGTGCCGCTGGATGTGCCGCTTGAAGATTTGGCGGTGCATGATCCTGATCCCCGCCTGTTGATCGCCTTCCTGAAAGCGATGGAATTTAATTCGGTGACGCGCCGCGTTGTGGAAGCCTATGATGCCGAAGCCTCCCTGATTGAGGCCGACCCCGAGCTCGCCAAACCCGGTGCTGGGACATCTTGGCAAAGCGGGGCGACAAAACCTGTCACGGCGGATGAGAAGCCTGCGCGGGCGGACGGCGCGTCCTGTGGTGCAACGGCTGCTGCTGACGCAGGCCTATGGACGCCGCAAGCGCTTGTGGCAGAACGCGCAGCGGAAGCTGTTGCGCATAAGATTGATCGCTCGGGCTATTTGACCATTACGGATCTTGCCACGCTTGATGCCTTTATTGCTGAGGCGCGTGAGGAAGGCGTTGTTGCGGTTGATACTGAAACGAGTGCGCTTGATGCGATGGCGGCGGATTTGGTGGGTGTATCGCTTGCGGTGCGCCCGGGGCGCGCCTGCTATATTCCGCTGGCGCACCGTAGTGAAGGATCAGCCGATTTATTTGGTGGCAATGAATTGCTCGCAGGACAAATTCCGATCCGCGATGCGATTGCGCGGTTAAAGCCTTTGCTGGAGGACCGCTCGATTCTCAAAATCGGGCAGAACCTCAAATATGATTGGAATGTGTTAAAGCGCCACGGCATTGAAGTGGCGCCTTATGACGATACAATGTTGCTCTCTTATGTGCTCGATGCCGGACGCGGCAACCATGGCATGGATGAACTCGCGAAACGCCATTTGGGCCATGAGACGATTCCCTTTGCCGAAGTCGCAGGCTCCGGCAAAAACTTTATGGGCTTTGCGCGCGTGCCGCTTGATAAAGCCACCGCCTATGCGGCGGAAGATGCCGATGTCACCTTGCGTCTATGGCGGGTGTTGAAGCCCCGCCTTGTCGCTGAACACATGACCAATGCCTATGAGACGCTGGAGCGTCCTTTGGTCGATGTGCTCGCACGGATGGAGCGGCGCGGTATTTCGATTGATCGACAAATTCTCTCGCGCCTCTCGGGTGAATTCGCGCAGACCATGGCGCGGCTTGAAAGCGAAATTCATGCGCTGGCGGGCGAGAATTTCAATCTCGGTTCGCCCAAACAATTGGGCGATATTTTATTCGGCAAAATGGGTTTGCCGGGTGCCAAAAAAACGGCAACAGGCGCATGGGCCACGGGCGCACAAATTTTGGAAGATCTGTCGGATCAAGGCCATGAATTGCCACGGCAGATTTTGAATTGGCGGCAACTCTCCAAGTTGAAATCCACCTATACGGATGCGCTGCCAAATTTTGTGAACAAAGAAACAGGACGCGTGCACACTTCGTTTTCGCTTGCGGCCACAACGACGGGGCGCTTGGCATCATCCGAGCCGAATATTCAAAATATTCCGGTGCGCAACGAAGAGGGGCGCAAAATCCGTGCGGCCTTTATTGCAACGCCGGGGAATAAATTGATCTCCGCCGATTACTCGCAGATTGAGCTTCGCGTGTTGGCGCACATGGCGCATATTCCGCAACTTACCAAAGCTTTTGCGGATGGCATTGATATTCACGCGATGACCGCTTCTGAAATGTTTGGCGTGCCGGTGGAGGGCATGGACCCGATGGTGCGCCGTCGTGCGAAGGCGATTAATTTCGGGATTATCTATGGCATCTCGGCCTTTGGCTTGGCCAATCAGCTCGGCATCGGGCGCGAGGAAGCGGGCGCCTATATCAAGAAATATTTTGAGCGTTTTCCCGGTATCAAAGATTATATGGAATCGACGAAAAAATTTGCGCGGGAACACGGCTATGTTGAAACCGTGTTTGGCAGGCATTGCCATTACCCGCAGATTGCATCATCCAATCCGAGCGAGCGTGCCTTTAACGAACGCGCGGCGATTAATGCGCCTATTCAAGGCACAGCGGCCGATATTATCCGCCGTGCGATGATACGCATGGAAGATGCGCTTCATGCCGCCAAACTCAAAGCGGGCATGTTGCTGCAGGTGCATGACGAATTGATTTTCGAAGTGCCCGAAGACGAAATTGAGGCGACAATCAAAGTCGTCACCCGTGTAATGGTGGACGCCCCGCACCCGGCGGTGCAACTCACCGTGCCGCTACAAGTGGATGCGCGCGCGGCGTCGAATTGGGACGAGGCGCATTAAGCATAGGCGTGGTTCGACACGCGCCTTTGGCGCGGCTCACCATGAGGGGTGGGGCTGTTCGAGGAGACGCTCCTCATCCTGAGCCGGATCGCGAGGTCCGTGTCGAAGGACGCGCTTACTCGGCGGCTACCGGCAGGCTAATCGGGCAGCTCACGCCCGTGCCGCCCAAGCCGCAATAGCCGTTCGGGTTTTTGGCCAGATATTGCTGGTGATAGGTTTCGGCGAAATAGAAGGTTTCGGCGGGGATGATCTCGGTTGTGATGGCGCTATAGCCCGCTTGATCGAGCTTTTGCTGATACATGGCTTTTGAAGCCTCGGCTGCTGCGTGTTGCGCGGGCGAATAGGTGTAAATGCCCGAGCGATAGGTGGTGCCGACATCATTGCCCTGCCGCATGCCCTGCGTCGGGTCATGCGATTCCCAAAAGAGCTTCAAAAGCTCCTCATAGGTCACGCGTGCCGGATCAAACACCACGAGTACCACTTCATTATGCCCGGTGAGCCCCGTGCAGGTTTCCTCATAGGTCGGGTTGGGCGTAATGCCAGCGGAATAGCCCGCGGCCGTCACATAAACGCCCGGCATCTGCCAAAATTTACGCTCCGCACCCCAAAAACAGCCCAAACCGAACATGGCCGTCTCAAATCCTGCAGGATAGGGGCCTTTGAGCGGATTTCCGTTCACAAAATGGGTCGAAGCCGTGGGAAGCGGGGTAGAGCGGCCCGGCAAAGCCTCCTCAACCGTCGGCATGCGGGGCGATTTGCGAAAGCTGAACATATGGCTTCTCCGGGTCACGCAGGGGTTATCCCTATGTAGGCACGAATAAATCCGGTTGCCAGCCCCTATTCGAGCCGAAATGGTTGCAAGCCGTTCAGTTCAGTTTATAAGAGCGCGAGTTTTCCGCGGTGCCGTAATTGTCACCAACGACGGAGGGGTGGCCGAGTGGTTTAAGGCGCACGCCTGGAAAGTGTGTATACGGGAAACCGTATCGCGGGTTCGAATCCCGCCTCCTCCGCCAGAAACGCTTTTAAGCCATTGATATTGTTGGTTATTTGGATAAAATTTTCTTTTATCCCCTCTTTTAACCCACCCGCTATCATCCAGCGAAAACGTCGAGCTTTAAATCGACGGGCGCAACTTAACGTCATAGCTGCTCAAAAGCGGCTCCAAATGCTGAAATTCCAGTGTCGGAATAACTCCCGCTGCGCCCGAAAAATCTTCGCTCATTGAATAACGACTTGGTGTGACGATCACGTCTAATCCGGCGCCGCGCGCGGCAAGGATGCCGTTGCGTGTATCCTCAAAGGCGAGGCAGGAGGATGGTGATAGACCCAAACGCTCAAGGGCCAATTGATAGACTTCCGGATCGGGCTTTTTAACGGTCACATCTTCGCCCGTACACATGGCTTGAAACCAGCCGCGAGCATGAGTGCCTAACGTGACATCCAAAAGTGTATGAATATTTTCGCGGCTGGTTGTCGTGGCGATTGCCAATTTAAGTCCCGTTTCGCGCGCTAAACGAATAAGCGATTCAACGCCGGGTCGAAGGGGCAAAGCGCCTGCGCGTAACATGTCGTTATAAAGCGCTGTCTTGCGCCGATGCAGTGGTGAAGGATCTATCGTATCATCACCAAGGGATTTGGCATGCGCGAGGATACGTTCTTTGCCACCCGTTACTTTGAGCAAATTCTCGTAATCATCTTCTGTCCAATGCCAATTCAATCCGGCTTCCGAAAAGGCTTGGTTAAAGGCTGCGCGGTGCAATTCTTCGGTTTCGGCGAGCGTACCATCGACATCAAAAATCAATGCTTCAAGCGCCATCGCCTAGAGGCTCCAACCAAGGCGGATAAGCGCTGCGCGTAAGTGACCAAGATGATCAATCACGTCATCGGCACCGAGTTCATCGACGGGAATGGTTGTGTACCCGCCGCGCACCAAAATAACCGGAATACCAGCATTGCGTGCCGCTTTGACATCAATGCCGCTATCACCCACCATAACCGTATCCGATGCGCTCCCTTTTGCGTTTTTCATCGCGTTCAACAGCATATCGGGCGCCGGCTTTTTGGGCAGATGATCTTCAGCGCCCTGAACCGCGTGAAGAAAGGGCGTAAGCTGATAATGATCAACAATTTGTCGCGTAAGATGGCCCGGCTTATTCGATACAACGGCGGTACGAATGCCTTCACCATAAAGTGATTCCAAAGCATCACGCGCATGAGGCAGCACGAATGTTTCAACGGTCAACGCGTCATCGTAAAGCCGGTTCATCAATGCGGCCTCTGTGGCTAGACGCTCTGGCGGCAAGGCAATGCCACGCACGGCAAAGGCTTTTTCAACGAGGCGAACGACGCCTTCGCCAATCAGCATTCCAACTTCCGGAACACTTAACGCTTCTAATCCCGCGCCATTCAGCACTTGATTGAGGGCAGCGGCAATATCGGGCGCCGAGTCGATCAAGGTTCCATCAAGATCAAAGAGAAGCGTTGGCATATTGATCAGTATCCCTTAACGCGCCGCTGCATCAGCAACCGAACGGATGGCCGCACTATTATTTGCATATTGAGACGGCCCGCCTTTAAACACCGATGAACCCGCAACAAGCCCATCTGTACCGGCTTTCACAACGGCTTCAACCTCGTCGCCCAGTTTGGAGAAATCGGCCGAAAGGGCAGAAGGAGCGATGAGGGTTTTAGCGGTCATGCGAAATGCCTTCTTGCGGTTTAGTTTGTTTTGGCTTCGATGCCGCCAGAAAATACACGGCTCGCCGCAATATCTTCCGCCACAATGGTCGATAGAGCATCGGCGTCTAATGGTCCGTTCGAGGCTGTGAACAAGCGGTTTGCCTGTCTAAGCCTTGCGCGGTCAAGTGCATTGCGGATCGAGCGGGCATTGGCGAAGTGCGGTTGCTGGCGGCGTTTATCAATATAGGACGCCATAATGGCGCGTGCCTCAGCATCAAAATGATAATTTTGTTTGGCGAGCATTGTTTCTGAAATGGTCAATAATTCCTCATTGCCGTAATCCGGAAAATCAATGTGATGCGCAATGCGTGAGCGGAAACCGGGATTGGATTGGAAGAACATTTCCATCCGGTCTGCATAACCTGCAAGGATAACCACAAGATCCTCGCGGTTGTTTTCCATGACTTGCAAGAGAATCTCGATCGCTTCTTGTCCGTAGTCGCGTTCATTATCGGGCCGATAGAGATAATAGGCCTCGTCAATAAACAAGACGCCACCCATAGCGCGCTTGAGGACCTCTTTGGTTTTTGGTGCTGTGTGGCCGATATATTGGCCCACAAGATCATCGCGCGTTACCGATACGAGATGGCCTTTGCGGATATAGCCCAAGCGATGGAGAATATTCGCCATACGCAAGGCAAGGGTCGTTTTACCTGTACCGGGATTGCCTGTGAAGCTCATATGCAGCGTCGGCGGCTCATGCGAGAGGCCCATGCTTTTGCGCGCGCGTTCGACAATGAGCAGCGCCGCGATTTCACGCAAGCGCTGTTTGACGGGATGTAGGCCGACAAGTTCGTTCTCGAGTTCATTGAGGATGTCGGCCACGCCCGAGGCTTCGTATTCCGCTTTAAGGTCTACCGTTAGGGGTATCGAAGCTTGTGCATTCATGGCCGTCATCCTCTCAGATTATGCGGAGCTTAAACCGCTTTTTGCCAGGAATAGCTTTGTGTACGGCCGCGCACATCGGTGCGGGTCATCACATAGTGGGCTTCCTTGGTCGGGCGGTTGACGATGAACGACATACGAACCGTTTCAAAGCCGCGTGTCGAGTCAAACGCGTTGATGCGGATATAGCTTTGCGAATGCGCTTTGCGGCACTCATCCAACTCCATCATCGCGCCCTTCGGGTCCTTAAGGTCGAACATGGGCAGGCCCCACATGTCCCAATAGGTGTTACGGGGATGCGGATCATCGGTATATTCGATGCCGATGGCCCATTCGTTTTTGAGGCAATATTCGAGTTGAGCCGAAATTTGCTCGTCGGTGAGATCGGGCAGGAAGGAGAAACAGCCTTGGGTAATACGCATGGTTAAATTTCCTTTGCTGTTGGCGATTACATGACGCCAAGCGTCGGGACGAAGTCCGACGTGTCGGTTGATTCATAGTTGAAGGTGATATTGCCCCAGGTATCGAGCGCTGCTTCCAAAGGTTTGCACCATTTGGCTGCGGCGCGGAGAATCTCTGGCCCTTCATTCTTGATGTCGCGGCCTTCATTGCGCGCGAGCACCATAGCTTCAAGCGCCACGCGATTGGCTTGAGCGCCCGCTTGAATGCCCATCGGATGGCCGATGGTGCCGCCACCAAATTGCAACACAACATCATCCCCGAAGAGATCGAGCAATTGATGCATCTGTCCGGCATGAATACCGCCAGAGGCAACCGGCATAACCTTTTTCAAATCGGCCCAATCTTGCTCGAAGAAGATACCGCGTTGCAGATCGACTTCGTTCTTCAATTCACGGCAGACATTGTAATAGCCCTGCACGGTCATCGGATCGCCTTCGAGCTTGCCGACGGCGGTACCCGTGTGAAGGTGGTCCACGCCCGCAAGGCGGAGCCATTTCGCAATCACGCGGAAAGAAATGCCATGGTTCTTCTGACGCGTATAGGTACCATGACCGGCGCGGTGCATATGCAAGATCATATCATTGTTGCGGCACCACTCGGCGATGGATTGTGTAGCCGTCCAACCGATGATCAAATCGACCATCACGATGACGGAGCCAAGCTCTTTGGCAAATTCCGCGCGACGATACATTTCTTCCATCGTACCCGCGGTGATGTTGAGGTAATGGCCTTTCACTTCACCCGTTTCGGCAGAAGCCTTGTTGACGGCTTCCATGCAATACAGGAAACGGTCGCGATAGCTCATGAAAGGTTGCGAGTTGATGTTCTCGTCATCCTTCATGAAATCTAATCCGCCCTTGAGGCCTTCATAGACAACACGGCCATAATTCTTGCCCGACAGGCCAAGCTTTGGCTTGGTGGTGGCACCCAGCAACGGCTTGCCGAATTTATCGAGGCGCTCGCGTTCGACAACGATTCCCGTTGGTGGACCTTTGAAGGTTTTCACATAAGCCACAGGCAAGCGCATATCTTCAAGACGTGCGGCTTTGAGTGGCTTGAAGGAGAAGACGTTACCGATGATCGAGGCGGTGAGGTTGGCAATGGAGCCTTCTTCAAACAAAATGAGATCATAAGCGACATAGCAGAAATATTGACCCGGTTGGCCCGGAACCGGATCAACGCGATAGGCTTTCGCACGATATTGATCAGCGGCGGTTAGACGATCCGTCCACACAACGGTCCATGTCGCGGTTGAGCTTTCGCCAGCAACGGCAGCGGCAGCTTCAATCGGGTCAACACCATCTTGTGGGGTGATACGAAACAGCGCGATGAGATCGGTATCCTTTGGAACATAATCGCCGTTCCAATAGCCCATCTGCGCATATTTCAAAACGCCTGCGCGGTAACGCTCTTTACCACGTAGTTCGGATTTTCCAGTATCATTCATGATTACAATCCTTTTTGAAAAAAATTTAAATTAAGCAGCCTTTGCTACGGATGCTTTTGGCGAGAGTTCGCCCTTGGCATAACGCTTTGCCATTTCGCTCATCGGGATCACTTTGATTTTCGAGCCGTGGCCCGCGGTGCCGAAGGCCTCAAAACGGTCACGGCACACTTTGGCCATTGCATCCATGGCAGGCTTCAAGAATTTGCGCGGATCAAATTCTGATTTGCTGGTATTGGCGATGCGCCGGAACTCTGCCGTGCTCGCCAAGCGCAAATCGGTATCGATATTAATTTTGCGTACGCCGAACTTAATACCACGGACGATTTCTTCAACCGGAACGCCATAGGTCTCGCGCATTTCTCCGCCATTGGCGTTGAATACGGCTTGCCATTCCTCAGGCACGGAAGATGAACCATGCATCACAATATGCGTGTTGGGGATACGCGCATGGATCTTTTCGATCACATCCATCGCTAGCACATCACCTGTTGGTTTACGCGTGAATTTATACGCGCCATGGCTTGTGCCAATGGCAACGGCCAAGGCATCAACGCCGGTTTCTGCCACAAAGCGAGCCGCTTCTTCTGGATCCGTCAGCAACATGGAACGGTCGAGCTTTCCTTCAAAGCCATGACCATCTTCTGCCTCGCCATGGCCCGATTCAAGCGAACCCAAGCAACCGAGTTCACCTTCAACGGAAGCACCAACCATGTGAGCCAAGCGCGAGACTTCACCCGTGATGGCGGCGTTATAGGTGTAATCGGCTGGTGTCTTGGCATCTTCCTTCAACGATCCATCCATCATCACGGAGGTGAAGCCGCTTTGAATGGCCGAGAGACAGGTGGCAACATTATTGCCATGGTCTTGGTGGATGCAGACGGGAATGGTTGGATACATGAGTTCCAATGCTTCCATCATCTTCGCAAGCATGATGTCATTGGCGTAAGAACGCGCACCACGCGAGGCTTGAATGATGACGGGTGCATCAGTGGCTTTTGCCGCCTCCATAATGGCCAAGCCTTGTTCCATATTGTTGATGTTGAAGGCGGGCACGCCATAGCTGTGTTCGGCTGCGTGATCGAGCAATTGCCGCAATGTGATTCTGGCCATTTAAACTTGTCCTCTTCTAGGAGCGTTTCCGGTTAAGCTTTCTTGTATGCTTTTATCGTTCTTATGCGTGAGTGCTGACACGCAGCGCTGCATCGGCCACAGCTTCCGCTGTAATGCCAAAATGCCGATAGAGATCTTCCGCCGGTGCAGAAGCACCAAAACTGTTCATGCCAACGAAAGCGCCGCGATCACCGATCCAGCGGTCCCATCCCAAGCGCGCCGCAGCCTCAACCGCCACACGCGGTGCGGAGCCGAGCGTCTTTGCACGATAGTCTTCACTTTGGGCTTCAAATGCTTCCCAGCAGGGCATTGAGACGACCGCAGCCTGCACGCCTTTTGCTGCAAGAAGATCGGCAGCGGCAACGGCCAACTGTACTTCGGAGCCTGTCGCCAGAAGCGTTACATCGCGTTTACCGCTCGCTTCCCGCAAAACATAAGCGCCTTTGGCAACGAGATTTTCGCGTGCTGCTTTCTCGCGCTGCATTGGAAGGGCCTGACGCGATAAAACGAGCACTGACGGTGTCGATGTCGCATCAAGGGCTGCCTGCCATGCTTCCCCCGTTTCAACAATATCAGAGGGACGGAAGACATTGATGTTTGGCATAGCCCGCAACATTGCGAGGTGCTCTATGGGTTGATGGGTTGGGCCATCTTCGCCCAAGCCAATCGAATCGTGGGTCATCACATAGATCACGCGTTGGCCCATCAAGGCTGAAAGACGCATCGCACCTTTGGCATAATCAGCGAAGCACAAAAACGTACCGCCATAGGGGACAAAGCCGCCATGCAATGCGATGCCATTCATAGCGGCAGCCATGCCATGCTCGCGAATGCCGTAATGGATATAACGGCCTTTATAGCGGCCCGGACCAACCGACTCGAGGCCCTTGGTGACGGTGAGATTCGAATGGGTCAAATCGGCCGAACCACCAATGGTGAGTGTGCTGGCGTCATTGATGACGGCCAGTGCCATTTCTGAAGCTTTACGGGTCGCAACTTTTGTCGCTGCTGATTGATGCTCTTTAATGAAGGCGGAGAGCTTTTTGTGAACAGTTGAGCTAACATCACCCGCAAGCATTGCTTCAAAGCGATTGCGCTTGGTTGAAACAGCCAAGCGCTTCGCCCACGCCTGACGTGCCGCTGCGCCGCGCTTGGCGACTTCGCTCCATGATTCGTAAACAGATTGCGGAATGTTAAAGGGCTCATGGGTCCAACCAAGATGCGCGCGGGTAGCGGCAATCTCGGTTGCTCCTAAAGGCGCACCATGGGTCTTTTCCGACCCTTGCATGTTTGGAGCGCCTTTTCCGATCAGCGTATGACAGGCAATGAGGCTTGGCTTTTTCGATTGTTTGGCTTTAGCAATCGCAGCCGCAACCGCTTCACGATCATGGCCATCGACCGATTGAACCGCCCATCCGGCGGCCTTAAACCGCGTCTTTTGATCCATGGAGGTGGAAAGCGAAGTCGGCCCATCAATGGATATGCGGTTATCATCCCACAACACAATCAAACGATTGAGTTTAAGATGGCCGGCCAAATCAATCGCTTCATGGCTGATGCCTTCTTGCAAGCATCCATCGCCTGCTATCACATAAGTGTAGTGATCAACGAGATCCTTGCCAAAACGTGCCGCCTTCATGCGCTCCGCAAGGGCCATTCCTACCGCTGTTGCAATGCCCTGTCCCAAGGGACCTGTCGTCGTTTCAATTCCCTCAGCATGGCCATATTCAGGATGGCCTGCCGTGCGGCTTCCCAGCTTGCGGAATTTTTTCAATTCCTCAATGCCCATATCCTTATAGCCGACAAGGTGATGCAGTGCATATTGCAACATCGAACCGTGACCAGCAGACAGCACAAAGCGATCCCGATCGGGCCAATGCGGGGCATGCGGGTCAATATTGATAAAGCGATTAAAGAGGACGGTGGCAACATCCGCCATGCCCATTGGCATGCCGGGATGGCCGGAATTGGCGGCTTGCACCGCATCCATCGCAAGCGCGCGTATCGCGTTGGCCATGATGTGTTCAGGCGCGAGCGATGCTGCCCCTTGGAGAGTGTGCTGGTTCATCAGAGTTACCTTTTCGATCAAGAGGTGCGGCGCTTGATATCAAGCAATTTGTTGATCAAGGGCGTGAAGATAAGCTGCATTGCAATATCAAGCTTATCGCCACCGCAAACGATCGAGTTGGCGCGTGACATCCATGATCCGCCGAGCATTGAAAGCAGATAAGGAAAATCGATACCGCGCGGATTGGCGAAGCGGATCACGAGCATGGATTCAGCGGGCGTTGGAATCCAGCGTGCGATAAAGGGGTTGGATGTATCCACCGTGGGAACACGCTGGAAGTTAATATCGGTATGGGAAAATTGCGGGCAAATATAGCGCCCATAATCTGGCATACGCCGTAAAATTGTATCGGTTACCGCTTCGGTGGAATAACCACGCATGGATTTGTCACGATGGATTTTTTGAATCCATTCCAGATTGATGACAGGCACCACACCGATTTTCAAATCAACATGTTTGGCGATATTGACATTATCGGTAACCGCGCAACCATGCAGCCCTTCGTAAAAGAGCAGATCGGATTCAGGCATATCCTTCCAATCGGTAAACGTGCCGGGAGGGGAGCCATATAGTTCCGCCTCGCTATCATCATGCACATAATGGCGCGTTTTTCCGGCGCCGGATTTGCCATAGCTTTCAAAAACCGATTGAAGAATCTCGAGCTCATTCGCTTCCGGATTGAAATGCGTGAAATGCGAATTTCCGTTTGCCTCTTCCTCGGCCACTTTTTTCTTCATTGCATGGCGATCATACCGATGAAATGCGTCACCTTCGATGAAGGCAGCCGTTACTTTTTCACGGAGGAAGATTTTCGAAAACGTATCTTTAACTGTTGTCGTACCGGCGCCTGAGGATCCGGTGATGGCGATGATAGGATGACTGCGCGACATAGTTTAGTCCTTAAGAGCGGAATAGGCCACGATTGCCAAAGAGGGGATGACGACTTGCAATGCCTGAAGGGTCGGAATGATACCGTGCGATCTTTGTGACTTCACGGCGTGCACCAAAAATCAAAGGCGTACGCTGGTGCAAATTGGTTGGTCGAATATCGAGGATTCGTTGCTCACCATTGATGGCGCTGCCACCCGCTTGCTCCATAAGCATAGCAACCGGATTGGCCTCATAAACAAGGCGAAGGCGACCGAGCCCATAGCCCTTTCGATTGTCGCGCGGATAGATGAAAATGCCACCACGGATCATGATGCGATAGGCTTCAGCCACAAGCGAAGCGATCCAGCGCATGTTAAAATCTTTTTCGCGCGGCCCCGTCATGCCTGAAAGGCAATCATCAATATAAAGGCGCATCGTATCGTCCCAATGCCGATAATTCGACATATTGACGGCGAATTCCTTCGCGTCGTGATCGATCGTAACGGAGTCATAAGCCTTCAAGAACAGGCCACGTCTTTCAGAATAAACAAACAGCGACGTGCCTCGGCCGATGGTCAATGCGAGGGTTAATTGGGGACCATAAACGAAAAAGCCTGCTGCAAGCTGTGCCGTCCCCGGTTGCAGAAACGTGTCTTCTGCCGTGTCCTTGCTTGGAAGTACGGAAAAAATGGTACCGATCGATATGTTGGTATCGATATTGGATGAGCCATCGAGAGGATCAATCGCGACCGAGATGGGGCTCCCTTCGCGAATAATGATCGGATTGGCTTGTTCCTCGGAAGCATAATAGGCCGCACCAGCCTCGCGTGCGGCATTGATGAATAAATGATCGGCGTGAACGTCGAGCGCCTTCTGATCATCGCCATCGGCGTTGTTGGAAGCAAGTGTGGCGCCGAAGGCAGCCCCCAGAGCGCCCTCATTGATCGCAAGCCGCAATTCTGCCGCCACTTCGGCAAAACGCTCCACGAGCGCTGCGACAGATGCACCAACCGCGTCGCTATCGGCGAGATCGGCCGTTAAAAATTCATTGAGCGGCATGCCCTTCATTGCGTCCTCCTGGCTGCGCGCTTGCCCTTTTCGCGGCAATTTGCGTCGACCGAGGCTGATATTTGTCATTTTTAAGAATTAGTAAAATTTATAATATTTACATTTAGGATAAATTTTTTTAACTTTAAATCATGCGCAACGTCACGATCCGACAGCTTCACTCCATCCTCGCCATCCGGCGAACGGGCAAAATTTCGACGGCAGCGGAGCAATTAGGCCTAACCGGGCCTGCTGTTACCTTGCAACTTCAACAACTTGAGGACCAGACAGGCGTTTCCCTGTTCGATCGCGGACGAGGCGGGTTGCGTCCCACGGAGGCCGGTGAGGCAGCCCTTCGGGCCGCTCAAGATATCGAAGTGCGGCTGCGGCAACTCTTCGAAGAGCTTGAAACAATTAGCGAGGCGAATGCCGGCCAATTACGCATTGGCGCCGTTTCAACCGCCAAATATTTTGCTCCGACCTTGATGGCCGTATTCAGGGACCTTCATCCACGGGTCAATATTTCATTGACGGTTGGAAACCGTGGTGCGGTGATTGATGCCCTTCGCGACTATGAGGTGGATATTGCGCTTATGGGCCGTCCACCACGAGACTTTAGTGTTCGTGCGCAAATTTTCGGAGATCATCCGCTTGTCATTATTGCGCCGCCCGATCATCCTCTCGCTCAACGTCACAACATTTCAAAAGAAGAATTGTTAACCGAGACATTTCTTGTCCGCGAAGTGGGATCCGGGACACGGTCCTCTCTCGATATTTTTATGAGTGATGTGGTCGGATGGACAGAACGGCGTCATGCCGAAATGACCTCTAACGAAACCATTAAGCAAGCCGTGATGGCGGGTATCGGTATTGCCTTTATTTCCGCCCACACTATTGCAATGGAGCTTGAACTCGGACGGCTGATTGTTTTGGACGTAAGCGGTATGCCGATCAGACGACAATGGTATTCGGTGAGCCGTAGCGATCGGTCGATGAGTCCAACCATGGCTTCATTCAACCAATTTTTAATTGAGCAAGCAGCACGACATCTGCCATTTATTAAGACGATTTATTCGGAAACGTGATTGCAATTTTGTTTAATTCTCGGATCTTATCTTTGCATGCTGTGGCGGGCGGTTTTGTAAATTCCTACTGATCATTAAGCTCAAACAATAAAGAAGCCCCAATCGGTTGGATCGGGGCTTCCGTTTTTAGGATCGCTGACGATATCAATCGTATCAGGATTTATGATAGGAGGGTTGAAGCCCGTAAACGGGCGTCGGTATACCCTCATAACGCGCCTTTAATTGCAGCGAGAGAAATTGCGAGTAATGCCGCGATTGATGAAGATTACCGCCATGCAACCAAAGATTTTCCTGTTGCGTTGGCTTCCACATATTGCGTTGCTCGCCCTCCCATGGGCCGGGGTCTTTAGGCGTATTGGAACCAAGGCCCCAGACTTTACCGACTTTATCAGCGGTCTTTTGATCGATAAGGTCAGCAAGCCAACCATTCATCGAGCCATATCCCGTGGCATAGACGATGACATCGGCGGGCACTTCTTTACCATCGGAAAGTTTAACGCCATTTGCAGTGATTTCATCAACCTGTCCGGCAACGAGTTTAATCTTGCCATCGATAATCAATTGCGAAGCGCCGATATCGATATAATAGCCTGAGCCACGGCGTAGATATTTCATAAAGAGACCTGAATCATCGACGCCGAAATCAAGTTGGAAGCCGGCTTTTTCAAG
>Ga0208618_1000580_pt1 | contig 16367 bp, 19 predicted proteins | sample CryBogCBE18Jul08_FD_184585 | JGI IMG/M metagenome (GOLD analysis project Ga0208618, IMG submission 184585) | Freshwater microbial communities from Crystal Bog, Wisconsin, USA - CBE18Jul08 (SPAdes) | ecosystem: Environmental > Aquatic > Freshwater > Lake | place: Crystal Bog, Wisconsin, USA...
AATAAGTCAGGTATACAAAGAAGTCAGTGCGCCATTTGGTGAAAAAAGATTATACGAAATCCATGATTTTGCTAGAGCAATACTAAGAAAGGCACAAGAAAAATGAAAAAACTATTAGCTGCTTTGATGGCGATCACACTGCCAATTTGGTATATTCCTTTTTGTTTTATAATGTTATTTGGTGCAATATTTAAAGAAGTCTACAAAGACATGCTCAAATTGCTAGAAGGAAAAAAGCTATGACCACCTTCACCACAGAAGACAAGCTACACGCTGGTGAGTACCCGTTGAGCGAAGAACAAATAAAAGAAATAATGCGTGAATTTTACTCATACAATCCTAGGTTACTAGAGTTCGCCCGCGCCATTGAACGCGCCCACGGAATTACAGAATGACAATCATAGGATACGTAGCAATCATTGGACTTGTGTTAATACTTTTATGGAATAAATAATGGCAACTAAAATTAAAGTAGTAGAACCCGCAATTAAAACTAAGTCTGGTAAGGTCATTAAAGACACGCCAGCGTACTCGCACGAAGAGATTGAAAAGAAAGCCGGCGTAAAGAAAGACAAGCGTGGTTTTTTATTGTCAAACGGCAAATTTGCTGATCGTGAAAAAGCTGCTAAGGTAGCTAAAGCGGCTGGTGAAGTTAAAAAGCCTGGCAAGAAGTTACACTCTCATGAATTAAGAGAAGCATTTAAGATTAAAAAAGCGAAGGAACCCAAATGACAACCCATGATGGAGGAAAAGGTGATAAACAAATCCAACCCAAAAACCAAGAACAGTTCGACAAAAACTGGGACGAGATCTTCAACAAAGGCATCCCCACGCTCGAAGAACTTGAAGAGCAAAGAGAAAAATTGCTTGCCAGCATACCTTTTGGACGGTAACGATATCCAGTTCACGATGACCCATGCTATGGATCATGATGACGGATCAGCGACTTACAATTTAGATTTAAATCAGTTTACAACTGGTAAGTTGGTGGAGATTGGTGTAATCACATTGCTTAAAGAGCATATTGCACAAGAGAAAGCAAAGAAACCTAGCCTTTGGGCGAAAATCAAGCGTTTCTTGCATAAGTAGATATAGGGAGTACGACTCGTTGTGAAACGCTCGGAAACCTAACCTAATTCCAAGGAGATATTATGGCAACCAAACCCGGACTCTATGCCAACATCAACGCAAAAAGAGAACGCATAAAAGCTGGCTCTGGCGAGAAGATGCGCAAACCAGGCACCAAAGGTGCTCCAACAAAACAAGCATTTGTTGAATCAGCTAAAACTGCAAAGAAAAAATAATGGCTACTAAAAAGAAAGGCCCATCCCTATCTATTGGTCGTGGCGAAAAGCTACCAGTATCGCAAGGTGCTGGACTGACAGCTAAAGGTCGCGCCAAATACAATAGAGAAACTGGCTCCAATTTAAAAGCACCACAACCAGAAGGCGGACCACGCAAGAAATCATTCTGTGCCCGCATGTCTGGCATGCCTGGACCCATGAAAGATGAGAACGGCAAGCCAACACGCAAAGCTGCAGCGTTGAAAAGGTGGAAGTGTGGCAGTTAAAAAATATACTTTCAAACCCGAAATGTGCGATCGCATGATTGAGATGGGTAAACTCGGCTCCAGCAAGAAGATGATTTTTGCTGACATTGGTATTACTAATGATGTAGCGAAGGGCTGGGAAAAGAAGTATCCAGAATTTAAAGATGCCTTAGATATGGCATTAGTGCACTCCCAAGCCTATTGGGAAAAACTGATGATCGAGAATGTCAACAATAAGGCATTTAACTCTAGAATGGTCGAAATTGCGGTTCGTGGTCAGTTCCAAGATACCTACAAAGAAACCCGAGAATTGAAAGCTGAGATCAAACAAGATATCAAAATTGACTTTGCTGGCGAGATTAATAATCTAATCAAACAGTTACGAGAAGCAAAAGAGTAGTAAAATCATCAACGGACGAATCGGGTAGCTCCCTTGCTAGTGCCTTAATCACTAGCTAGTCCACCAATAAACCATTAAGGGGTATCAATGAAGAAGTGCTCAAAATGTGGCATTGAAAAGCCACTATCTGAATTTTATAATCAAAAACTTGGAAAAAACGGTAAAAGAGCCGATTGCAAAAAGTGTGCAAACTTGTTTAGTAATACAAATTGGGAAAAATATCACTATAAAAAGTATGGTATTTCTTTAACCCAAAAACAACAAATGATTAAAAATCAAAATAATAGTTGCGCCCTTTGCAAAAAACAATTTACAAATAAATATAACACTTGTGTAGATCATTGTCATAAAACTGGAAAAATTAGAGGTGTTTTATGTAGGGCTTGCAATTCCGCTTTAGGACAATTAGGTGATTCAATTCAATCACTTACATTAGCCATTAAATATTTATCACATGGTGAAACCAAACTATGATTTTTTTATGGTAAAGTTTGCATAAGTAGATATACTCAGTAAAACAGAAAACAAGGAAATCAGAATGACGGCACACGCATTACTCTCAGCTTCGGGCTCAAAACGGTGGCTATCCTGCACACCAAGTGCCCGCTTAGAAGCAACTCTCCCAGAACAAAAGAAAGCACCGGGGTCATTTGACCATTCCGCTGAGGGCACACTTGCCCATACATTAGCTGAAGTAAAATTGCGTTTCCAATTAAACCAGATAGGACAAGAAGAATATGACGACGAAGTACAGAAGGTTAAAGAAAGTGAATACTACAACGATGAACTCGAAGAGTATGTCGACAACTACGTCGTTTACGTCCGCAGTCAAATTGGTGAACACGATAAGCCATTGTTTGAACAGCGTGTGGACTTTTCTGAGTGGGTGCCTGATGGCTTTGGTACGGCCGATGTGGTTGTACTTTCTAAGTACTCCATTCGGGTCATTGACCTCAAATTCGGTCGGGGCGTTCCCGTCTCAGCGATCGACAATACGCAACTACGCCTCTACGCCCTTGGTGCGTATGCCAAGTTCAAAGAAGAATACCCAGACATCAAAGAAGTCATCTACACGATCCACCAGCCAAGACTCGACTCTATTAGCAGCGATGGCACGTCCGTCGCCAAGCTCATCGACTGGGCAAACTACTTCGTCAAACCCAAAGCCAAAAAAGCGTGGACAGGTACGGGCGACTTCCTCCCAGGCGACTGGTGCCAGTTCTGCCGCGCCAAAGCCACGTGCAAAGCGCGCTCGGACTTCGTCGACGAAATAGCTAAGCTCGATTTCCGTCCAGCCCCATTACTAGACGATGAAGAGATCCGTTTAGTATTTTCTAAAGTATCTCAATTAAAATCTTATGTCAATGACATTGAGACATATGTAACTCAGAAAGCTATTGAAGAGAATGTTGTACCAATCGGATTTAAACTTGTCGTTCCAAAAGGACACCGTAAAATCACAGATTTTAGTTTGGCTGAAACTGTGCTTGTTGAAAATGGTTTTAATAAAAATGACTTGTATGAACACAAACCCAAGTCTGTACCGCAAATTGTTAAGCTTGGTAAAAAAGGTCAAATAGAAAATATTCTAAAAGATTTAATTGTGCGTCCAGACTCTGCACCTAAGTTAGTTCCCGATAGTTCAATTGAGGACTTTGCAGAATGAGCACACCGTTAATTATTATTTCAACTATGATATACTTAGGTGTTGCAATTGATCAGTATTTCAAAGGCAATGTTGGGCCAGCAATTATGTTTTTAGGGTACACTATAGGAAACTGTGGTATACTCTTGACAGTACGGTAAAGATTAGTGCCGTTCAAATCTAATCAAGAAACAGTAAATAAGGAAAACAGTAAAATGGCAACAAAGAACCCTCGTGTAGTAACTGGTAAAGTGCGTTTGTCTTATGTATATGCATTTCAACCACAAGTAAAAGAAGATGGCACCGTTGGTAAATATGGTGTAGCAATTCTTATCCCTAAAACAGATAAAGAAACCATCGCCAAAATCAATACAGCATTTGAAACAGCTAAAGCTAACTCAGCCGCTTTCTTCGGTGGCTCCGTTCCTAAGTTGCTCAAAGGCGGTTTGCGTGATGGTGATTTAGAAAAAGAAGAGCCAGAGTACGCTGGTTGCATGTTTATTAATGCAAACTCTTCTAAGAAACCAGGCGTTGTTGACGCTGATATGAATGCAATTTTGGATCCAGATGAATTGTATTCGGGTTGCTATGGTCGTGTTGCAATTGAGTTCTACCCCTACAATGTCGAAGGTGCAAAAGGCATCGCTTGTGGCTTAGGTAATATCCAAAAGCTAGAAGAAGGTGAGCGTCTTGGTGGTGGTGGCGTATCAGCAGCAGTCGATTTCGCTTAATAGTTTCATTGTAGTTCCTCCCCTGTAGTGCCTAGCCCCACCGAAGTTTGGTGGGGCATTTTTCCCTTTAACCTATAACAAAAAGAAACCATGGATCAATATTATGTGTATCAACACACAGACCCAGAAACCGGTGAGATTTTATACATTGGAATGGGTAGTTACGAAAGAGCTTGGCTATGTCGAGGTTCTAATAGAAAGAAAAATCACCAAGAAAGATTAAATGAATTGTTTGCGTTAGGTTATACAATGCAAGATGTTGTAAGCATAATAGCAAGCTATTTAAGTAAAGAAGCGGCGCTAAATTTAGAATTAAGCAAGATTGAAAAATTTAAACCAAAGTTCAACAATCACAGTAACCCCAATTGGAAATACCCATCAAAATTTTCAGATGAAGTTTTAACAATGGTAAAAGCATTAAAAGAAATGGGATATGGCCCACAGAACACTGCCTTTTTAATGGGCGGTGATAAAAATAAAAATGCAATGACAATGTGGAGAATGGTAAATGAGTAATAAAAAATATAACGAAATGGACAGCTACCAAGAATATATTGGAATGAGCCGTTATGCCCGTTTTATCGATGACAAGCAACGCAGAGAGACTTGGCCAGAGACGGTACAACGTTTTGTAGATTACATTTTTACCAGAACTCCAGCCATTACAGACAACACCGAATTAAAGAAAGAAATTTTTGATTCTATCCATAACCTAGATTTGATGCCGTCCATGCGTGCCATGATGACGGCAGGAAAGAGTGCCGATCGTGACAATACTTGCATCTATAATTGCAGCTATCTCCCAGTGGATGACCCCAAGTCGTTTGACGAAGCAATGTTCATTTTGCTTTGCGGAACTGGCGTTGGGTTCTCAGTTGAATCCAAGTACATTAACCGTTTGCCCGAAGTGCCAGAAAACTTGTTTGATTCAGAGCACACCATCGTCGTACACGATAGCAAGGAAGGATGGGCAAAGTCTCTCCGCCTCCTACTCGCTCATCTCTGGGCTGGCGAAATCCCCAAGTGGAATGTTGAGTCCATCCGCCCAGCCGGAGCACGACTCAAAACATTTGGTGGAAGAGCTTCAGGGCCAGAACCACTAGTCGACCTGTTTAACTTTGCAGTTGCGACATTTAAAAGTGCCAAAGGTCGTCGCTTGAATTCATTAGAGTGCCACGATTTGATGTGTAAAATTGGTGAAGTTGTGGTGGTTGGTGGTGTTCGCCGCTCTGCTATGATCTCACTATCCGATTTAGATGATGAAAGGATTCGACATGCAAAAGCTGGACCATGGTGGGAAACAGCACCACACCGCGCTCTTGCGAACAACAGTGCGGTGTATTCAGAAACACCTACTGTCGGAAAGTTCATGGAAGAGTGGTTGTCACTTTACAACTCCCATTCCGGTGAACGAGGGATTTTTAATCGGGAGGCTGCTCAAAAGACGGTTGCGAAATACGGGTATCGTGATCCAAATCATGAGTTCGGAACTAATCCATGCTCAGAGATCATTCTCCGACCATACCAATTCTGTAATCTTAGTGAGGTTGTAGTACGCCATGACGACACCAGAGAAACTTTATTGCGCAAAGTGCGCATCGCCTCTATCCTTGGTACCATCCAGTCTACCTTCACGAAGTTCCCCTATCTGCGGAAGGTGTGGCAGAGAAATACTGAAGAAGAACGGCTTTTGGGTGTCTCCCTCACTGGAATCTATGATAATCCCTTACTCACAAAACAAGGAAAACAGTTAAATGAACTCCTCGCTGAATTACGAATCTGCGCCAGAGAGACTAATAAAGAATGGGCAGCACTACTTGGAATACCTGAAAGCACTGCAATCACTGCAATCAAACCCAGCGGAACAGTTTCTCAACTGGTGGATAGCGCATCAGGAATTCATCCAAGACATTCCCAATATTACATTAGACGAGTGCGCGGAGATAAAAAGGACCCTCTTAGCCAGTTCTTGGTCGCCCAAGGAGTACCTGCGGAGGACTGCGTATACAAACCCACTCAAACGACAGTATTTAGCTTCGCTAAAAAAGCTCCAGCAGGACTTACAAGAGCTGACGTTACCCCCATTTCCCATTTGGAACTCTGGCTTACATACCAAAGACACTGGTGCGAGCACAAGCCCTCAGTCACCATCTCAGTCGAAGAAAAAGACTGGCCAAGTGTCGGAGCATGGACTTGGGACAACTTCGACGAAATCAGCGGAGTCTCATACCTCCCGTATGACGGCGGAACATATCGACAGGCGCCTTATGAAGAATGCACCAAAGAGCAGTACGAAGAACTTAAAGCTAAGATGCCAAAGATTGATTGGACTCTTCTCAAAGAAGAAACCGACAACGTAGAAGGCGCTCAGATGTTAGCTTGTACTGGTGGAAGCTGTGAGATTTGATTTTTTAAATAATTGGTGGTAGTATTTGGGGTGGCTTCGGTCACCCCTTTTTTAATCCGCAGATACGTCTGCTTGCCATAGGAGCGATTATGATTTACAGCATTGACTTTGAAACCCGTAGTAAAGCCAACCTACCCGATGTAGGTCTTGACATCTACGCCAACGACGATACAACAGAAGTGTTGTGTATTGCGTTTGGCAACCTAACAACAGATTCTGTTATTGTTACAAAACCCCGAGTTGATCCGTCAAACGAAGACCTAATGTTTTTGTTAGCCCATGTCAAACGTGGCGGCAAAATCCAAGCATGGAACGCCATGTTCGAGTACGCCATCTGGAACTGTGTCTGTGTGCCTAAATACGGCTGGCCACCACTAAAGCTAGAGCAGTGCATTGACACCATGGCTATAGCGGCAGCCAATAACATCCCCCAAGCTTTAGATGACGCTGGTGCCCTTCTAGATGCCCAGTATCAGAAAGACCCGATTGGCAAAAAATTGATTCAGAAGTTATGTAAACCAAACAAAAAAGGTGAGTTTAACAACGATCCCGAACTGCTTTCCCAGCTATTTGAATATTGCTCCCAAGACGTGCGTACAGAAATGGCTATAGGAAGCGTTTTAAAGCCCCTCACAGCCTTTGAACAAGAGGTCTGGTACCTCACCCAGCGGATCAACCTTAGAGGCGTTCCTGTGGCTCTTAAAGAGCTCCAGAATGCAGTCTTGGCTGTAGACAGAGCCCAAGGTGCTTTAGATGACGAATTGCTGGCTATAACGGGGTGCAAACCTTCCGAGCGAGCCAAGTTGTTAGGCTGGCTCAATGCCCAAGGTGCGGACATGGCAAACATGACCGCTGAGACGGTTGCCGCTAAGTTAGCGGACACTAACTTATCTAAAAATGTGTGTAGGGCTTTAGAGTTGCGTCAAGAGGGAAGTCAAACTAGTGTGGCGAAGTTCGCCAAAATGATGGAGATACAAAGAGATGGCAGGATTAGAAATACCCTCGTTTACCATGGAGCTTCGACAGGTCGTTGGGCCAGTCGTGGCGGTCTTAATTTGCAAAATATTGCTAGACCTACACTCGATGATGAAGCGATTGAGAAAGCAATACCAAAGGCATTTGTTGAAGGAGTGGCTTCTATGCAAGAACTTTCCTCCCTCGTCCGAAGTGTTATCAAGGCTCCAGAAAGTAAAACCTTCGTTGATGTGGATTTTAGCTCAATTGAAAACCGAGTTGGCGTCTGGCTGGCTGGGCAAACTGATAAAGTGGAGCTCTTCCGAAAAGGACTAGACGAGTACAAAACATTTGCATCTAACTCTTTATACAATGTGCCCTACGAAGAAGTCACCAAAGAGCAAAGACAAATAGCCAAGTCGGCTGTACTTGGCTGTATGTTTGGTCAAGGTGCTAAGGGATTGGTGGCATATGCCGAAGGGATGGGCGTAAAACTTACTGAGATTCAAAGTCAAAAAGCTGTTAACGCATATCGAACAGACTATAAGCGTGTAAAAGAATTTTGGTATGAATGCCAAGACGCAGCGGTCAAGGCAATTGAACAACCCAATGAAATGCAAGAAGCCAGTAAGCTTCGTTTCATGTATGCAAAAGATGTGTTGTGGATGAAACTACCGAGTGGTAGATTTATTTGCTGGCGGGATCCCAAGGTCGAGGAGCAATTGACACCATGGGGTGATATGAGAGAAGGCATCACCGTTGTCAATCAAAACACTTTCACCCGCAAGTGGGGTCGTAATATGTTGATTGGTAGTAGTATTTTCCAGTCGGCTGTCCAAGGCACCGCGCGTGACATGCTGGCCGAGGCTTGTTTGTTGTTGGAAAAGAACGGCTTTGAGGTGCTTAACTTGATCCATGATGAAGTCCTCATGTTAGTAGATGAACATCAGGCGCAAACCGCCTTAGATCGTGTAGTCACTTTGATGACTACACCACCTAAGTGGGCTCTAGATTTTCCGTTAGCAGCGGAAGGTTGGGTTGGTAAGCGTTATAGGAAGTGATTACTCTTCACGAAGCGGATAACGTTCTGTCCAGCTAATTAAGATGTTCAGAGCGTTTTCTGCTTGTGCTTCGGTTAAACCAGTACCTTGTGCACCTTGAGCTTGTAACTGATTAATTACATTACGAATGTCTTCAGTATTTTCATCTTGATCTAACAATGTATCAATTAAACGTCTGTGTGAAAGAGGTGGCAATTGAGCCTCTGGATTTTGACTACCTATTAGAATACGAGTATCTGTAGCAAAAGGTTCTACCATATCTTCAGGCCTAAGATAATTAGGATCACCAGCAAAATAATTTTGCATATTCTCATCAATTGCACTAAGTTGCATTTCAGTTAAACGCTCTGGCTGAAATTCGTTTGCGTTTTCTGGCTCCATATTTTGCATTTCGTCAGCCATTTGATTTAAATTACCATTTCTTTGAGCTTCGTTACGCAAAGCTTGAATGACTTGACTGCGAACAGCTGGAGAGTAATTGCCCAATCCATAACCATTAGGGCGTTCTTGAATTTCTCTAATAATGGCATTCAATGCGGGGTTATCACCATTTGAAAAAGCTTCTCTAACATAGTCATCTTCAAAAGTATCAACAATCTGCTGACTTACACCTTCATAAGCTCGTTGAGCCACTGGGGTTAATCCACCACTCTTGTGAATTGGATCTTCAGTCAAATCAACTTGCCTATCGCCAGCTAATTTTTCAAAATCTTTATCGTCAAAAAACCTTGGTAATAATTTATTATCACGTGCGTCTATTAAAAGGTTTTCAATTGCAACAGAATTCCAATCATCATGTTTGCTTTCTAATAAATTATTAGCACTATGGGAGTTTTGAAGATCAAAAATCTCACCTTCTAATTTATCCATGTCAACACGAGATAAATCAGACTGTTGATTTAACCATTCTTTAACATGAGGAATGTATTCTGGCTTAATTTCCCCATTGTCATAACCTTTCATTTCGGTTATATATTTCTCGGGCTCTGGTTTAAAATACTCATTAAAAGCGTCTTCTAAATTAGGCGTATTTTGTAAAACAGCTTGCATGTAACTATAACTTTCGTTATCAAAATTTCTTAAAATAGGCGCCCATTCTGCTTCATTTTCATTCCCGTTGCGTATTTCTCGTTCTATCCAGTTTTTAACAAATTGTCTGTGTGCTCTAGGAGTACCTTTTAAATCACCACCACGAATCATAATGTTGGCAGTAAATTGAGATACGCCTTGGGGATCTTTAAGAGAAGCAATTTCTCTAGTACCTTTTTGCAAGCCTTCAAAATAAGAAGCATATCTAAAATTACCAGTGCTACCCTTTGGGGGTTTACCAGTATGTGGTTCTAACACAGGCCCATGTCTTGGATATTCGTCGGTACCATGACAACCAGAACCAATACACTGATGTAAATCTTTGGTAATTTGTGATAGATCCCTGGTCAGCATCAACGGATCTTTATCGTAATCTGCCTTAGTAAAGACTACCATTTTAGAACCATCTGGGTATGTTAAGTCAGTTGGTAATTCTTTGTTACGAGCAATACGATAAGAGTCAGCCATGTCTTTATTTGACTGTAATGCTTTTTGCCTTGCCATCTCATCTTTAATTAATTGACGAGCAACAACTGCAGGTGTTAAATTAGACAGTTTATTAACATCTAAATTACCCGCAATTAAATCTTGCAATACTTTTTTCTGAATAATTGGCAGTGCCGTTGTTTCATCAAGGTGATTGTGGATAAAATCATTAATGATGGCATCAGAAGATAATTTACTTGCATGAGGATAACCTTCTTCTGGTTTAAACGCATATGTACCTTTAGGATACAATGCTGCGTCTAAAGCATTTTCAACAGCTATACCAGCTGGGCTTGTAGCAGTTTGTTTGCCAACATTTACATTTTGAGGTTCTTCTAAACGATCAGTATTACGACCATATCTAGTTAACTCTTTAACAAAATCTCGACGACGATTTTCTGCTCTACCAACATCACCTTCTGCTCGATAATCTGGAGCATCCACTAGTTTAGAAAACTCATTGACAGGCATACTGGTTTCATTAAATGCTTGAACCAAAGGGTCAGATGATAAACCAGTACCCATCTGATTGGTAATATATTTTTGATAAGGACCCATTACCCAAGAGTTATACTGCGGAGCAATAGCTTCATATTGAGAAGGTAATGTAATTAATGGTTGACCTTGTGCTTCCCGTTTGGTATTTTCATCTTTAGTAAATTCTTCGGCGTAAGCTTGTTTTTGTTGAGGTGTTAAATTCCCATGTTCCGATGCTAATCTATCAACATAGCGTTCCCAATCCCAACGCACTTGACGAGGTAAATTTTCAAACCATTTTACTCCAGGATCGCTAATTTGAGTATCAGCAAGATGCATACCAATATTACCTTGCAAAGACAAACGATCAGTACTTCCCAAATTAGTTGGCCAGTTGCCACCTTTTGGCTTAACTGCAAAATTAGCAACTGGAATATCTGGCATACCAAAAGGTTGTTTGATACCGCCAGTTTCCATAATTTGGTTGTATGCCATCTCAGCCAATGGTTTGGCTATAGATGTAGCGGTATCTGTAGCACCAGCCGCGCGAGATCCTAATGTAGGATAGTCACGCAATAAACCCGCTTTGGCATTAGCATAATCCATAGGAAAGTTACGCACATCCGTAATAGCTGATGTGGCACCGGCACGCAAGTCATCTGGCGTAAAGCGATAATTCATACCCATCAGTTCGGGTAATGGGCCGATGCCCATTGAAGAGCCAGTAATTTGTTCGGGGAGTTTGTTGATTGCACTAACAAGATTTTGACCTTGTTGCGTAGGAGGGGTGTAGTGTAGATTTTGAGCTGCTAAAGCGGCATTTTGTTGCACTATATCGGTGCCTTTGCCATACTCGCCACCCGTAATACCCTTATAGGCACCATATAGGTTGCCTATAAGACCACCAAGCATATCGGAACCCATGGAGATAGCCGCTTGACCAACGGGGGCTCCTGGCATGTTTTGCATAGCCGTTTGGATGGGTTGTATAAAGCTGGGCGTAGAAGATGGTGCTGGAGTCTGCGTTGCTTGATTGGTAATTGCTGCACGCATTTTAGCGATGTTAGCTGCGTCAGATGCACTGGGCTGGTTATAACCAGGGGGTAATGCATTTAAGCTATCAGCAACATAGGCTCCAGTTATGGGGTCGATGTATGGCATGAATTAATCCAGAGTAGTTAAACCGCCAGTTGATTTATTTTGAGCGTCTTGCTCTTCTAAATGACGCTGATACATACCAATGGGAATAGATGTTGCAGCACCAGCAATATTTGACCATGGACTCATTGGAGTTGGAGCTACAGTAGCCACATTGCTAAGTAATCCAAGGGCATCTAAAAACTCACGACCAACTTGATCATGTTTTAAATGATTATATAAACGCACTGCGTTTTCGCCACCTTCAAATAGCGTACCGACAATGCCAGCACCTTTAACCATAGGGTTGCTAACAATTTTAGATGCCATTTCAGTACCAGGGATGTTTTGCACTTTTTGAATAGCACGCTGATAAGCATTAAGGGGAACTGGCTCACTAGGAGTAGGTTGCCCAACTCTACTTAAATCAAGACCTTCTAAAGCTTTTGGTGGTACATTGATTCCAGAGGGGGTAGATGCATTAAAGCCTGGACCGCCTCTTAAAGGATCCATGGGGGAAGTTAATCTAGCCTCATCCAAAGACTGTAAACGTAAAGCAGTTTGTGCACGCTCAGCAGCTTGTTCCATAGTGGTTGCGTTATAACCAGTCTGTCTTGCACGACCAGTTGCACCAGTTTCTGGATCAATAGTACCTTGAATTTGACGATCTAAAATAGATCTGCCGGGTTGTAATTGCTCAGATATTTTGTTTGTAATTGCTTTAGTAATAGGTGAACGCAATACACCACTAACTGTTTTAGCACCAGCAATAGTTGGAATGCCTAATATTTCGGCAGCTATACCACCTTGATAGGGCTCAACATCTTCATACTCTTTTCTGTTAGCATGAAACTGTTGATAGTCATGAAGTTTATCTTTTGAAACGGGTTCGTATTTTACATCGTCGCTCATTTTTTAACTCTCATCCATTGACCATTTTTAAACACAATAGGATTGCCATCAACATCTTTATCTTCGGATCCTTCTTTTGGTTTATTCATAACCTTACTAACTTGGTTATTTAATTCCAAATTCCATTTATTAAGAATTGCTTGAGTTTTTGGAGCCATCATAAAGACATATGGATCTGCATTTTTTACAGTGCCTTTATAAGCATTCCATTCTTTTGCTAATTCTGAATTTCTTTCATGAACTAATTGAATGGTTAAAGCTTGTGCAATATTTTGTGAAGCTGGGAAGTTAGCTCCCAAACCTTTAGCGGCTTGAGAAATGGTTGTTAACTGAGCACCCATTTTGGAACCAGTACCACCAAACTGTTCTTTCTCGTATGCAATACCAAGTTCTTTAGCTAATTGATTTAAACGCGATCTTTTTTCCATGGCACTTTCACCTTGGAATTGCTGTTTGATAGAAGCTAATCTACTAGTATTTCTACTAGCTTCATCTGTAATAGCAGGATCTTCGGTAGCTCCAGTCAATCCCATCATAATACCAATGGGGTCATTCTTATAGCCATAGCCAAAGTAACTAGGATGTTCTTTGGACATATCGATAATCTCTTGCGCTTTTTGCAAAGTGGTTGGACTAAACGATTGGTTTTGCAAGTCTGCAATAAACTTACCAGCTGCTTCACGCTCTTGTTTTAAAGACTCTAGTTCGGCTTGATTTTTAGCTTGTTCTTGTTGCAATCCACTTTGTTGTTCTCTACCTTGCCATTCAGCACCAACATGTTCTTTAGGTGTTAAAGTGTATGGGCTTACAGTCACAGAAGCTTGAGGAGCCGCTTGAGCTTCTTTTGCACCCATTAAGGTTGCAAGAATTTTAGACATGGGTGTATTACCATCTTGTGGCATAACTGGAGCTGTGCCAGCTTGTGGTAAGAAAGATGATTGAGTTTGTTGACCTATATCTTGAGGAGCCGAATTATCCATTGGTGCAGTTAAATTACCATCGGCCATGTGGCGAATTGCACCACCATTAGCTTTCTTTTGAACACTAGGGTTTTCTTTTTTCAACCAAGGTGCTCTAGCTGGTGGAATACCTCTTGCCCAATCTTCAATTTCATACTTATACCAGTCGTCTTCAAGGGCACGTTGTTTACCCCCTGGATCGTATCCCGTTATAGTGCCATGAACTACACTGTATCTTTCTGGATTTAATTTAGATTGCAGTGCAATTTTTGAATTTTCATGAACAAATTCTTTAAGAGCTTCATTAAATTTTGCTCCACCATCTGGAATACGTCTTAACGAATTAAGGACTAATAATTGTTGTTGAGTCAAACCACTGGGATCAAAAGCTGTATTACCTTGACCACCATCGGTAGCACCTTGCATCCCTTGACTTGTTGTGCCACTTTGTGGTTGTAAATTTTTAAAAGTTTCGTTAGTGTTTCCAATTTGTTGACGCATCATGTTGATGTTAGCCATGTTGCTGTATGTATTTTGCAACTGCTGTTCATCTAAATTGCGTTGTTGCATAATTTGTGAAACACCGGGCTCTGGATTGTAATGACCACGAGCAACCATTAAATCCAAATCAGATTGAAATTTACGCCATGGGCTATTTAATTCATTAGCACGCTGTTGCATGTTAGCTAAAATATCTGATGAAGTAGGATCTGCAGCAACTGCTGCAATTGTTTCTTTACTTAATGCGCCTAATCCGCTTGAGTCTGCCATATATTATTCCTTAACTAATTTGATCAGCATTATACTGAGCTGCAATATTAGGATCAACTGGGTTATTAGCACCCGCAGCTATTTGATCTGGTGTGTATCCACCAGTGGTATCTGTTGTTGGTGTGGTTGGAGTACTACTACCAGAACCAAAATACTGATTAAACAAACTTACTAAACCAGGAGCTTGGTAACCAGATGTTCCTGGTGTGCCAGAACCTTTACCAAAAATACTGGTTATTAAATTGCCAGCCGCAGTTGGTGCACCAGCTAAAGAAGAAATCATCTGTAATGGTGACTGTTGATTTTGCAAAGATACTGTACCTGGAGCATTGACTGCATTAACCAAATTAGCATAATTGGTTGGTGCTTGGAAAGGTGCATTCATTTGAGCAGCACCAGTGGTTAAGTCTGCGGTAACTCCTTGAGCACCAACATTACCTAATGCCCCAGCTGCTGTTGCACCAGTTTGTTGATTTTGTAAAGCAGATTGCATTTGCTGTGCCGCTAATGTATCAAAAGCATTACCTCTAGCAACATCAACTGCAGTTTGACCACGAAGGCTACCAAAGTTACCAGAGCCAATAGCACCAGCTTCTGTACCAGAGGTCATTTGCGGTAACAATTGATTTAACTGTTGTTGTTGAGCTGAAAACAAACCACCTAAGGGAGTATCGGTATTTGGTGTTGTAACACCAGTAATTGGATTTGTAGTAAATGGATTAACTGCACCAGTTGCAATTTGATTTAAACTAGTTTGAGCTTGAGTAAATGGGTTAGAAGGGCCTTGAAGAGTGTTGATTGCACTTTGAGCAGTTGTTTGCCCTAATCCAGGAGCTTGACCCAAAGCAGAACCCGCTTGGTTGATGACATTTTGTTGCGCTGCATCATACCAAGATGGTAGTGTTGTTTGTTGTTGATTCGTACTGGATAAAATATTATTTAAACCAGATGAAGTTGTCGTTCCTGCCATTATGATCTCACTTTTTGTTTTGCTTGTAATAAGTATGCTAATGCACCTTTACTATCTGGTGGCAAATGTTTAGCATCATGCTTTTGCTTATGTGCTCTGATTGTTTTTAAAAACGCATCCAATACTTTAGCACCACTATCGTTACTACCATTACCAAGGCTAGATACTACATCAGCTGGAATTACAAATTCACCATTAGCTAACATCGCTGGAATGGAATCACTTGTACCATCTCCAGCACCTTGGACATAACGGTGCTTCATTGAGTTTAAACCACCCTCACTGAAAAACTGTGGGTTATGCTCTTGAGGCAAAACTCTATCTTGATAAGACATTTCGCCGCCATTTGCTTTTCCAACTAAAGAAACGCCACCTAAACCAGTTAAAGATGGGTGACCTTCAATTCGTTGCCCTCTACTTTGAATTGGTTTCCAAGGTTTAAAGAAACCTTCAACTTGTCCACCATCTTCAAAATATTGTGGTTCCATTATACCACCTTCAGCTGCTTGTTGAATCTCTTGTAACTGATTTGGATTGTAAGTTGGATTACCATAGGAATCCACAGGAATAGTAAAGTTACCTAATGGCGACGCTATTTGTGAGCCTTTTATCATAGTTGGAGTCAACTTATCTGTTACAGCAGTTGGAGTTGTATTACTTGGTATTGATGTTGTAGGGGTTAAATTTGTTATTCCTGTATTACCAGATAATGCACCAATCCCAGCACCAGTTCCAGCACCAGTTCCAGCACCAGTTCCAGCACCAGTTCCAGCACCAGTTCCAGCACCAGTTCCAGCACCAGTTCCAGCACCAGTTCCA